>Ga0315909_10000951_pt1 | contig 38929 bp, 52 predicted proteins | sample LakEriMetagenome_11_FD_203527 | JGI IMG/M metagenome (GOLD analysis project Ga0315909, IMG submission 203527) | Freshwater fungal communities from buoy surface, Lake Erie, Ohio, United States - Buoy 2 MA125 | ecosystem: Environmental > Aquatic > Freshwater > Lake | place: USA: Lake Erie, Ohio... | reverse complement strand
TCCACTCTAGTAGATGTTGATCTAACACAGTGTTGAAGTACAGGGCACTTTGACCACCCGCACCCGTGGGCAAATTGAACTCTATGTGCATGCTATTATTTAAAAAATCTGTAAATAATTGCATGACTACACAAGCACAGTTCTTTAAGCTGTTAGTTGACCACAGTTCTGTTACGGGCTTTGAGTGCCCTGAAAGTCTGTATTGGTATTTGAGTCACTTACTAGACAGTCGTCTTACCCGTGTAGATCTCATTCCAGACCCTAGTTTTGCTGAACGCTACCTACTGCTGTATCAAAGCACAGATTCCACACAGTACAAAGACTACGCAGACAGCTGTTTGTTCTTTACAGCACTATTACCAGAATATGGACAGCGTAGAGGCTTGTCAATGGACTATTACGCTACCTTAGGTATCAGTACTTACTACGCACTGGGCGATATGGTTTCTGATCCTAGATTCACACAGCTGGGCAATTGGTTCTACGCACTACAGAAGTTCTTAAACTCTGCTATAAAGCCAGAGCAAAGACTACAGCTATTCCCAATATAATCACAGCGGGTTTTAGTAGTTGATACAGTGTCCATAGTGTCACTAGTATAGAAAATTTTATGGCTGCTAACATACTAGTAGTTATCTCTCGGGCAGAGTAGAGCACTGTGAGCAACAGAGTCTGCGAGCATGAGATAATATGCCCAGATTAAGCCAAGGAAAAATTGCTTGCACATCTATCGCTACCGCTGCTGCTTCGCAGCTCAAAAAAATCGCTGAGGCTCCGCCTATCTAGACTACCACCAACCCTGGGTTCATCGGTATAGATAGTTCACTGAAGTTTCGTTGACTCGCCATTTTTCCGCACCGTTTTTAAGGTGAAAGCGTTCAGCCATTTCTGTCTTTGGGCTTAGTGTGACGTAGGTCATAACTTCTGGATGTGTCTTACGGATTTCGCTCTGTGCTTCTTCTATGAGTCTACGGCCCGCACCCTGGGCATAGCTCCATATGGTGTAGAACACTGCGGTATTGGTCTGTACCACGGTGTTGACTAGGTCTTCTACTTGTGTGGGCACTGATTCTAGAAATTTCACGCAGGTCACAGCTATGGGCTGATCGTTGTCGTCTTTGAGCACGTAGATTTCTGAGTTTTCGTTTACTCGTTGTTCCAGGGGAATTTCAGGTCTCACAGGGTCATCTTTGACGAGTCTTGTGAGTTCGTCCCCTAGGTCTCTGATGATGTGTAGCATGGTATTCCCCTGTTGTACAGGTATTTATAATCTGCTACTATAATTTTGAGTTTTCTAGACTCAGAGATTGGTCTTCTAGCTCACGAATACGATCAGCTAGTTGATCTATTAGGCCGTGTCTGCGTAGTTCTTTGAATACGAGATTTTCCGTGCTCCATTCACCCGCACGTTCCAAACCAGCTTTACGCATCTTGGTCACACGGTTTTTCACACGCTCTAGCTGAGCCAGTTCACTGTTGGCCAGAGCCAGCTGTATCAATCTGGTCATGTCCTGATACTTGGCATCTACAGCATTGTCGTCTATGGTAGGTTCTACTTTTTCGGGTTCAATTACCCAGGTATCGTTGCTAAGACTGTAGACACCTGTGCTGTGATGTGGCTCGTCTTCGCCCTGTACATAACACTCTACTTCATGTCCACGTATGCGTATGTCGTGCTGTTCTGACCATAGGCTCTTTTTAGCAGAGTATAGCTCGCGATCTTCGTCTGTGGGAGTGCCGGGTACGATCAGATGCAGGTCTAGATCACTGTGCTGTGTCCATGTATAGTTGGCGTTAGAGCCAGTGACTGTGATGTCTTTGACGGGTAGATCTATGCCCACAAACTGCTCAAAGTGTTGGGCAATTTTCAGCAGCTTGGCTTTGACCTGTGGGTCCAGTTCGCCCTCACGCCATAGGCGAGGATTTAGTTCGCGATTTACTGTTACACTTACAGATTCTAATAATTCTCTCAGCAGCATTTAAACTCCGTACCGGTTTTTCTTGGGTTTAGCCACAGGACTTAGATTGCTGGTATCTGTGGGTTCGTGACTGCCGCGATCTGCTATTATGCGACCCTTGTGTCCTGTTTGCCTACTACCACCTGCTATGATCGCTTCTTCTTCGGGTGTATAGGCCACTATCACTGCGTGATTACCAGTAGGGCCTTCTGGGTAATTTATGGTATGATCAGCCATGGCCATGCCAAATCTATAGGCACGATAAGCATCTGAACTGGGCATAGTGGGAAATTCGTAGGTGGTGCTCATCACTGAGCTCTTACGCTTGGGAAATGTTCTTTCTACAATGAATTCTTTTGCACGCATCCATTATTTAGCCCACTTTAAGCGATAGTTTAATAATGTCTGTTCGTTGTAGAATTCCACGATTAGTTTACACCAGTGATCATCACGCTGCTCTAGCATTAACTGGCAGTTTCCACGCTGCTGATCCAACAGCCAACGGGTCTGTTCTAGTCCTATGGTTTTGTGTACTTTGGGCCAATCTATTTCTATGTGTTCGCCTTCACTGGGTAACCAGCGATATAATTCTACTGCTTTATTCTTCATCTTGCGTGAGGTTATTGATAAACTGTTTGAGTTTAGTACTTTCTACTATGGCTTTGGGAGCAGGTGCTAGGCTAGCACCACGATTGGGATCTATGACACCATCTTGATCTACCACTGTGCTGGATCTAGATTTAATCTGATTGATGATTTGATTGCTGCGTGTCTGTGATTCCAGTTCCTGCTGATCTTCTGGCAGATCAGAGATTCTCAGCGTTTCTATGTTAAACTCTAGATCTATCTTTTGCCCTACACCTGAGCTGGATCTAGTCTTCATCAACTGTAGCTGATAGCGTCCACGTTCACGCATGGCTCGCGAAGTAAAGATACCAAACACGTTGTCTGCTGTTTGAATCTTTGAAAGTCCACCTGAAATATGACTGTGATCAAATTCAACTTCTTCCACCGCACCACGATTCAACTGTGCCGCAGTAACAAACACACATTGTTTTTCCATGGCCAAGTTACGCAATTCTTCTGATACAAATTTGTCTTTGATGAACAGATCTGCTGGCGAAATCTTCTTAGAAATGGGCATCAATAGATCCATGTAATCTACTAACAATACATCAACTCTGCGTCCAACCTTTATTTCGTATTCTTTGATGTAAGCACGAATGTCATTGACTGTCTTACCACTGGGCATATATTTGACTTGGAACAGGCCTGCTTTCTTGCCCACCAGCTTGACCTTCATTTCAATGTCATCGATATTCCTAAAAATCTCTTTGGTACTGACGCCAGTGAGCATTGAGTCAATACGCATAGATACCAATGCTTCTGAAAGTTCTAAAGTTAGGTATATGACATTCATTCCGTTCAATGCCCAGTTCACACCTAGGTTTGCCAAGAACAGACTTTTACCAGCACCTGATCCACCTGCGAAGATATTCAACTCTCCGCGATTCATGCCGCCAAACAGTTTACGATCCATAGTAGACCAGCCTGTACTAACCTGTCCGTTCTTGTCTTTGAGTCCCATCAATCTAGCACGGGGATCAGCAAAATAGTCTGTGCCCATGTCACGTGCTAGACCAATCTGTACTGCTTCTTTGATCTTAGATTCAACTTGTCCATAGTCATGTTTTTCTAATAGATCAGCTGACTCAATGATCGCACGTTCTAGACTCTTGTGTCTAGTAAATGTTTCAAACTCATCCATTAACCAATCTAGATGCCCATCTTTGAGCTCTCCCGGGTCTTTGAATTCAGTACCGCAACTGGCATTGACCATTTCAAATTCAGGCAACACCGTATATTGTTCTGCGTATTTGTGTATGAATTCAGCAGCTTCTTGTAGTTTTCTATCAAACAGCGAAGCATCAAAAATACCTTGGCAGCGTACAAATGTTTCCGCATCTGCCAACATCATTTCTAAATACAACTTCTGTACATCGTAATCGTAATTTTTTGTCATTTTTTATCTTTGAGATTAAATTTACTTACCACGTGGCCATCTCCAGGATAGTTCTTAATTAGTTCTGCTAACTGCTGTGCTAGTCTATGATTATCGTTAATGGATAAATGATTGTCGTATTTCATTGTATCTGAGTCAATATGCGAGTAATTAAAAAGATTGTCTTTGAATCTTACGCCTCGCTTAAACTCATAATCATTCCATTTGCCATAAAAACATTGTAGGTGATATACCTGTTCTATATCAGGATATAGATCTAGTGTTTCGTCAATTTCTCTAAACCATTGTTGTTGAGCCCACAAGTGAAAGTCTTCGCTGACCAAATATTGAAAATATGCTTTTGCCGCATCCCACAAGTCGTCGTCATTAGGCTCAATACCTCGTAAACTGCCATCTAGAGAGCAGGCCAATGTTAATGGTTTGTTACGATCATTGGGCAGTCGCATAGGTTCTGTGTGACAGAAAATCAAAACTTTTGGTTGATTTTTAAGATAAAACGGTAACTGTTTTTTCACACTCCACCAACTGGCACCACCCCACCCGTAACCTCTAGCAGGATTGGTAGGTCCCGGATCTTTGTCCGTTAATAGATTTGATAGTCTATAAGGCCAATGATTTGGAACTTTTCTTTGACTACAAAAACTATCACCTAAAATAACTATATCATTCCACGTATACATTATTAATATTATACACTCTTATTCTAGTACTAGCAAGCCAGGGTTCAACCATCTTCCAAGTATCGGGAAATACTTCAGGATAGTTTTGTTCACGTATTTGATCACGTAGATATATTGCCTGCCAAAATGTCTGCCACTTCCAACTGAGATCATACGGACTGTTAAGATACCCCACAATTACTGATCGTTGTTCTTCCCAATCCTTTTGATCCGTTTTACTTGTCTGTGATTCTAATTTTCTTATCAACTGATTTCTTATATCTCTAGGAATGATTTGAACACTGTGATCTCCGTGTACAATGTTTAAATAAAAACTAATATTTTTTGATCTATAAAATTCATAGGTTTCAAACACATCGTTGATGTTAAACACACTTAGACTAAAACATACACCTAATTTCCAAGGTTGTTGTTTAAAAAGATCTAAATTTGACACATGTTCATTCCAATTGGCTGGGTGTCTAAGATATTCAAATTTTTGTTCTATGCCGTCTGTGCTGACCTGTATGTCTACACTTTTAAACTTGTTCAACAAATCGATATGCTGCGATGGGAATATAGTACCGTTGGTATTATAATGTAGACTGATATCTTGGCTACGTCCTTGTGACACTAACTGCTCTAATAACAACCAGTGGCTGTCTATATAAAATGGTTCACCACCACTAAAATCAATATGCTGTATAGTATCACTAAACTCATAGAGTTCTTGCCACTGACTGCTGACTTTGAATAACTTAGGCATCTTATCGCCTAATCGCTTGGCTTCTTCTGCTGCCCATTGGCTGGAGTTTTCTGGACCACATATCCTACAGCGTAGATTACACAGATTATCCATACTGACATCTAATACCGCAGGTAGACTATTAGGGGAGAAATTGTCTATGCCCCAACGGTCATTGTCTCTAATTCTCTTAGATTGTTTTCCGGCTTTTTCTTCGTTCCAACAACTGGAACATTCTGATACAGATTCGCCTTGATCTAAACGCTGAATAAAATGTTGTCTATCTTTGCTAGACCAAAATTCTGATATCTTAGCAGTTTCTAAAGTTTGACTTTTATTGTCAGTAATAAAAATCTTTCTGCTCATACAACATGGCTTAACTATACCATTTGGATGAACGCTGAGATTCATATAAGCATTTACACATCGGGTCATAAGATCTGTGGAGGTTTAATTCGAACGTTAAGGGACAACAGAGCAGCACCAATAGCACTGCTAGGATCTCCAGGATTAGATAGTGACCAAATATTTTCCCATTGGGTAGCAAGGTATCGATTATATTTGCTATTCATAGCACAGCCTCCCATATAAACTAGATTTTTACTATCTGTTAATTTTCGGGCATACAACATGACCATGTCTGCTTGTTCTTCAAACACTCGCTGGACAGCAGCGGCGATATCCCATCGATCTTGATCGCTGATTATCGGGTCTGGCCAATCTAATACTCCGCAGTGTAGATTATATCTCAATGATAATACACCATCGAAATATTCTCTTACTATATCTAAATATCGGCGATAATCACCTAGCTCGCTGTCTCTTTGTAATAGATGCTCTTCTGCTACAGGCTTATATCCAATTAATTGAGTAAACGCCGAATAAAACATTCCTAGACTGTTGGGATAAGATCTACTCCAAACTTTTTTAAGTTCTGTACCTCGACCTTGCCATATGGTAGCACTTTCCCATTCTCCCATAGCATCTAATACTACCACAGTGGCTTCTTCAAATGGAGAAGTTAGAAAACCTGCTGCCGCATGACTTTTGTGGTGGGGGAAGTATTTTACCTTAGCATAGCCTAGTTTATTTTCTTTCAGCCATTTATTTGGCAACACCGACATGTCCATGGCTGCTGAATACTGACCAGCATATAACTGTCGTGTTTTTTTCAGCCAAGGTCTTTCGTACCAAGCAATCACACTAGGTCCACGACCAGCGGACGAAGTCAACGCTCTATGTATGATCCCAGAGTCACTGTCTACACCTTTGACAGTTTCAAATCTTTTTAATTGATGGCCCTCAAATACCGCTATACTGATATCGTGATTTAGGGCGTTTATTCCCCAGGTAATCATTTGTATATAAACGGATCACGTTTGCGTAATTCTTTAATACGCTTACGATATCTCAACCAGTCTCTAAATCTTTTGTATAGCCTAAACATTTTCTTGTACCTTTTTATCAAATTTGTTCTTATATAAATTTATCCGAATAGCACCTTGTTGTGCTGTTGAGATGGCATCAACTATTACAAATAAATTTCCATATTTTCTTACAGCATCAGAACAATCTTTAACATCTGACTCCCAATTAGGAAACGCCACTGACCAATCCCATTTTAACGCATGTTCAATTAACTTACTGCCTGCCTTGTCTTGGTCAGGAATAACTATTACTTCCTTGCCCATTTTATTGATTAACCTAGCTTGATTTTCTGATATTTCGTTGTGTAGCAATGCTACTCCGTTTACAGCCATGGCATCAAACGGACCCTCTACTACAAACAAATATCTTTGATCTTGTTTTATAGAATCAAGGTTAAACACAAAATTGGGATGTTGATCTGAAAGATATTTAGGTTTACCGTCGCGAACTTTCCTAGCAGTCCAGCCTACAACTCTACCACCATAAGTAAACGGAATGATTACTCTATCTTTGATATCAATCGGAGTCCAATAGAACCTATCGTCTAACGGATCACAACCTCTGTCTACTAGATAACTAACTACTTCTGCTAGCTGAGTTTCTAGTTCTGAATCTAACTCTTGGTCAATCCATTCAGCTATGGGCAACGACCCCTCTGGCATATCTTTATTAACAAAGTCTATTAATTCTCTATCTTTGGTATTATCTTCAGCCCCGCCTTCGGTCTTTAGTGCTTCAAATACCATCAGATTAATATCATCGTCCGGAGCACCTAACCATATCATTAACTGACGTAGCTTTTGGCTAATCTGTCTACCAGGTTTCCAACTTGCGGTATACCCGCAATTAAAACAGTTAAAGACTAGGCCTTCAGAAAATTTAGCACCGCCACGTTGTCTTGTATCAACACCTTCGCCTCTGTGGTGGCAACAGGGAGAATCGAAACTTATCCAACCGCTAGGGGTCTGTTTCTTTTTATAAGGGAGATGTTTGCGAAAGATGTCTACGACCAGGGCCATAGACTTATTATACTATATTTGTGTAGTGCTGTCAACGTCAAAAGCACCATCGATTACATGTAATTGTCCCAAAGCATCATACTGGCTATCGCCATATAATGGAAAACGATTACCGTCGCCGTCTGTATAGAACATGCTAAACTGATAGTATCCTCTTTCCAAACCTTGTATGTCTGCTTCTGATAGTAATACGTACATTTTACCTTCGGTTGCAGTTTCTATAGTAACAGCTTTCTGTAACTGTATACCTTTGGTATCTACAGCTATAATATTGAATGTCACGCTGTCTAGCTCTGTGATATTCTTAGCTTTGTTGTCATTGTTACGGACTTGGAAGTCAAGACGATTATCCACGCCCTTGTAGATTTTCATTGTTCGCTGATACACTTTTCTAAACCTCTCTTTTGTCCAAGAGCCAAGATTAGTATATACGTCCATTCGGTTTGAATATAAATAACACGGATTGAGCTGCATATTCAGTGGCCCTATAATTAAGTATTTATCGATGAGAATAAGTCAAAACTTACAAGAAAATTTTCCGTTCATTAGCGTAATAACCTATGTGGACAAAGAATATGTGGGAATTATAATAAATCAAGATGCTGCTATCACTAGTATCTATGATTATAGCTCTTTGCGTACAGAAGCAGAAAAAACCAAATTTTTAGAGTTAGGTGAAATATGGTGGTGGGAATCAAATAGACAGATTCCTATTAGTATATTCTTAGCTAAAGAAATGCTGGTATTTAGATATATTATTAGGAACTTTAGTACCAAAGACGTTAAGGTAATGTTTGGTCCTGTAACTAGTCTTAATGATATAATGACTAAACGTGTAAAGAGAAAATCTATTACACTGATTAGAAAACCGCCAAAATAATCAACTATACTCGTAGCTGATACCTTCGCAAATTAAATTCATCTGTACCACAATAGCTGCCGCATAGGCTGTAGCATGACTTTTTTTAAAATAATACTCGTCGTTATCTGGTTTCGTCCATACTTCCGTCATCACCGTAGTCCAATCTTTCCCAATCAGATAACGTTTCGCCGGGCGAATCATTGCTAGCACTGCTGCCAATTCTTCTATAGACTTTGGCTTGCTTTGTCTCAGAATAGACCCATGCCCATTCACATGGAACAGGAGTTGGGTAAAGTCGTCTTGCTCGAGTAGGTCCCATAGTGGTTCAGTCTCCATTAATTGTTTGAGATGCTCTTCATCTCGTACATTTTTGTAAACTCCAACATTCAAAAAATCTATCTTAAAATAATCTTTTTCTTCTGCGGTATTATGATCCACAGAGCAAATATTTTGTACTGCGTCTACAGGCACAGAATGTAGATACACTCCTGTATTATGGGGAACTAACGACCCCCTTTCCACTCTACTAGCTTTGATGTGTTTGATTACACCTAAGGCTTTATTGCGGTCTTCAAAGTCAATATCTATATCTGGCATTATTGTAATCTCGTGCTTTCAAATAATAATAATGGTAACGTTGATGCTAAAAATTCTGCGTACTCTTGTGTATCTTCGTCGTCATTAAAACCGGAAAATACTACCATGACTTTGTTGCTTTCTTCATCGATACGAACTTCAATATCGATATCGTCTCGAGAAAGGTACTCTTCGTTCTCGGCTAATTCTTCTGTGATTTCTTCTTTTTTCATTATGGTATCTTAGCCTCTTTAATAATTTCTTTTACTAGCTCAAGATCACCGGGCGTTCCTTTAAATCTTCGATTCCAGTGATCCGGATCTAATACTGTTGATATAATTTCGATCTGCTCGGTATTTAACTTCGTTAACATTTTTCGCCCGCTATTACAGTTAAGAACAATCCAAGGACTAATTAATCCATCTCTAATATGCTGCGTTATTCTGTTAAGGTTGGCATATAAAAAATAATGTTCCCATTCTGCGTTATTCTCTTCTCCCCAAACTAGCATTGTATTCATAGTTCTTTGTATGGCACCATCTGCTGGTTCAGCTTTTACTAACTCAACAAGGTATTGATCATACAGTTCGTCTCTACACCAGTGGTCTAATTTTACTCCGCTTTTTATTACCCATTCTATATATTGTTCTGGGTATATAGGATTAGCGTTAGATAAAAAACTACCAAATTTGATAAAGGCATTGTAGTAAGGACTATCAACAAAGTCTTCAAACGTTTTTTGTTTAGTGACTCGTTGTGCTATTTGATAAAATTTTTGATAAGCAATTAACGCAGCCTGTACATGTTTTTCGCCCCTACTAAGGTGTCTACGCTTCTTTTCGCAGACATGAACAGCCAGTGTTTTTTCTTTGGTAAATTCTTTACCGCAGTAGCCGCACTTATAACTTGAGGTCATTTATCTGCTTGTCCGTGTAGCCATGGTCTCTGGCTAATTGTTTTAGTTGTTTAACGTCTGTCATGCTCGCCAAGATTTGTATGTCATCAATCTTAGCATTAGGATAAATCGTTTGTAAAAACTGACTTTTCTTTCCACCGTCATCTTTTTTCCTTTTTAACGCCATCCATTCGTGAAAGTGTATCTTTTTAGAATCGTGACTACAAGCACACATTAATTGCCACATCAACTTAGGATGTTTTGATACTAGATAAAAATTTTTGTTTACAAATTCATTTACTAAGATCAAATAATGTTCTGCTAGATCTTGATTACTTGTTTTTACATTACTAACATATCTATTCAGTAAAAAGAATCCTACTGATTTTTTTTCTTCATCAGAAAACTCTTCCCAAGATTCTTTTGATCCTAGATCAATTGCTGCCAGTACAGTTTTGAGTTCTAATTTATCTGCCATCTTCTTTGCTCAAGTGATATAGTATTTTAACACGTTCGATGGCTTCTTGTAAAGTAGGATTTGTCTTTGCTGCTCTTCGAATCTCGCCCCAAAGTTTGTCTTCCATTAGGTGATCAAATAATGGTCTGCCATCGCTTGTACGGGGATCAAAATTTGGATTATTTTTATCAAAAGCCCAACCATGGACTTGCCTAGTACTAGGATCGGCACCAAACTCTCGAGCATATACCGTATTACCATCTCTTTCGTATATGTAAGTTGCTCCTGGTTTAAGACTACCCATTTATATCTCCTTTTATTTGCTTGATAAGAAATTCATGCTTATCAAGCCATCTATTTTCAAACACAGGTTCGCCTGGACCAGTCCACATAGCTGTAACTCGATATGCTTGTTTTAACCATAGTGATCGATTACTATAATAACATTTTCTAGGCCAAAAAGAAAACAATAATCGTTTTCCTATACAGTGATTCCAAAATGATACTTCTGTCCAATGCTCGTCCATAAAAGGTATTGGCATTAAAATAATTTGTCTAACTGTAGAACTTCGCTTTGTCTAGATATTTCTTTGACAAAAAATACACATGGCGGAGCTTCTCCATCTCTAACTGGTACTGTTAGCAGTTGATTGTTTTTCATTTTAGGAAAATACCATTTAACATCTTGATAGATGTTGATTATCTCTATAGGTAGATACTCTGGCCTAAACCCGCTTATTGGATTTAAACTAAATGCTTCAAAGCCACGTTCATTAATACTAGTCAACGGAAGCACTTCGGGATCAAGACCACACTCTTTGTCTCCAACTACCATACTCCAGTCTAATGGCATCTGTACTTCGTGACCGCCTATTTTCATAACTATAGCAGGTGAGTTAAATGATTCTAAGAATATTAAAGGAACAAAATAAAAATCTGGATCGCTGGTATTAGAATTATCTAATACACTAAATCTTGTATCCTCTTCTACATCCTCCGGTAATTCATTTAAGTCAAATGCTGTGTTGTTTAATGTTAAAATTCTCATATTGTTACCTTATTAATATTGAAAGGATAGTGAGCATCCTTATAAAACTTTTTACGTTCTGTCAAATGCCGTTTGGCATATTTCGTACCACCTGTTACGTCCCAGATTTGTACGAAGTCTTTGTCTTCCGCTTTTCTAATACCTCGCCCAATGCTTTGTATAACTCGGACAAAGCTCTTTCCGGGTTCCACAAGAACCAAATTAAAAATCCTAGGGATATTAATACCCACAGCGGCCACACCGTAAGTCGCCACAATAATCTTGTCATCACTTGTTTTAATTTCGTCATAACTTTCTTTCCTATCTTTGGTCTTAACTGATCCGCTAATAAAGTCTATATCACCTAATCTTTCTTGTAGCATCTTACCTGTTTCAATGCGATCAATTAAGACCAATGTGTTACCCGAAGCTGAAATACTCTTGATACGTTCTGCCATCCAATCTATTCTTGTAGCATCTGTGACTAGATATTTTAGTTCTTCAGCATAACTTCTAAATTCTTTAATTTCAACAGTCTGTAATACTTCAACATGGCATTGTGCTAACACACCTTTGTCTTGTAGCTCATGAGCAGAAATTTTATTAATAACTGGTCCAATACTAGCAAGTATACTTTGGAATTCAAATTTTTCTTTAGGTATAGTTCCAGTTAGACCCCATCTTACTGGACAACGGGCTAAATCTCTAGTTAATATATTTTTTAGTACTTCGGCCTTTGCTTGATGTACTTCGTCAACAATGAATGCTACTACGCCGTCAAGAAAATCAGCTAGGGTCATAGCTTCTGGATCGTCTTTGCTTTTCTTATCCAATACGTTAAGACTTTGCCAGGTACAGATAGTGTGTGTTTTTCCTAATTCTTTTCTATCACCGTAATAAACCCCAACATCTAATCCAACGTTAATAAAATCTTCTTCTGTTTGTTCTACTAGTGATTTATTAGGCACAACAATTACACTCCTACCGTATTTTTCACAGCAGTGACTCAACGTAGCTGTGGTAATTGTTTTACCAGCACCTGTAGCAATTTCTTGTAGGCACTGAGGGTTTTCTAAGAATTTGTTGATAGCATCGTATTGGTAATCTCTTAACAGTATAGGCTTGCCTGCCTGAGGATGCCCTACTGGCCAAGTCTTGCCTTGGTCTGCCCAATATGTTTCTGTGACCTTTTTAAATTCTAATTGTACTGAATGTCTTAGATCTTCAACTTCGATATCATATCCGTCATTAGTAACGATGTCTAATATCTCCGGCAAATGGCACATATAGCCAGTTCCACCAATGCTAAAGAATGCCACTGTGCCGTCCCATCTACCTAATCTATAAGACGGTTGGTATCTAGCCCATGGAACATCAATTTTAAATTTGTTAGCAAGTTTACGTCGAGTTTCTAGTGAAAGCCCTTCAAATTTTACATTTACTTCGTCACGAATAATTAGTTTACAACTCGACAATTTTATTTTCCTTGTTCATAGAAGGTTTAACATTGCCAACATAAAAGACAGTATGGTGGTGTTTGATAAAGGTGGACGTCTGTTTACTAGTCGCAGGATAGAGACTATTACTTATCAGTATTTTTGGTGAAAAATTAGGTGAGAACATCCATTTCGGCGGCTTGTGTTGGCAAATGAAAATCTTTCCTGTAGAGATTGGACCACCAAGACTATTATTTTTTATCCATTGATTAAATTTCTTGCCACCTTCGTCTTCATTACTAAATCTAAAACATACACGTATGGATTTTTCATCAAAATCTGCCTCTTTAAAAGCAGAGATAAAGGTGTTAACATCTTCAATAAGATTACTGGCACGATCTAAAAACAGTACCATGGGATAGGTGTCTAACGTCCTAATAAAAGAAAAACATTCACTTAAATTTCGAATCCAGAAATTTGTTTCAGTGGTGGAAAAAAATCTGTCAATACGGCTATTTTTATTAAAATTGCCTAATTTATACCCCATGCTACGTGCCAGGAATAAATCTTGTACTGTGTTATTTTTTCGATTAGATTCAAAATAATTTTCAGCAGTTTCCGTATAATTGATCAGTTCAACCGTATTGTCAACTACTCGAGCCTCTGGCGAAAAATCTTCTTCGTGGCTCCAAATTTCCTCAACTTCTGCTACCAAATTTAAAAAATCTTCAGTCATTTCAAAACTGTTATTTTTTACAAATTCGTGTAGTTGGATGAGGTTAACATCATGTAACTTGATTTTTTGTACACGTAATTCGTCATCCCAGACTGCTGGTATTTTTCCGTTCTTATTGGTAAGTTCTTTGACAAATGCTTCTTTCATAGTGAACGGAAACTTCAAGTGCACGTAAGTGATTCCAGTATCTTCTTTGACTACAGAAACACTTTTGGTATCGTCTAGAATCCTAAAAGGCTTTTTCCAAGTAGGTTGAGCTAGTGCCGCAGAAATATCATTACCGGTAAGAGCTTTATAAGAACTTTCGTATTTGTGTAACAATCGTACAAGATAATCTCCCTGTTTTTTGGTTAACTGCTTACCACTAGTAATAGTAGTGTAGAAGCTACTCACAGGAGACCAATCAAGTTGAGGGGAAACAATATCCCCTTCTAGGATTTTTTCAGCCACTGCTAAGAAAATGTCTTCGATATAGGTGTTATATGACATTTTATAATAATAACAGGTTCATGATAAAAAATCAAGTCTTTTGTTACCAATAAATATGTTCGGAGGCTAATATGAGTAGAAAGTTTGCTGTAGTTACTACATTCCATGAAGCAGGATATCGAACATACGGTCGCAGGATGATCGAAACGTACATGAAAAATTGGCCGTCTGAGGTTAAATTACACCTATATCCAGAAAAGGTTAACCCTGTAGTTCCAGATCATTCTAGAATTACATTAACTGACCTAGATACCGGAGTTCCTGACCTAAAAGCATTTAAAGATCAGTGGAGAGGAGTACCTCATGCCAATGGGGACATTTCGGGCATACCAAGATTGTCCCATAGAAAAGACAGCCATAAGCCTTTTAAATGGGACGCTGTGAGATTTGCTCACAAAGTCTATTCAATTTTTCACTGTGCTGCTAATTGTAATGCCGACGTACTAATATGGATGGACGCAGACATGGTTTGTCATAGCCCTATAACCATAGATAAAATTAATAATCTTATTCCCCTCGACCTAGATCTATGTTATCTTGGTAGAGATAACAAATTTTCTGAGTGTGGACTGTATTCGTTAAATCTGCGATCAGAGATGACCAAAAATTTCCTCAGAGAATTTCAACGCATGTACGACAATGCCGAGGGTGGAATATTTCTTCTAGACGAATGGCACGACAGTTATGTTTTTGACGAAGTGCGTAAGAGATTTCCTTACCTAAAACAGTTAAATTGGAGTAAGGGTCTAATCAAAGGGGAAGGTCACCCCTTAATTAACTGTGAATGGGGTGCTTACCTTGATCATCTCAAAGGTGAACGCAAAGACACAGGTAAAAGTCTAAAAAAAGATCTCCGTGTCTTAAGGAAAGAGTCGTACTGGCAATGAAAAGTTTTGTAATTTTTCAAAATCAGATAGAAATGAGCGTAAAATTTGCTCAGGAGGCAGTTTCAGCCGCGGCAAAACATGGCATAGATCTTAGAGGATGGGTCGGTAGCGACGGACTTAAAGACCAACACAAGTTTGAACAGTACGGTATCAAAAATTTTCTCCAAGACAAGATAGAAAAACTTCCAGGGGTCAAAGGTTGCTTTCTTAGCCACTACGAATTATGGAAAAAATGCCTAGATCAAGGTGAAACTTTTTTAATCTGCGAACATGATGGAATTTTTATTAGAAATTTACCAGATGACATTGAAAACAATTTTACAGATGTTTTAAATTTAGATCCCTACGATCAGTTTGTTGAAGGCTACGACGAAAAAGTGAAAAAAAGTTTGAATATACCAATAAAATATCATGAAGTTGAGCCCAGCGACTATGATATGGCCGGGGGTTATCTTAAAGGTGCCTATGGTTACCTTATAAAACCGCAAGGTGCTGAAAAATTAATAAAATTTGCTCAAGAACAAGGAGCACTACCTACAGACAAACACATAGGCACAGCAGTAGTTGATATAAAAGTCACTAATGTACCAATAGTTAGGCTACACGAGTTTTTTGATATGAAAAATCTTAGAAAATTTAGCCTTACAAAAAATTTAGAGAAATTTTCCAAATGATAGTTGATGTTTTTCCATTTTTTAATGAATTTGAAATATTAAATATCCGATTAAAAATTTTAAATCAGCATGTAGATAAATTTGTTATCGTAGAGCACGATATCGATTTTAACAACCAACCCAAACCCTTTAGATTAGAGTCTAAAATTGATCATCTAAAGTCAATATACGGAAATAAAATTGATTACATGAAAATACATTCGGATCCAATGCTTGATCATAAATGGGCTCAAGAAATACATCAAAAAAATAATATGTCTTGTGCTTTAGATTTATATCCTGACGCATATTTTTTATTTGGGGACTTAGACGAAGTTCCAAATCCTGATTATTTTCAAGAAGCTATCGAGTTATATCATAAAAGTGGTCCTTGTCTGTTTTCATTACGCTGGTGTATCAGTCGATGGGATATAGTACTAGAAAGAAGATGGCCAGGACCAGTATTTGGAAAAAAGTCTGATGTGTTATCAGCAGGTGGCGGTCGTAAATTTATGTGTCCCGGCGGAAGTAAAAGCATGCACTGGAAAAAACCCACTTATCCTGAAATTTACCCCAGCGGATGGCATTGGAGCTTCTTTGGTGATTCAACAAAGATTGCCGAAAAGCTCGATGCTGTATTAGAAGGAAGTAAAATAAGGAAAAAAATTAAAGGTGTCAACGAACATAAAATTCTAGGAGCAGGCGAATTGTCTAATTTTTTAAAAAAATACTGCGGAGAAATATTAGAGTCCCCTCCCAATAATCTTTATCCAGATAATGTAAAAAATATTTTGTTACAATACAAAGAGTGGTGGAGATAATACATGTATCAAATAATAACTGGAATGTCTAAAAAATATTATGATCACATTGGCCAAGATATGATTAAATCATGGTTAGAATATTGGCCAACTAATTTAATCTTAACTGTATACTCTGAAGATGATTTAAGAATAGACCATCCCCGAATACAAATTGTAAGTTTATCTACAATGGATCAAACGTATCACGATTTTCAAAACCATACGTCAAAAAAGTTCAATGAACGATCAAAGACGTTCGCAAAAAAAGCCTGGCCAATAATGGAAAATTTAAAAAATGACCAGGGAAAATTAATATGGTTAGATGCTGATGTAATAACCGAAAGCGAAATAACGCTTTCGTGGTTAGATAGTTTATTAGCAAAAAACGAGTTTAGTTGCCATCTTGGAGTTCCCCAAAATGAATATTATTCCGTAGAAACAGGTTTCTTTATTATTAATTTAGAGAATAAATTTAAAAATATGTTTTTAGAAAAATATAAAACCATCTATTATACTAGAGATTTTTCAAATATGAAAAAACCTTTTGATGGCGATGTATTTGGAAGAATTATTACAGAAATGAGACCTATTGATAATTTTAAGTTTAACGATCTAAGCCCGTCATTGGATAGCTTTAGTCCGTTTAATAGAATATTCAAAGGCAAAATGAAACATTATAAAGCAAAGAAAAAAATAACATTCGTGTCAGCTGTTTAGATAAATTTTTTGATGTGACGCCATGCTTGACCTGTTAGTACATCTTCATTATTCCAATGACTCATTGATATTCTTTCTATCCAATCTTGGCGATCTGGCATTTGCGGGTTTTCAAGCAATGATAAGGAATGATTGCTAACCTCATATGCTTGACTTATACGAGGATTAAGATCTGTTACAAACACAGGTACACCTTCTATCGCAGCAGCGACTCCGGGAGAACTGTTATAAGTTATTACTGCGTGAGCATTTACAAAATCTTGTGTGATCAATTTATTAAAACTCACAGTATAAAGACTTGAGTTGTTATTAGAAACTACACTTTCTCTTGATCCCTTAGCACCTGGATGTGATCGCACAACAATAGGACGATCGGAATATTTTCTAATTTCGGCAATAGTTTGATTCAACCACTGATTAACTTCTAGTCCTTTCATAGACCATCCGCCGGGACGTTGTGTACAAATGAGAATATGATTTCCTTTTGTACGCCAGTCTTTCAATGATATACCTTGATCTCGACTTATTTGCTGCCATCTACTAGGATCGGGATTATTCCAAAAATAATTAGCCGTGGTTGGGAAAACTCCGTCAAAACTATACCTTAGATACCTATCTTTATTTTCAGGATCTGCGTAATTGAATAAGTTACTGTCTACAACCAGTGTGCGTTTTTTATAAATTCGTTGATTTTCAATCACACGTTTTCTAACTAATAAGTGAGGTGAATTATCACTGCCTTCATGAACCCACCCTTGGATAAATGCCACATCGGCCTGTACGATATTATTTCCTGTTTGTAAAAATCCGTCGTCACCGGCAGCTCTTACACCTTGTATAAATCTTGAAAGGATTTCTCTCTTGTGTTGATTTTTAACGCCAGGGGGAACGCCAGAGATATATCCAACTACTGTAGTCATAGCTGTTGTACTATTTTCCAAAACTCTTCAGTTGCTGATACACATTCATCTAAAGCAGACGGATGAGCTTCTGCTTTTTCGATAGCCTCAGAAATTTTTTCATTCTTTAATAGAACATAAGGTTTATGTTTTAAATGTTGAAATTTAGAACTCCACGTATCAGTTAAAATTACTTTTTTCCCCAACAGTGTTCCCCAATAAACTCCATGGTAACTGTTAGTTACTATAATATTTGAAGAACCTAATATTTCAATTGTCTGTTCAATGTTACTGCCTGAATTTATAAATCTAGGCATTGCTATATCGCCAAACTCTCTTGTTAATTGTTTTTTATGTTCAAACCAAATAATTTCGTTTTTAATTTCATATTTTTTTCTCAGAGCAGGATGCATACAACTAGCACAAGGTGCCCAAGAATAGTTCTGTCCGTAATCTCTAATACCAACAAGATCAAAATTGTTTAGATATTCTGGATACTCTATTGTTGATGCTTTTTTTGTAGGATCGCCATTATGTCCTGCTCCCCACACTATTTTTTTAGATGTATTTGGATCTAAACTATTAATTGTTTCGGACAAGAGATTTGAGAATTTTTCAGTAAATGTTTTATGAACGTTAGCATTTCTAATATCATTTAAAAACCATGATTTTTTTCTAAATTCTGATAAATGAGCATAATCTCCACCACCAATGATTGATAAAAATCTATCAAAATTATCATTAGAAATTAAACCACCACCACCCACTATAATTTTTGTATCAGGCGAAATTTTTACATCAGCTGGCCATTCGGATATATCTATACTATGATATTGATCTTTTTTTAAAAAATATTGAAGGGGATCTGCGGCCATATCGCCAACATTATTTTTGTCTTTTCTATGTATTACTAGGTATTTTATATTACTCATTTAATATTTTCCAAACTGAACCGTTTTTCATTTCCGTGAAACTAAATTGTCCATAGGCCAAATGGCATCCCCACGCAAATAATTTATCGCTGTCTGGGTAGTAGGGGTTATCTATTTGACTGAGGTCCTGAGACCCAACTGGACTAGCAGCATTGGCCGGTGCTAGTGTAAATGCTGGTATACCGTGAAATATACTTTCAACGGCTGCTACGCTATTGTATGTAACTAGAGCAAAAACATCATTGTCTAATGCTTGTTGTAGTGTATCTGTTGTTATTCTATCAGTACGCAACTTAGCACGTTCTCTAACAACCACAGGGCGATCAGTGTATTGTTGTATAGTTTCTACAGTTTCTTTTACCCACTGGTCTTTAATTATGCCGTAAAATTTACAAGGTTTTTCATCCGGTGCTGCCACCAATATCTTTCGACCGTCTTTTTTCCAAGGTTGAAATTTTTTATTAAATTTTTCAAATCTATCTGCTGGTCTCGAAACTATCTCTCCGTGCTGTAAGTTATTTTTAACAATGCGGTGCCATAATTTCCAACCATTAGGATTAGCACGAGTTTTTTCATTTCCAAAATAGCCTGTGTCAACATAATAAAAGTCTCGCTGATCTCTCCAACAATTTTTCATTATTTTATCTTTGAGGATGCCACGCAGTACAATAGGTTCATTGCTACTTTTATAATCAAAATTGTCAGTGTTTACTAGAGTTCCGTTAGAACCTCGACAAAATTGATTGATATATTCGTCGTGGCCGTTTTTACTTAAGAATATCATGTTGTTGGCAATGCTCTGTTAATACACGCTCTCTATGCCATTCATTGGCAAAACTTCCCTGTGTGGCAAATTCATGAAAGCAAGGTGTGCCTAGAGTGTAATGTACCAGTTTAGCGTTGGGATTATAATCATATTCAACATCTAACCAGTTCCATTCCTTAGGCAGTTCACCTATACGATCTTCCTCTAGCCACGAGAAGCGGTGGAGCTCGGCACCTGTAGATTGTTGGATGAACTCGGGAGTAAGTCTCCGGTTAGGAAAGCTATTACAATTCCACAGAATAACACTAGACCAATTTTTTCGAGGATAGTCTTCATTTTTTGCTCCTAAATATTTTATAGGCATTTTTGTTTTATAGTCATGCTTAACTACTTGTACATCTTTGCCGACTTCACGTAAGTCCCAAAGCTCTGCGATATCGCCACGCACAATCATGTCGCCGTCTATGAATATAGCATGACCAGTGTAGCTCATAAGATAGGGAACAAGAAATCTAGTATAGATAAAATGATTACTACCGTCAGTATGTGTTTCGGTATAATCTTTAAAAAGACTAAGTGCTACTGGAATAATGCTAACAGGGCGGCTGGAATTTCTTATTATGCTGTTTACACAGGTATGGTACGCTATGGCTTCTCTAGGATCGTATCCAATAAAAATAGGAATGATATCTTTCATACACTAACCTTTGATAAAATATATCTATTATACCTAAAATTTTCTACAGAATTAAAATGAGCAGTGAGTAATTTTGATATACTATCTTCAGTAAATGCTCGTTTCCATTCTAATTTTTTTTTAACAGGAAGTGTTAATATTAAAAACATATTGGCAAAGTTTTTTATTTTATTAAGCACAATATCTGGATTATCTACATATTCAAGAACACCAAGTAATAATCCCACATCGTAGTTTTTAATTTTTATGTCGTCAATATCTAAATTTAAATTCATCATTGCGTTTGGAATTTTATCTATTCCGAGATATTCTTTAGGTTTATAAAAATTTAAAATTTCTTGATTGCCACAGCCAAAGTCTACAACAGTACAGTCTATTGGTATGTGTGTCACAACAAAATTAAATCGTTCGCTCCAAGGATTCTTTGAATTCATTTTCGTTCTATGTCTTCTTCAATACATTGTTTGCCATATTGTATTTCTATAACCTTTAACGGGTTATCTGTAGGATTGTGTAATTGGTGCCATTCATTAGGATTAATAATTTCAGTTTTATAAGGCTTAATTGTGCTTCCACCAAATTCCCAATTGTTGCCGGCAACTCCTTCGGCAATAAACCATAATTCAGATCTATGTTTGTGGCGTTGCATACTTAAAGTTTTACCTGGATCTACAGTAAGTTCTTTAACTTTTACATTGTCACCTATAGTATGAAGTACTCTATAATAACCCCAAGGTCTTTCAGTCTTTGGTGCTTTCCATTCTTGTAAAATCCATCTACTAGAGTTTTGCTTGTCAAACCCGCCTACACCAAACGTAAATGTAAGATTGTCATCTTTAACGTCCATTTCTGGAATGTTAGCGTGTGTTCGATCGCCGCCGTTGGCAAATATTAAACTGGCGTCAGGATAATGTGCTCGAACCTGTTGTATAAAATGTCTAGCAGAACCATCAGCATCATCAAATGTGTAAACTTCATCTACCATTGATAGATTGTTTATTATACATAGGCGTTCGTTCCAAGGCATAAAGGCACGCCCTTTTTTACGTTCTAGCCATTCATCGGAATTTAATCCAACGATTAACATGTCGCCAAGTGTTTTGGCTTGTTTGAAATAGGCAATATGCCCAGAGTGGATGGGGTCAAAGCCGCCTGTAACAAGTACTATTTTCATGTTTCTATTTATTTGAATAATATGCCCACTAAATAAACTGTGGTTTAAAGAGGAAACAAAATGATTGCTGGAAAAGTATGGGGGCAAACAGAGCTCCTTGAAGCCAACGGTGTGCTAGAGTTCCACCGCATTGAAGCCCGGAAAGGCGGCGTCTGTTCGAAGCACAAACATCAATTTAAATGGAACGGGTTTTTTGTTGAATCTGGAAAACTTATTATTCGTGTTTGGAAAAACAACTACGAGTTGATTGATGAAACTATTCTAACAGCTGGACAATATACCAAGGTTGCCCCCGGAGAATATCATCAATTTGAAGCACTAGAAGATACAGTTGCTTTTGAATTGTACTGGGCAGAGTTTGATCATGAAGATATAGAAAGAGATTCAGTAGGATTTAAAAAATGAAAATTGGAATTTTTGGATTAGGGTACGTAGGATCGGCAGTAGCACATACACACAGATATCAGAATATTATCGCAAGAGATCCTAAATTAGGAGATCAATCAGCAACAATCAGCGATATTAAAACTTGTGATGCTGTATATATTTGTGTGCCAACACCGATGATGGAGGATGGACATTGCGATGATTCGTATGTTAAATCTGTTCTTAGGGAGTTAGCAGGATATGAAGGTGTTATAATTTGTAAAAGCACAGTTCCGCCAGGCGTGTATTTGAGATTACAAGATCAATATCCTAACCTAGTTCATGCTCCTGAATTCCTCACAGCTGCAAACGCAACAGAGGATTATGAAACATCTATCTGGGTATTAATAGGCGGAAATTCTAAATTTTGTGAAAAAGCAAAACATATAATTTCGTCAAGCACTGTTCAAGCTAAACACTATCACTTCACTGACATAGCATCTGCTAGTCTTTTCAAATATATGGCAAATTCATTTATGGCCACTAAGGTGACATTTATGAATGATCTATTTCACTTAGCAAAAGCTGTAGGAGTAGAGTGGAATGAACTAAAAGAAATAGCTAAAAATGATCCTAGATTAGGAACCAGCCATTGGGATGTTCCAGGTCCTGATGGACAGTTTGGGTATGGCGGTGCTTGTTTTCCTAAAGACGTTGCTGCTATTGTTGAACATGGTCTTGATATAGGTACACCGCAAAAATTATTAGAATCTGTTAAAGAAATTAACAAATTACATAGAAACTTATAATTTTTGTCCTACAAAAACGTGATCGTTCCATTTAGTTGAATCTTTTTCTGTAGATTCTCTATCTACCCAATTAGCAATAATTTTTAATTCGCATTCTTCTGCGATTGCCTTAAACGCATCGTCCATAAATCTCCAACAATCTCTTACGTCATGTCTTGGACCGGCACTAGGAGCAATAATTATAATAAATCCATTAAATTTTACTACTCGTTTTATTTCAGTTACAAGACGAAATGGATTTTTTACATGCTCTAATGTTTGCCCGCTTACAATAATATCATAATAATTGTCTTCTGAAGGTATGGTATATTCAGATGGCATAATATGAGTTACATCTTCGCCTGCTACAATATCTGCTATATGATATTCATTAGAGTGATCTATTAACAAGGATTTATAAGATCTATCTCCTTTTAATCCTCTTCCGCCAATGTCTAACACAGATAAATTTTTTTTAAGTTCTATTAAAGATAGAGCTTTTTTCATATTTTGAATAGATGAACTATGCATATTTTTTTATAAAATCTGTATAACTAATCAACGGCAAGTTAAACACATTATCCTTATAAAACTTCCAAGAATTTTCTATGTTAAGTTTCTTAGGCTCCTGTGGCTGTTTGAATACTACTCCGCAGCCTTCGTCTATTAACACCAATTGAAAAGTTACTTCTGTTCTAGCTGATAAATTAAAGGCTAGTTTCCAAACATCACCTAACCATGTTTTTGGAAGAGGTGTTGGGATAGGAACTACCGATTCTTCTTCTTTTCTAGGTAGCATATCGTGTATTATAATAACCCCGTTAGGGTTTAAAAATTTTAAAGAATTATCAACGTCTTTTAACACCTGTTCATAATAATGTAATCCGTCAACAAAAATTACATCAAACAATTCAGTATTCTGAGAAAAAAATTCATCGCTGGTCATTCTACGGTTGCCGCCTCTAAAAGGATCAACACCTATTTTATAATCGCAAATCACGTTATTAAAAATTTTATCTCTATCGCAACCAATTTCTAAATATTTGTTGGCATTAGTTTTTTTAATCATTAGATTGATTAGCTCTAATCTTGATTCTTGTGTAAATGGAATATTAATCATAGATTTTCTTTAACATAATCCTCTAATGTTTTAGAAGGTTGCCAGTCAAACACAGTTTTAAGTTTTGTATTGTCTGCTAACGTAATATATGCTTCGCCCATTCGAGGAGCAATCATTTTTGTATTGTTAGATATCATTTCCGCTAATTCTAAAACAGAATGATTAGTACCAGTACCAACATTAAAAACTTCTCCGTAATGATTATGATCCTCTTTGCTCATGGCTAAGATATTTGCTTCAACAACATCATCTACGTGAGTAAAATCTCTACGTTGTGTGCCGTCGGGAACAATAGTTAATGCTTCATTGGCTTTAAACTGTCTAAGAAATAACCCAACTACAGGAGCATATGGACCTCTTAGGGGTTCTCTTTCGCCGTAGACATTGAAGTATCTAAAAATTACTGTTTTAAGTCCGAATAATCGAGTGTACATAGTACAGAGCTTTTCACCAGAAACCTTAGATACTGAATATGGATTAAGGCAGTCGTCTGGCATGTCTTCTCGCAATGGAGGTTCATTTTTTAAACCGTAGCCCGATGATGTAGAACTATACATTACTTTATTAACACCTGCTTCTCTAGCACATTGTAGCACAGTGCCTGTTCCTAGTGTATTTGTTTTAATAGCACCTAGGGGATTTAAAATAGTAGGTTGAATCCTTGATTCGGCCGCACAGTGAAATACATAATCAACACCATCATATAACTTTCTAGTGTTTTCGTAATCTACAATATCAAGTTTATGATAAGTTGCTTTATCATTATAATAGAAGTTGTCATGTACTTGCGATGTTTCGTTATCTATTACAACAACATCATGTCCTAAATTTATTAACTTATCTACAATATGAGAACCAATAAACCCTGCTCCGCCCGTCACTAATGATTTCATTCAAAAATCCTTTAAAATTAACTGAGTATTTATCTAGTGATAAGTATAGTTTTAAAGTTTAAACTTATGAAGAAAATTATATTTCAAATTAACGTTCCTAATCACATTCAAACTAACAAAGTCACAGCATATACTTTTATGTCAGATATGTATGATATCAGCGAAAGAAATGCTAGAAGGTATGCCGAACGCTGCGGAGCTGAGTATTATAAATTAACCAATGCTAATGATTTTAAACCTGCTGCTGGCAAACACCTTGATTACCAAAAATTAAAAGCCTATGATTTTGTAGGCTACGATTCTGTAATTTATTTTGATTCGGATTATATTATTAAAGACAATGCTCCTGATTTATTCCAGCTATGCGGAAATAAATTTTCAGCAGTTATGGATCCTGGTAAATCAGTTCCTGAGCTAGCCGCTAATTTAGGAATACCCAGAGAAAGATATTTTAACGCAGGATTTATGTATCTAACTAAAGAAGTATTAGATAAGACTAGAAAATTCCTACCTGAGTATTTAGAAAAAGAATACGAATTTCAAGGGCAGGGAATTTTAAATAGATTATTCTATGACAAAGGAATAGATTTTTACAGATTAGATTCTTACGAATGGAATCCTGTAAAGAAAACATTTGGTCGTTATGCCGACCATTACTCTGGTTTTAAGAAAAAGAAATGGGGTGAAGTAACTTATTAAAGTGTAGCGTCTTCCATGCCTGCTACACGTAATTTAACTATATTAGTTAATTGCCATTGTTTCTGATCCAACGACTTAATAATACCTAGCCATTTGTTGCGTAATAGAGCAAACTCGTTGATAATTTTTTCAAAGTCTACAACATCAGCTTCGCCATCTACAAACTTTTCGCAATCTCTAGAACTTAGACTACGCTGATAGTTTTCAAGATACTTACGGAAGTGCTGACTTTTAAGCCTTCTTAATTCAATATTAAGGTATTCAAGAATCGCTTCAATCTCTTGAAGTTGATTAAAGCGATTCTCAACTATACCTGGCATATTAGCTGATACCTTTTCAATGTTACCAAAAATTTTACATTCAAGTTTTGCAGCCTGTAGCTCATTTTCGTAGTACTGAGCTGCGTCAGGAATATAAGAAATATCTTTACTAACTTTGTCGTACCAACTCACTCATCGTCCTCGTTACTTTCATATTCCTCGTACTCTGCTTCATCTTCAGAATCTAAAGAATATTCAATGGCTTCATCTAGATGGGGATCAATACCTAACATACTGCTCAGTACTGATTCCTTGATGCCGTAGTCCAGAAGGACATTTACAAAATCAAATGCTACATCCTTTTTCTGTTTCTCTGGGATGTGTTCGCTCATCACGTGCCAAAGGTCGGCAATCATATCTTCTTTCATTCTACAGTCTCCGGTTGGGGTTCAACATTAGTAGTTATCTCAGATTCTAATTTTACGGCACCTTTAGAAACTTCGTCCATAATCTTGTCTAAACACCCGCCTTCATTTCTTTCCCATTCTTTACGATAGAATTTAAGAATCTCGCCATCTGTTGTTACATAACTTAACCTATTGCCGTCTTTTTTCAACAAAGACTTTCCTTCAAACAAGTCGACTAGTCCACTATATGGATTCATACCTGTTTCGTAAGGAATCTTAACTTGTACTGATTCGAACGGTTTAGCGTAACGTGTTTTCATAATCTTACAGGCAGCACGAATACCTTTGACTTCTGAAATTTTGTTGCCATCCTCATCCTCTTTGAGTTTGAGTTTTTTCATAGCAACAACAATACTTGATGCGTAGATAAAGCCCTGACCACCGCTGATCTTGTCGTCTGGATCAAACATATCTTGGCTTGCGTATGTGTGATTAGTAGCAACTAATCCCACGTTCCAGCTACCAAACATATTCACACAGTTACGAACAAGTGCTGTTAGTGCTTTAGGCTTACGGCCCATGTCACCTTTAAGGTCGCCTGCTTCAAACTGATTTACATCAGTAGGAGTTAGCAACATACCAAGACTATCTAATACGAATAAAACCTTAGGGCGATTTTCTTCTGGCATAGCCTTATACTCTTTCATGAATTCGACAATAGTTTTAGCAACATCGTCAATCATAGCCATGTTGAGTTTAAGTAGTTTTTCTTCTGATGTATCTACACCCAAAGCCGTTAACCAAGATTGGTCTAATGCGTTCTCTGAATCTACTAAAACTACATAGATGCCCTGTTCTTGGGCGTGTTTAATCATATTACCTGAACAGATATATGACTTACCTGCTCCGCTTTCGCCAGCAAATACAGTAACCTTACCTAACGGAACACCTTTGTGGAAGTCTCCGCTGATCAAATAATTTAAGGCAAAATTGCCAGTACTAACCCAATCAGTTGGGTCGTTAAAACCTATACCAAGACCTTCAATACTCTTGGTGAGGCTTTTTCTAAACTTTGAAATATCAAATGCTTTTGTCATTACTTTTTAGTCCTCACAGAAATGGAATGGAGGGGCATTGCCCCCCCAATTGTTTTATTAGCTTTGGCGTGAACGGATCATCGCTAGGATGTCTTGTGCTCTACTGTTATTAGCACCTGCGGCTGCTGCCGGTGCTGCCTCTGCTCTAGGAGTCGGAGCGGCTGCTGCCGGCTCGTCATCTTCGCCTGCTGCTACATCGTCTGTGCGACGTGCTACAGGATCACCAGTGGCTTGACTCATACCTGCTGGTTTGAAGTATTGACCCCAACGATCCATATCATAGGCCTCTCCATCAACTGATGCTTCAAACATTTCTTTGATGATTTTGAGTTCTACTTCTGTGGGTTTCTTAGGTAGGAAGTCTTTTAAGTTGAAAAGACCTTGTGCTTCAACTGCCACACGCTCTTCATCGCTAAGAGCACGTTCAGTACGGCTCCACTTAGATGTGCTGTAGTCAGCATAACCACCTTTGCTAGTTTTAGCAATACGGAAATCAACACCATGGCTGAAATCAGTTGGTAGTTCGTTAAGCTCAGGATCCATCAAAGCACTCTTAATGATCTGATAGATTTGAGGTCCGATAATAAATCTACGGATTGGATTTTCTGGAGTTGTATCTTCTGCGATAGGATTCTTAACAACGAAGCCTTGGAAAATGTATGAACGCTTTTTCCAATACTTACGACCCATGTCTTCAAGACTCTTGTCTTTGAACCAGCCACGTACTTCTGAAAGGATCGGACATGTTTCATTCCACATTTCCATACAAGGTACTTGTACTTGTACAGCTTTACTGCCTGTGTCACCTTTAATACCGGCAAACGGCAATTTAATCATTGCTCGCTCGATCCAGAAAAAAGTGTTATTAGAGTCGCCGTCGGGTAAGAAACGAATAGTAGCTTCTTTACCTTCTGCCATGTTCCAGTGTGGATAGATTGCGTTGTCGCCGCCGCTTGTTTTGCCGCCTTGGCCTGCTTGTGCTTCTTGAAGTTTCGCACGGATTTCTGCTAATGTTGCCATTTTAAATTGCCTCCTTTAATATGCCTTAAAATGTATGCCTTACGCATATATGTATTATGCGTGATTTATTTAGTAAAAGCAAGATGTTTACTATATTTTTTTGCCAAAAGAAAAGGTTCTAACAAGAACCCTTTCTTAAAACCAATCACTTCTTGGCTGCGTCTTTCTTAGCCTCTTCCTTTGCTTTAGCAGGAGCTGCTGGTTTTGCTTCTTCCTTCTTGGCAGGAGCTGCGGCCGCTGGCTTAGCGTCTGCTGAAGCAGGCTTAGCAGGAGCAGTTGGTGTTTGAGCAAAAGCAGAAACTGCAAAAAGTGACGAAAATAAAGTTACTAATGATTTCATATGAAAATCTCCATTTTTTATGTCGCTGAGATATTCAGCAACTGTATATATAACGCTTTAAAATATATAACGGTAAACGCGAAATGGTAAGACTGATAGCAAATGGTAAAACTGATCAAAAGAAAGGGCACCGAAGTGCCCAATCTCAATCTAAAGTATAATTATAGTCCAGATAATTCTTTAATTCTTGCTAGTTCATTAACTTGAGGTACTTGTGTGTTTTGATTAGGTGCCATACGCTCTACAAACTGTCGAGCTACTTGTTCTGCCTTTGGACCATATTTTTTGCCTGCCATTATTATCACAGCCTCTGGACCTTTTGGAAAAGTTTCAGACATGCTGTCATAACAACTGTACATAAATTCAGCTAGTTCTTGTATGTTCAAAGATTCTTCTTGACCAGATCTCTTACGGAAATCTCGAGCATGTCTGTCGTCATGCTTTGCTGGATCAGGTAAACGATATTTGTCAGTGCCTTTGCCTCTCATACTTGGTGGTAAATCGTAATCGTCTGCTTTGTCGTATTCTGGGTCATTAGGATTGGCAGCTTCGTATTCATTGCCAAAATCTCCATAGTCTTCGTCAGATCCATGGCCTGCTGATGCTAGGGCATAACTATCATCAGTTTCGCCGCCTTCATCATCGTATTCCTGTGCTGGCATATCCATATCGCCAAAATCTAATTCATCTACAACGTCAGGAGCATTGTTTTCTAACCACTGATACACCAACGGACGCACACAAGTGTCTGCGTCTTCTTGGGCAGCATCCTTGATTTCACGTGCTAATTCCGGATCATCGATTATGCCTTTAAGGCTGCTGATAGCATTCTGTCCATCTACACCTGCTGGGAAATGTTCACCCACCAATGACTGTAGTTTCTCAACAGCCGCTGCCTTTTCTTCTTCGTCTTGACTAGTAATAGCATTATCTTCGCCTAGGTTCATGGCCCAATCTTCAAATTTTGAAAATGGATCATTAAATTCTTCTACGCTGTCGAGGTCGAGTTCTACTTCTTCGTTAGTTGATTGTGTCATCGCGACTATGTCGTCATAGTGTATATCTTCTTTGGTCTGCATTAGGCTATAAATGATAGGGAATGCGGCCTTGATATCTTCTTTGAAATTCTTTACTGTAAACTTATTTGTTAGATCTTCGATGAACTCTTCTGGAACCTCTGTTACTTGTTCTGCCTGGAACTGTGCCTTGAATTGCTCGTAATGTGTTCTTTTAGCTAGTTTCTTAATTGTTTCTCTAAGACCGTCTAGTGTTTCATGAGCACGACCAACAATCTCATTAGTTTCGGAGTTCATAAGATCATTACGTACTACATAATTTCCAAAATTCTTTAGGTGTGCTATTTTTTCGCTGATACCGATAATGTGTTTACCGATATCATCGTAAGGCAATCCGCCTTCTTGTACGTGTCTCTGCATAGCACGAGCACCTGCCAAATGGATGAACGGATATTTAAATCGCTCACCTTGGCCGTTTTCGATGAACATAGCATTGATGTGTCTAGTTCTAGCACCGGGGCTGGTTTCATCTACTTGTTGATCATGCTTGATGATCAAACGTGTGTTTTCTAATTTTTGGTAGCTGGTTTTAGCAGTACCGTACATTCCTTCTTTCATAACTCCCTCTCCGACAGGTGTATTATTTGCATATTGACTTAAGAAACTAAAGTCTCTTTGATCTAAATTATCTTTGGTAATATCGCGTGTGTCAAAACTCATTAATCGACGTTTGGCAAACTCTCTAAGACCTCTTAGAAAATCGTACCAACCATCTTTTTGTACAGCATCCATATTTTCAGTAATGCCCGTACTATAGTAGACTTTCATATTCCCAGGCTCGGCTAAACTGATACTTACATGCCCTACAGGGTTTTCTCCCTCCATGTAATCAAAGTCAAAGAATACCGCATCTTCTGGGTTGATGGTAATTTCGCCTAATTCGGAACCTAATTTTAGGCCAGAAAAACGGCTTCTAATCTTATAAAAAAGGTCAGTGCTTACGCTTTTGATATTATCTTCCATGTTTATATTTATCTTAATATATAGAACTTACATAAATGGGCATAGGCATCTGATCTTCAGATAACCTTTCCGTCATTTTTTCATAGATATGCGGATCCCAATCGGCTAAAATACCAGCCATCCGTATAATTAGCAGAGTAGACGATACTAGGTCGTCATGTTCGCCTGTTTTAGCACCAAATCCTACTCCGTGTGCTACAAATGTTTTTAACTCAGAAATCAGCGGTTTGCTGTTTATCTTCATCTTATAGGTTTCTAGCATATTTTTAAGTTGGCTGCAAGCCGTTACTTTAGACCTATGTGTAGTATTAAATCCTTTTCGGAATTTACGTACATGACCTTTTCGTATAGGTTCGCTTAAGAATAGTCCCGGAAAGTTTTCTTCGCCTATATCGTTAATCGTTATCAACGCTGCTTCGCCCAATGTGTTATTTTCAACAGAATAATATATTTGTGGCTGACCACCTAACTCCATAGCACGTTCAGCAATATATTTTAATATCTCTCTCATATGCTTTACCTGCGATTGGATAGGTGTTAGATTGTGATGCCACTCTGCTACTTGTTCCATCGAAGGCATTTCGTAAACTTGTATAGCACCGTAGTCGCCGCCGGTGCCTAGACTAGGATCAAGTGCTACTAGATACGTAGCCTGTGGATTAATTTCTTTATACCAACGTGTTTGCCCCATAGTCATTACAGGATCGACACCTTTGAGTTCTGCTAATTTTACTGCGTTGATTAGGGTTTCATCAAAAATCAAGAATTCACAATCAAACTCTCTGCGGAAACGCTCGTCGCCAATTTTAGCACGTTCTATTTTTGCCCACTCTTCATCGCGATCCGGGTGTTCTGCCCAATGAGCAAAATAACTGTAAAAACCGTTAGCTCCTAATTTAGCTTCGTTTCCAAATTCGTCAAACTTCTTGTTAGCCTCGGTCCATATCAAAGCAAACTGATCTTCGTCTGAGTTTGGAGTTGATGTAATAATACACTTACCACCTGTTGACAATGTTGGTGATAACGCAGTCCAAAACTCTTTGGCTTTCTCTGGTGGTTGTACAAACGCAAACTCGTCACAGTAAATCAAGGATAGCGACTTACCACGACCTGTGTTTTCAGTAGTTGTGGTTGCTTGGATACGAGCACCATTATCGTATTCAATAGTATTCCTGTTATAACTGTAAACGCCAGCACGGATAAAATCAGGTAAATTTTCATAGCCATATCGATAACGATTCATAATGTCCTGAGCACCCTCATACTTGTGAGCAGCGATCAAAACCTGTGCTTCAGGTACAAACATTGTGTACCATAATAGATAACCAGTAGCACAGGTAGTCTTACCCATCTGACGGGGTAACATAGCTATACATTGCTTGTTTTCGTGATAGGCTTGTATCAATCTTTCTTGATATTCATACGGCTCAAACGGAATGCTTCCACGAACAGGATGTTGGATCTTTAAAAAATTTCTACAGAAATACAATGGCCCTGTTATAGGATCCATACATGCTTCTAGATGCTTTACTTCTTCTAAAGTATACTTGATCTGAGCATGTGCTTTCTTGATCAGATTACCGTCGAGTGATTTTGCCATACAACTATTTAATGAAAAAAATAGGCTCCGAAGAGCCTATTTGGTTTTTATGATTGTTTATTTAGATTTGATTTCTGCTAACAAAGCTTCTAGTTGTGCTTTGATATCTTCTACAGCCATAGGATTGTCGCCGGGCTGTGTAGCAGGGAACTGACGTTTCTTGCGATTTAGATCGTCTCCGTTTGGAATAGCAGCACTCATAGGTTTAATCTCTGGATCTGCTCCACCATCTGGTGTGTTAGCAAATGATTCTTCTTCCCCACTCATATTATCCATTGGGTCAATATCATTATCGGCCAACGCAGGTGGTTTTGGTAATAGTTTATCTCTCAACGATGCCATTGATGGTTCTGTTTTAACCATAGGCAGGGTCGGATCGCTGACATTGCCTCCCATAGGTGATCCCATGGTAGGGTTCACTTTGGTAATCAACTGCATTAATGATTCAATATTGTCCATGCCTTGAGCATTAAGATTAATACTCATCGACGGTGGAGCAGTTGGTGGTGTTGGCGATGGAGTTGACATAGGCATGCCACACTCCTCTGATACCTCGCTAGCATTTAGCTCAGCCATCTTTTCTAGTATAGCTTTAAAATCCATATTAACTCCCTAGGGCACTTTTAGTGCCTGCTTTATCTTGTTTAGGTGCTTTGGGCATTTTATATTCGCCCTGATTGTTTTCTTTAGTTCTTTCTTTACTGACTTTAGCAATGTCTTTCAAGAAAGCTGCTGTGAATTCATTACCAAAATTTTCTTTATGTTTGATTTTTTCAGAATCTTTTAATTCGCTGTCGTTTAACAAGGCTTTACCGCTAGGGCCCTCAGCTGGCTCTGCTTGTTCGAACGGATCGTTGACATTTCTTACACGAAGATGTGTATTAGAAATACCGGTTGATTCGTGTACATCGATCTGTACTTGTTGTGGTGTTACTGGATATGAACACTCACATTCAAACACTGTGACTTCTATATTAGATAGATCTAGAAATTCTAGAGCTGTTTTTTGTATAGGTGTAGTAGCTACTTTTTCAAATTTTCCGCAACCATACTTGCCCATCTTTGCCTTGGCTTTTTCTTCAAAGCTTTCGGGCAACGGGCCAGCAACCTTGATACGGAAACCGTAGGTTTTTTTGCTTTCAGATAGATATTCTTTGAATGTTTTCATATCAGTATTTATTCCTTTCCCTGGAGTTTTTTCAACAACTCGTTGCGATCAGTTATTACAAACGCCTGTCCGCTGAGCATGTTATTAGAATCATCATCTCCAGCATCTTTGTCAATTTTAAGTTTTTTTAACTTAGCATCTATAGCTTTTAATTTCTTATCAATCTTTGCTGATTTAGCATCTATAGCATTTCTCAGCATAGTACCTGCTACTTCAAAAATACGTCCGCTGTAGCGTACTTCTACGTTCATGCCTAAATCCATAAGATCGTCGTAGGCATCTTCAGCTTTTTTAGCCAATGCGTCTAATTCGTTTTCGCCTAGGTTTTCTAAATCTGCTATATCTGGCAAACGTCCTGCTATAGCATCTACTTCGCGATAACTTCTTTCTAGATCACGAACTTCTTCTTTAGATTCTTCAATCACAGGAACTTTAGCCTCAACAGCTCTAGTATCTTCTAAGTTAAAAAGTTCTTCGAGTTTTTTCGTCATACTATACTTATCTGCGTTTTGAACCTTTGTGGAAAATATCGTCTTCGTTAACTACTCTAAAACGAATTCCTTGTTGCTTACACCAAGCAGTAGCAGCTTCCCATTTGGCAAGATTTTTTACGTATTGTTCTTGATTGTATCTGCTCTTTCCTACTTTTTCTAAAAAAGTATGATTACTAGGTTTTACTTCTACTAGTTCGGCGTGTTTTTTTCCGCCTTTGTCATTGTAAACAATAAAAAAATCAGGCACATATATTGTATATTTGCCTGTTAGCGGGTCTCTATAAGGAATCTGGATACTTTCTGATGCCCAATTTTCCACTCCCGGGTGCTCGTCTAGCATACGCATGAAAACAAATTCCCATGAACTACGTGCCAGCGGTGTTTTCTTCCCGATATATTTGTCGGGATTTTTCATTTCAAATTTACCTTGAGCAAATTTAACCATTACGCTCTAATGTTTCTAAGTTTGAGTTGATTAGCAGTAATCACTGTCCTAAAACCCAATCTCGATGTTTGGCTACGATTTTGATTTAATATCTCAGCCACTAATCCTGTAAGTTCTAACTGTTTCAAAGAATCCAAAGTTTCTAATAATTGAAAAACAGGAAATCCGTCTTTCTTAGCCTGTTGTAAAAGAACCATGGCTGTAACTGTTGCTGCTTCGAGGCCAAAACCTTTATTAGTTAAAAATCCTATAGTAGCATCTACGTCACTGCCGAGATATTCTTCACCTCGCTGTCCAAAATTATTTAAATAGACTCTACTTCTATCAGCACTATCAGTAGATTGTGTAGTCGGTAAATTAGTTAAGACACTATTCATTCTGCCCTCTTGTTTGTTCCAAAGGATATACCAGGTAATCCACTGGTAACATTATCTTGCCCTGTGGGTGTTAGTAATATATTTGTTGCTTCTGCGACTAAATTTTCTGGACGAAGAGATGCTAGACTCTTATAAAAATTAATAGCTTTGATAGCAGCCTGTAACCCGTCTGTTCTAGAAAAAGCACCTTGGACGTTGTTAACTCCGTATATTGTTGAAGCATCTTCAATAATTTGCGACCCTGCGTTAATTAACCCGCCTGGGCCAAATATAGTAGAAATTTGGCCTCCCCCTATAGTTAAAGGACTAGGAGTTCTATCATAATATAGATCAGCAAAACCTCGAGGTACTCCTCTGTCAATAATAGAACCGGTTCCATATAAAACTGATTCATAAACAATATTCATCGTAGCTTCAATTGTGCCGTTGTTAGAGCCTTGATCTACGTTTCCGTGATTCCAGCTTGTTATATGGGGATTAATCAACGTATAAGCATTGAATTTTTTTCGACTTAAAGTGTATATAGTAATTGAACCAAAGAATGGTCTTGTATAATTTATTTTATCAACATCGAGGCCGTATCGAATTTGTCCAGCTTCTATTGCCCCTAAAGTTCTTCCTGTGTTAGTAATGCCTCCGCCTGCTTTGGGAGCTCCGGTTGTAGTTTGATCTGGAGCATACACTCCGCCTTTTGTCTGTGTCCAAAAATCAGGAGGAAGAAATCTTTCATTAGAATAATGAGAAAGATATTGAGCCCATAAAGCATTTATTACCCCTAAGTTGTCGTCATGAAAAACAAGATTTAGTGGTTCGTATTTTATTTCTTTGTAAATTACACGTTTCCTGTTATATTGATTTTTAACCTCGTGCTCAAAAGTAATTTTAGGTAAATCGGCTTGTTTTACTAACATGTCGATTGCCTGTTGATTATTTTTTAGATATGTAGATGACGCTACAGCAGGTTGGTTTATGTTAAACTGAACATGATACAGGAATTTAGTTCTTGGTGCCCGCGACATTCCGTTATCGAGATATAGTCGAGCCGCGTGACGAGCATCACCAAGATTTCCCTTGGGGTTTGTGATGCCTTGCCCTACTCCTTGAAGGAATCGTGTGAATTTATCTGCCATAATATTATTTAGTGATAAAAAAAGCCCGGGGATTCCGGGCTTGATTTAATTTTGTGATATTAACTTCCTGTAGCTAGGCTACCAAGAGTTCTAGCACCAATGTTTCTACCAATGCCGTCAATGCCGCCGCCTTTGTATTGGATCGCGTTATCGTAACGTATTGCTAGTGCAATCATTGCTGGTTCGTTTGATGTATAGTTTAAATCACCGTAATCGATGTTTTGTACGAAACAACCGTACAATTCAAATGTTTCTAGCACGTTAGGTGTTTGAGCACCATTTCCGCCATCTAGTAGTTCGATTAGTGTAGTGAACTTATAGTCTTGAGCAGATGCTGCTCCTGATTGTTCGAAGAAGTCAAATTGTTTCTGAATCTGCTCACCGCACAGGCGTTGGATAGATCCTGTAGCATCATCTCTCACGTTTAATGTTACTGGTTCCCAATTGTGTCTACCTGCTAGGTATACTCTTGAGTTGTAAATTGGAAGTTCTATTTCTTCAAAGTTTACTTTAGGACGAGTAATATCATTTACTTGTTTTGTTAATTCAGTTGCTACTGTTCCATTTGCCCCGAAGCCTTGTAAGACCACCCTAAATCTATACTTTAGCTTGGGCATTAACAAGCCCTGAGCACTAGACGAAGCGTCTGTTGCCAAAGGTACTGTTAATTTTGATAGTGTTGAAATTGCCATATTCTTATGCTCCGGATAATATTATTTATCTCTTATAATTGGGGGACAAAGCCCCCAATTATTAAGATGCTCTCGATGCTGCTATCTCCCCTGTATTTTTCAATCTCAATGGGATGTAAATAAATTCAATTGCTTTTACTGGTTCAATTGCGATATCTACATATAGTTCATTTCGATCAATCCTTGCTGGAGTGTTATTTGTTTCATCGCAGACCACAGCATAGTCATAGATAGCACGTAGACCTACAAGCTCTAGCAACAGACTTTCTACTGCCTGTCTAACTTCGTCTCTTGTAAGTTTATCGTTAGGTTCAAACACAAACGGTTTAGCTAATCTGCTTAACTGACTGCGTAGATAAATTACCAAACGTGCTACGTTAATTCTGTCTAATGCTGATGATCCAGTACTTAGGGTTTTTTGTCCATAGTTTACTAGACCAACACCGTTAAAGAATGTTAAAGGATTAACTCTAATATTAGCTAATGTGTCACGCTGTCCTTCTGTTAATGCTACAGGTTTAAATTGTCCTGTTTTGCTTTCTAGGTATCCTACTGATGTAGCATTAGTAACACCGCCTCGTCTTATACCTGCTGGAGCAAACCATGGATAAGATACTTGATCATTTAAAGCAATAGTTCTTAACATCATGTAGCTTGGTGGTACCATGATTGTGTTACCAGTATTATCACTGGTTAATCCTGCTGGATAAAATACTCCGGCATACGCATCTGAGCTAACTAAACCTACGTCTCCGTTGTCAGTAGCAGCATTAACGTTTTTGCCCCAGTTGTTTAATGAATTAGTGTCTGGAAGCAATCTAAAAGGAGCATCGCCTACAACAAATGCTGTTGTTCCGCGATCAATATTTAGAGCAATCATTTCTTGTAGTACTTCAGGATATCCTGGTGTAGCAATAAGATTGAAATTACGAACTTCGTCTTCACGTATTTCAGCGTTAGAATTTAATAAACCTTTTAACGCCTCAACAACCACTTGACGCTGTGCTTTACGACCAAAGTCGCTACCAGAATCAGATACCCAACGTGCTGACTCATAATCTATCATTGACTCGTCACCGTAGCGGACATTGTCTGCCGATGTGTTAACATGGTTTCTAACATACTTTTTAATATTGAAACCGCTTCTACGAGTATTGAATAACAAAATACCTCTTGGATATAGGTCAGGATCTGGTGCGTCGTAGTCTACAAAATCACTGCTTAACAATTCTAAGATTGTAGCAGGATCTTTTGACTCGCCGTTTAAGTCCCATCGAGCATCGCCAAACACAATACCATCTTCTGATGTGCTATCGCTCTTGTCAATCAATACCCAATTATTTGCTATCTGGTCAGTTAAGCCGTCTTGGTATTTGTAGATTACAGGATAATTTTCTAGATCGCTAGCATCAATCCATAGGTCGCCGGTCACTAAAGCAGTACCATCACTTTGTAGCAATGGTCGAACAGAGTTAACAATTGGTCCCATTGGGTCTGTGCCGTTAACATACACTGGGGATGCTGTTGTAGCAATACCGCCACTGCCGCTATATTTGTAACCTACCCAGGCAGATCCGTTGTGTATCATAATGTCTACTTGATCTACTAAACTGTTAAACCATCTTTGACCATCTGCTGGATCGTTTAACGGAGCATCTGAAGATGCTACATACCCTGTAGATGTACCAGACATTGGCATATAGTTGCTGATAACATAATCAAAGTCGCTGCTGACGCTCGGAGATCCGTAGAAATTTGGAGTTCCTGTAGCGTCTGTTACATTATATTCAACAAAACCAGCATCAGTAAACAAATCATCGCCATCGATAATTCTAATCTCACCGCCTAGTTTATGAGTAATTGTAATTTTACCATCTAGTACTGTAGCTTCAACGTTTACAAAACCAGCATTGTTAATAGCCTGTCTTAATGTATTAGCATCCGCACCTGTACCTGCTGAGGTAAAAGTTATTGAAATAGCACTTGAAAGACTAGCATTATTAACAAGACTTTCTCTCATACTAAATGTGTAAGAACCACTAAATGTTCCTGCTCCAATTGTATCAGATGTTACAGATGTCGCACCTTTAATTTTTCTAACAAAAATTTTAAAACTAGCAGTTTGAGGTGTGTTATCGTAGCCAGTATCTTCAGTG
>Ga0315909_10000949_pt1 | contig 38971 bp, 85 predicted proteins | sample LakEriMetagenome_11_FD_203527 | JGI IMG/M metagenome (GOLD analysis project Ga0315909, IMG submission 203527) | Freshwater fungal communities from buoy surface, Lake Erie, Ohio, United States - Buoy 2 MA125 | ecosystem: Environmental > Aquatic > Freshwater > Lake | place: USA: Lake Erie, Ohio... | reverse complement strand
CTGCTATATTTTGCGATTCAGACACTATCTTTAACGAAGAGTACAAACAGGTCATTCACATAGAAACATACAACAGACAGGGCTTAGATTCGTTCTACAGGGTACCAAAAGAGCTATGTCAGTTCAGGGAACCAAAAGATTTTTATAAAAAGAATCACAAAGAAATTTGGGATAAATTAAAGGGGTAATGAAAATTATCCCTTTTTTATTTGGCGGTTAAATTTATTTACCTTATCTTTGTAAAAAAAAGTTATGTACAGGATTAAAGCGATACTCAATGTTATTTGGATGGTGTTATTACCTTTGTTAATAGCAAACCTATTCATATACGTCATTGGTTGTTTCATTGCATGGGATATGAACCCGATGAATTGGTGGTTATTTACAACCATTATTGGTAGAGTTTTCTACGCTATCTATTTTGTAATCGCACTGGCTAACGCACCAAGATTTTGGGATGAAATTAATTAAAAAAATATGGAAAAAGAAATTAAATGGGTATTAACCCAACACGAGAATACAAATCATATGTACGATAAGTATTTGCCTTATGAGTTTCATTTGCGCATGGTTGCTAACATGGCTAACAAATTTATGTATCTGATGATACCTAAGAATTATTTACACCCTGGTAACCAAGATGTTAACGACATTATGCTTGGTGCTTGGGGTCACGATTTGATTGAAGATACTCGTGTGTCTTACAATGACGTTAAAGATGCCTTAGGTCAAGAAGCTGCGGATATTATTTACGCTGTAACTAATGAGAAGGGTAAGAATAGAAAGGAACGTGCCAACGACAAATACTATGAGGGTATTCGTAATACACCAGGTGCTGTATTTGTTAAGTTATGTGATCGCATTGCTAACGTACAATACTCAAAAATGACAGGTAGTCGTATGTTTGAGATGTATAAAAAAGAAAATACGGAGTTTACCAAAGCACTTGGTCTTAGAGGTGATGGTGTTGAATATCCTGGTCACGAATATTATCAGATGTACAAGTATCTAATTAATTTATTTGAGGATTAAGTTATGTTTAAGTTTTATGAAGTAGGTGGAAAAGTAAGAGATGAGATCTTAGGGCTTCAATCTAAGGACGTTGACTATGTTGCCGTTCCTGACGAGAAGTTACTATTGACCCATTACTCTGCACCCGATATGTTTGATGTGCTTGAGAATTACCTTAAGGAAGAGGGTTTTGAAATCTTCTTGGTAACAAATGATTGCTTTACAATCAGGGCGAAATTCCCTAAGAACCACAAATATGAGGGTGTGGCTGACTTTGTTATGGCCCGTAAAGAAGTTGGTTATTTCAAAGATACAAGACAACCAATTGTTCTTCCTGGGACTTTACATGATGACTTACAGCGTAGGGATTTTACTTTGAACGCACTTGCAAAAGATGAGAATGGTAATATCATTGACTTTTTTGATGGTATGTCAGCTTTGGAGAACAAAGTGTTGATCACCCCATTGGATGCTAAAGATACTATGTTGGATGATCCGTTGAGGTTATTAAGAGCGTTTAGATTCTCAATTACCAAAGGATTTACCATCTCAACATCAATAATGGAAACTTGTTTGATGGACAGTGTGGTTGATAAACTTGAACTGGTTGTTTCACAAGAAAGAATCAGAGATGAGGTATTCAAGATGATGAAACATGACACGTTAAAAACCCTTGAGTTGTTTGAGAAGATTAGAATAATTAACCCGAGGATACTTGAGATCATGTTTGGTACGGGTATGTGGCTTAAACCAACAACAGAACAATGATGACCATTGAGGAAATAAACGCATTCTTTGATTCCCCTGAAGGAAAAGAATCTTTGGAAAAATTTGCGGAGAAACTTAGACGAGAAGACGAGTATAAAGATCGATGGGTTGATCGTATGTGGAATCGTATTAAGGATGATATTGACGGATCAATAGAACATCTTGATAACTGGTATGGTTCCGATAAATATAGAGATCGTGAATATAGGAGAGGTTATGAACCACGTGAAAAATTATTTTGGATTTTACTTGGGGTAGCTGAGAAGTACGGTTCTGAGGTTGGTGATGAATATGAGATTTACGCTAACCAATTTACTGGTGAAATGTATAAATTAGGGTCTTATTACATTCAAGTAATGTATGGTCAGGGTTCGGTAATTAGAATTGATAAACAAAAATAGTATGATAAAGCGCAATAAAATATTTGATATAACGCCTGAAGAGCGTGAAGAAATCCGCAACGCAAGGATTAAGTGGATCAAAGAGATGACAATGGAATACCAAATCGGGTATTATGTTGGTGAGCAGATCGTTAGGAAGGATTTACCCTGTCTTGATGTTGATATGATTCACACTAGTAGGGTGATCACCGTTACCCCAGAAGAGTTTGCTGAAGCTAAAAGATTAAGTGATGTTTGGTACGATAACCATAATGAGAAACTACATGGCGTTGAGGACCCTAATTGGCTGGCTCTACGGGATTATCACAAAGAACTTGAGGATAAGTATCTCCCGAAAGTTTTGACGTGTCATATCGATCCTTTTAACGTTGTTGACATGGAAGAGTTTAAGAGGGGTGTTAGAACGGCTTTGTGGGATTGTGATATGTGTCATTACGATATTAGAGAAAACTCTGACATAGATGTCGAATATGATGAAGATTATTATTTCGCAATAATCACATTAAAAAGATAATAAAATTTGGTTTTGTAAAAACTATTAACTATTATTATAAAAATTTAATAAAATGATAAATACACCATTAGACAAAATCCTTTTCATGGATATCGAAACCGTGGGTTGCGATGCTACCTACAAAAAATTACAGAAGTCAAATAAAGCTTTGGCTTTCCAATTTAACAATTACTTGGATTATTTCCAGAAGAAATATTCAGAGGAAGCTGAAAGTACAGTTGATCAATTGTTTGTTAACAAAGCAGCGTTGACACCTGAGTTCGCTAAAATTGTTTGTATTAGTTTTGCGTTCATGGTTGCTGGTGAGGTGAGAGTTCAATCATTCTCAGGAGAAGATGAAAAAACAATTCTTGAAGGTGCGAAAGATATTATGGATCGTGTGCATGCAAAGGGTTATACCTTATGTGGTCACAACATCAAAGGGTTTGATATCCCGATGCTTGAGAAACGCATGATCATCAACGGTATGTCTTTACCAAAGATTTTACCAACTTACGACACAAAACCATGGGACATGAAAGTTATTGACACCAAAGAGATTTGGGCGTGCGGTGCTTTCGGTTCATTGGGTACGTTGGAGTTGATGTGTATCAGCCTTGGTATTGAATCACCAAAGAACATGGAAGTTACAGGTAATAAAGTTCATGAAGCATTCTGGACCAAAAAAGATATTGATGGTATTACAGACTACTGTGAAAAAGATACTGTAACATTGGTTGAGGTATTGATGAAACTAAAAGACTTAAAATAATGGGGAAGTACCACAAATGTGATTGCGGTAAAAAAGCCGTTTGGATGTATATGCCAGGTTACGCTGGTAATGCAAACCCATTTCATTGTGATGATTGCGTGATGGAACCCGATAATAAAATCGGGTGTTCATGCAATTGGCGTTACGGTAAAGAACAAGAGGGATTACCTATAGATTTACCCGAAGGTGTTGAAGGTGTTGATTGGGCTTGGGTTGAACATCCTGGGGATGAACATGTTGACAAAATTACCAAGGAAGATGATGGATATTGGCAATACTTGGATGAAAGAGGTAGGCCTTATCCTTGTGCGGAATATGACTATGATGAGAATGGTTACGAATTTACTGACGAAGAAGAGTAATGGAAAAATTAAACATAGCGATTATTGCACACGATGGGAAGAAAGCCGATATGGTTTCATTCATAATGAAACGATTGGAGTTCTTCGGTAACCATACCAACATATTCGCAACAGGAACAACAGGTAAACATGTTGAGCACGCTGGGTTAACTAACGTAACAAAGTTAAACTCAGGACCGATGGGTGGCGATGCTGAGATAGCGGCAATGATCGTCAATAAACAAATTGATGGTGTTGTATTTTTCATTGACCCTTTGGAAGCTCACCCACATCAGGTGGATGTAAATATGTTACTTAGAATCTGTATCTTACACAATACACCTTTGGCTGTTAATTACGCCAGTGCTTCATTGATGGTAAGGTACTACGAAGAATCAGTTTTAAACAAAAATAAATAATATGGATGTAATTGTAGCAGTCTCAACTATACTTGTAATAGTAATGGCGATTGGCATCATGGCGTATAGACATGACCGTGAAATCAAAAAACAACAAGACGAGATAAACAAAAAACAGGATTAATAATGACTGTAAAAGAATTGTTCCAGAAAGCACTGGATGTAGAAGCTAAATATACACAAAATTCTAGTTTAAGTATGCATATTAGCATGTCAACAGCTGGTAAGGGTGTCGCAAGATATAAATTACAACATGATGCCACTGGTAGAAGTGTTGATACTGGTTATGGTATCACAAACGTCAAAGAACTATTAACAGTATTTGATATGGGTATGGCCGCAAGATATAGGTTTATAAATGAAATAAACACTGACGATTTAACAATTGATTAATATGCGAGTAGTAGTAACAGGTGGTGCGGGCTTCATCGGATCCGCATTTATAAACAGACTTAAAGATAAGTTTCCCGATGTTGATGTACTTTGTGTGGATAAATTAACTTACGCAGGTAATATGGATAATATTAAACACGATGTGACTTTATTACAGAAAGACATCTGTGATGTAACAGCTCAGGATCTTGGTAATTACGATTACCTTGTACACTTTGCTGCTGAATCACACGTGGACAATTCAATCAAAGATGGTAGACCTTTCGTTAGAACAAACGTTGAGGGTACGTTTAATATGATTGAGTGCGCAAGACAGAACCCTAAGTTAGATAAGTTCATTCACATATCAACTGATGAGGTTTATGGTGACATGAATGATGTAGGTGAGAACCACTCAGCGACAGAAGAAGAATCACTTAAACCAAGTTCATATTACTCAGCTACAAAGGCTGCGTCTGACATGCTGGTTCAGGGTGCCCACAGAACATTTGGTTTACCTTACTTGATTACAAGAACATGTAATAACTACGGTGAACATCAGAACCCAGAGAAGTTCTTACCAAAGATTTATAACTGCATTAAAAATGACGAGCCTGTTCCAGTTTATGGCGATGGTATGCAAATCAGAGAGTGGATCTACGTTTACGATAACGCTGATGTTATCCTTGATTTAATGTTTGATGAAACCGCTATCAATACCGTTTACAACATCGGATCGGGTAATCAGTACACAAACATCGGTTTGGTAAATAAGATAGCCCAGGTGTTAGGTAAAGAGGTTAAAATTGAGTTTGTCCCAGATAGATTGGGTCATGATAGAGAGTATAGTTTGAACTGTAACAAGCTTAGACAATACTATGTTGACAACGACTTTAATCAGTCCTACGATAACATCAACGATTATTTGGAAAGATTATATAAATAATTTGATTTTTAAAAATAATTTATTACTTTTATAAAAAAATTACAAAGATGAATATTACAGAAGAAATTGTGAACAGTTTTGTTTACGAAACAATGGATGGTCAGTTTATGGTAACAGACCCAACAGAATTTGATCAAGTAATCCCTGGTGGCCCTTGGAATACCAGAGAAGAAGCTGAACAGGCTTTCACAAATTACATTAACGAAAACCAAATAACATTTGAATAGTATGAAAAAGTTTTTAATTGCATTATTTGCTGGTCTTTTATTGGTATTGGTAGGTAGATTAGTTGCCAATATGTTTAACAATGACTCTAAGTACACGAGATATGAAGTACATAGTGTTGAAGGTAAAAAGAATTTAGAGGCTATGGATAAAGCCTTAAGAATAATGCGTGACTTACCTTGTGAGAATCCATTAAGTTGGTACTATCAAGGTGCCATGCACTGGATCCCAGACACCATTAATCACAACCAATTATGTAGTTGGTACGGTAATGTATCTCAAATCAAAGATGGTTGGGATAATTGCACACACTCACCTAGCGGTAAAGAGAAGTTACACTTTCTTGTATGGCATAGATTATATATCTGGCATTTTGAAAAGATCGTAAGAAAGCTCTCTGGTTATGAGGAGTTTGCACTACCTTATTGGGATTATACTAATGCACAGCATAGAGTTTTACCTGATATGTTAAGAAATAACAGAAGCTCTTTGTACGAACCATGTAGGTTCCAAGACTTAAACAATGGTAAACCAATTCAAGGTGAGATTGAAAGAGCCCTTGACATGACAAAGTTGATGTCATATACGTCATACTCAACGTTTTGTATGAATATGAACGCTGCACCTCACGGAGCAATGCATGATTACATTGGAGCGGGTAATGATACAACAGGTTTGTTGCAATTTAACAACACAATTACTGGTACTGTAACAAACACAGGGTTAATGGGTTGGGTCCCAACCGCAGCATTCGATCCAGTATTCTGGTTGCACCACTCTAACATTGATAGACTATGGCAACAATGGAGTAACTCACCAAACGGTAAGGCGGTGATGTATGAGCAATTGAAAGATGCGCCATGGCCTTATGTATTTTTTGATGAGAACGGAAGAAGGGTTGAATATACAATTGAACAAGCTTTGGATATTGCTTACAACGGTATGGATTATAATTTTGATGACACAAAAGTTAAAGCACCTAAAACACCTGGTTTATTAACTGGTCACAAAGAGAAAGTACTATTATCAACCTCAACGCCAATTGCGATTAATTCTCAGATAACTGATGCGGTTACACAATTACCTTTAAGGGGTGATCATTCATTGACAGTTAAATTAATTTTAACCGTATCTTATACAAAAATACCACGTGGGGTTTATGAGGTTTACGTTAACAACGGAAATGGATTTAGAGGTGCTTCTGACGAAGAATTCGCTGGGTTCATGACTTTCTTTGGGACCGACCATAAAATGTCAGGAGAGAGCTGCAAAAAGGGTTGTTGTACACCTTTAACAACTGAAGGTAGGCCAACATTCACATTTGAATATGAAATACCATACTCACATGTTAATAAGATCCAGATTTACAAACACAATGGTAAACATACTGGTGATTTAATTATCGAAAAAATTGAAATAAAACAATAGAATGATGGGTGAAAAAAAGTTAGAGGTACTTATGCGACCAAAAGAGTCGGAAGAAGAATTAAGAAAATTTTGTCAAGAGGTTAGAAAATACGTTGGTGATTCACCAACAATTGTTGAACTTGGTTCATATATGGGTGAAAGCGCTCTTATATTCGCACAAGAGTTCCCGAATGGAACGATTCATTGTGTTGATGCTTGGGTTGGTGGTTTTGATGAAGCTGACACATGTAGTGGTGATGATTATGGGTACGTTGAAGATCAATTTAATCAAAGGATGAAGTTGGTTGATAACATTGTAAAACATAAATGCCTATCCACAGAATTTTCGATTGAGTGTGATGTTGTTTATATTGATGCTTGCCATACATATGAATGTGTAAAGGCTGATATCATTCATTGGTTACCATTAACAAAGACAATTATCTCTGGACATGATTATTATCATGGTGGTGATTTTCTTGAGAAACACCCACACATTGCTGGTGTTTCAGTTGCTGTTGATGAAGTTTTGGGTGAACCAGATCAAACATTTGAGGAAGGTTCTTGGTTTAAAATTTTAAATAAATAAAATGGAAAACGCTGTATTATTATATAATCCTGTCTTCGTTGATGAGAGAGGTACATTCGCACCACTAGCAATTACCTTTGGTGATGATAAACTTAAAATTCTTAGAAAGCCGTGGCTACAAAGTAATATCAGCATCAACCCAAACAAATATACCTTAAGAGGTTTACATTACCAATTAGAACCATACGCCCAGACAAAATTGGTTAAGGTTATTACTGGTAAAATATTGGATTTTGTTCTTGATTTGAGAGCGGACTCAAAAGATTTTGGTAAAACATTTTTCTTCAATGTTACCCCAAATAATGAATTGTATGTACCAAAAGGTTTTGCCCATGGTTTCATAACTCTTGAAGATAACACAGTTGTTCAGTATCTCGTTGATAATGAGTACTCTCAACCAAATGAGAGATCCATAAAATGGGATACCATCCCAGATGTGGTTAAATATTTTGAAAAAAATTCTTTAACGGATATTAATATAATTATATCAAAGAAAGATTTAGATGGCAAAGATTACACACATCAGGAATAAGAACACTATCAAGCGTGAAGATTTAATTACCCAAGAACCAGAGGTTTTAAATTTGGAAACTAAACCTAAAAAATTTAAGGTTAAGAATTTGGGTATAAAGGTCGCCTTGGTTTGCATAGCCAAAAATGAGGATGATTATATCCAAGAGTGGGTTGACTATAACTTAAAACTGGGGTTTGACCAGATATACATATATCAAAATGATTGGAGATGTTCAATTGAACACCCTAACGTTACAAAGATAGAATATGATGGTGTTGGTAGGCAAAATGAAGCTTATAATGATTTCATGCAAGAAAGGTCTTCCAACTATGATTGGGTAGCTTATTTTGATGTTGATGAGTTCTTAGTCTTGAAGAAACATTTCAGTGTAAAAGATTTTATTAACAGTTACATGGAGTATAACGTAATTGGTATAAACTGGAGACTATTTGGGGACAACGGGCTGACAGAGAAGGGTGATGATCTAAGTGTTCTTAAGAGATTTACTAAAAGAGGTAAGGATTTAAACCCCCACGTTAAATCAATTGTTAAAGTAACCAACCCACCAATGAGAGTTGGCTTGCATACCTCTGAAAAAGAAAATGTTTTGGTTGTCGGTACAAATGGGAAAACATTTGTAGGGCCTTGGAATTATGAGGGTGATTACAGGATTGCGCAATTAAACCACTATTTTACAAAAACCAAACAGGAGTTTATTGAGAAATGCGCTAGGGGTAGAGCTTCAATAAATTTGTTCAGAAAAGTTGAGGAATTTGACGAGCATAATTTAAATGAGGTAGATGACTTCGCAGCTAGAGATTTTCTGTATTCTTAAAGTATTTATAATAAAAGAATACTATGAGAAGATCAGATAAAAAAGCTAATATCGCTGAAGCAAACAGACTTGCTGAAGAAGCGTTCATGAAAGAAAGAGAGATGATGGGAATACCTTCACCTGTTAAAGAGGAAGCCCCAGAGGTTCCAGAAACCCCTGAAAATCAATCATCTTTTGATGTTGATGCTGCAATAAATAAGCTTGTGACAAACAAAACTAAAGGTGGTGTTGAATCAATGTCTGGTGACGAGTTTGAAATATTATTTGAAGATGAGAATTTTTCGTTGATTGTTAATTGCGAAGTTGAAGTTGATGAGTACCCATACTTTCAATCAGGCGGTTGGAATGAACCAGATGAGGGGAGTAATGGTGTTTTAGACGTAACAATAACAAGCGGTCTTATGATGGTTGATAGAGAAGACGGTGATCAGGATGAAATAACCTTAACACCTGAGCAATTAAAACCCTTAGATTATATTGTTAGTGAAATCATTAATGATGGGGAAAATTTAAATGATTACTTCGAAAAAAACACTAACGAACCAGATTACGATGATTATCGTGATGATGATCGTTATGATAGCAGAGTCGCTTCAAAAGAATGGGGTGGAATGGACGAGGAGATAAATGAAATAAAAAGAATAACCAAAAGGTTATTAGGGGAATAATCTCTTTATATGAGGATAATACAAATAGGAACCAATAAGGGTAATGATGATTTAACAATTATTGTTAAAAATATTAACCCGTCTGATATAGATTTATTGGTTTTTGTTGAACCATTATCTTATTGTAATGAAGATATAAAATCTTGCTACACTGGATATAATTTTCATATCGAAAATTCAGTCATCAGCAATGACCCAACAAAAGAGTTTGAGACGTTCTATACATCCGATACTTACCACAGATTATCATCTTTAAACAAAGATCATATCAAAAACCATGGTCTTGATACTGTTGTTAATGAATTAACAGTACCAGCGCTATCAATCAACAATCTTTTAGACAAATATGGTGTAACAGAATTAGATATTCTATTTGTTGATGCTGAAAGTTTTGATCACGAAATCATAAAATCTATAGACTTTAACAAATATAAAATCGATAAGATTTATTACGAAAACGTTCATGGTGAAAATCATTTACTACATGAATATTTAATACCACTAGGGTATGAAGTTCACAAATGTGACTTCCACGATGGTCTAACAAATGTGGCGGAATTAAAAAAGTAGGGAATCAGAAATGATTCTTTTTTTTTGTAAAAAATTTGGTTGTTAACTAAAACTTTATTAATATTGTAGCCTAAACACATTTTTTATGGAAAGTGAACGAAGAAAAAGAAGTTATGAAACCAGTGCTAAGATAACATTCTTTGCTTTTATTGGTGTCATATTATTTGTTTTAGTCGCAATATTAACAGAATTTTTTAAATAGATATGGAAAAATTATTTATAGAAGAAAAAGAAACTAAATGGTTTATGTTTCTAATTTTTACGATCTTAATGATTGTAACTTGTGGGTTGGTTTGGTATTTTCTTTATGATGAGTTTTATGAAAGAAAATACATGGTCAATAGACGTAGGTTAATTAACGCAATTGATAACGGAGAGATCACGCTGGTTAGTAGGTTAACACCTGATTCAGATTATTTCGGTGATATCGAGATGTTTGATATGATTGACCAAAATGGTGATGTATATGACCTATGGTTATGGACCAAAAGTGACGGTGTTGTTAAAGCGACTGTTGGGACAGAGTACATAGGTTTGTTCACAGGTTCTTTTTTTGGAAAAAGATTAAACGATAAGTTGGTTAAAACCATAAAAGCAGAAATAAATGGACAATAATTTAAAAGAGATCTTGACCGAGTTTGATGAACTCAAGGGCCAACATGTAATCGTTGGGTTCGACAGTATTGAACGATTGATTGGGATTGGTGATGATGGCGATGACTATTATTACATAACTTGGAAAGGTAGGAGTAACAAAGTTAACTGGAGTTCTTGTGTTGGTAGAGTGATGCCAATGAAGGGCCATTTATTGGATCGTGATTACAATCAGTTGGTTAGTATTGCTAAGTTAAACCATTGGGATCAAATACAAACGGACCCAGAAATGAGAAATAAACTAATTGACGAATTGATTAAATGTCACCCAAATGATAAGATCCTAACAGAACTTTGTTTTGATTTAAACTAATAAACATCATGGAAAAAATAACATTATTAATCATTTTATGTAGCATCCCAAGCGTATTCTTTATGCTGATTGCTAAGGTAAACGGTGGTGGCAAAAGCCGATGGTTCACCTACCTATTCATTAAACTACCATCATTCATTGCTGCGGTATTAATCGTGGTTTACTTTTTAAAACAATTTAAATTAATATAAATGATAACAAAAGAATATTTTGATGTAAGTAGGATTGTTTCAGCCTATTTCAGACCAGAACATCCAGAAACAAAATTTTATTGGCAAGATAGTAAACCGATTAAAAAGTTTTTTGGTTTAATCAACACTGGTCGCTTCACCGAAGCTGGCTGGTTTAATGCGTGTGATTGGAATGAGGAACTTTACACCGAAGATGAGATTAGAAATTACGGTTATAAAGTTTACAGCACCGATGAACGAATCAACGATCGTATATGTAATAAAGCGTATGTTAAGGTTTATCTAACTCATGATAACACCATTGAACAAAGATTTGAAACAGATGCTGAGGCCGAAGCTTGGATTGAATCGTTAAAAGAAAAGTCTGGAAAGACATTTGAAGTAGCAATATATAACTAATATAAAATGAAAAAAAATACATTTGTAATTGGTCTATTGGCATCAGTGATGTTGATGACCTCGTGCTCAGAAAACTATTCCAACGGTGAGCGTGTTGGTATGATAACCAAATTTACGGAAAAGGGTTTGATTTGGAAATCCCATGAGGGGCATCTTAATGCAACTCAGACTGGTATGAACTCAGCCGAAGGGTTTGATTTCTCAGTTGACAACGATAAGAACGACCCTGTTGTTATCGCAACCTTGGACAGCGCAGCTAACTTTGGTTGGAAAGTTAAACTCGACTACCATGAAGTTTCTGGTTTCAACTGGTTCGGTAACCGTGGTGAGACAGATTACTTTGTTAATAGAGTTGATGTCTTGGATAGAAATCCAATGGGAATGTTTGGTGGTGGTAAAGACAGTGCACCGACTGGTCGTGTCATTGATACCATTTATGTGGTAATCGATAAATCTCAAATAAAATGAAAAAACTATTAACAATTTACGGAATAGTTATCGCAATGCTTGTAATTGGTGAGATCCGTTGCATTTACAAAGCCTTAACTTGCAATTGGGAACCAATTGGAAAAGCTGAGGTTATTTACACTGGCGCAGCTTTAACTGGTTTGGGTTCCATCGTTGGGTGGATTAACATCGAAGACAAATAAAGTTTGAATATAACAACAATAACACAAGACGATGTCACTTATGTATTAAGTGATGAACCTGTTAAAGAAAGCGGGATCGACTACGTGTATGTTGTTAACGGTAGGATCTGTACATACATGGATTGTATCGTGGAGAATACTTTGGATGATATGGTAAGAACAAGAGTCTTATGGTATTACCCAAAGGAACAACCAAACGAATATCCAAAATTAGTACAGAACTTGGTAAAAGAATTTTGATTTATTAAAAAATAATAAGTACATTTGCAAATATGGAGCAAGAATTAATACGAGGATGCGCTAAGAACGATAGGGTGTCACAGAAGAAACTGTTTGATACATATGCTGGTAAATTCATGACCATCGCTAAAAGGTACATGAAAGAGGATATGTTGGCAGAGGACGTATTAATGGAAGGGTTCTATAAGATATACAGCAATATAAAATCTTTTAAGGGTGATGGATCTTTTGAGGGTTGGATGAGAAGAATCATTGTCAACACAGCAATCAATAAGATTCGAAAGGATAAGAGAGAGATGTTGGATTACCAGGAAGAGTTAACCGATAAGAAAGGTGTTGAGATGATGTATGTGGAAACCATGTCAGCAAATGATATGATGGCCATGATAGAGAAAATGCCACTTGGTTACAGAACGGTGTTCAATATGTATGCAATAGATGGGTTCTCTCATAGAGAAATTGCAACTGAGTTGGGTATAGATGAGGGAACGAGCAGATCACAGTTATCTAAAGCCAGAAAATTTTTACAAATAAGACTTAAAGAAGATGAAAGCAATATTAGAATTTGATTTAAACGAACCAGATGATATACAAGCGCACTTGCGTTGTGTTAAATCATTGGATCTTGTGTTGTTTATACTCAAGATTGAGGCTAACCTAAGGGCAAAAGTAAAGCACGGTAATCTAACTGATTGCCAGTATGAAACCATCGATAAATTCCGAGAGGAGTTCTATCAAGAGATGAATCAAATGGGTATAAACACAGATGAACTTGTTAGCTGATGAGAATACAAAACTTTTTAAAGAACCTTAGCCCTGAAGAGTTGGTTGAGGTCCGTGGTATGACCGATAAACTAATCAAAGAAGAAGATAATAAAATAGGTATGAAAACTATCGAAGTAACAGATGAAGTTCACGCAAAGTTAATTGAACTCGCAAACGAAATGACCACTCAAGATATGAGAGGGACCAGGATGCCACACATGTTTCAAATCAGAGACTGGAAGAAAGTTTATGATGCTGAGTTGAATGGGAATACAGTAATCTGGTTAGACAGAGGTAACGGTATTGAGATAGAGACAGTTGAATCTTTGATTGATTATATCCATGATATGGATATTGAATTTGCTGAGGATAAGATCAGAGAAATGTGGGATTCTTGGGAGAATCGTAGTTCTTGGGATGATGATCTAAAGGAATGGCTTGAAGAACACGTTCCAGATCTTGAGGAGTATTCGTATTCATTGGTGGCGGAATATACCAATTGTTTCTTAACAGCGAAGGCTGCACAAGCTCACCTTGAAGCAAACCACTATCACTATCACAAAGATGCTGATGTATATCTTAACCATGCGTGGAGAAACTTAGAGGCTGAATTGGTTAGTACATTCTTATGTGGTTTAGTCGGAAAAGAAATGCATACATAACATGCCAGATATAACAAAATGCAAAGGGACTAATTGTCCTGTAAAAGAACATTGTTATCGATTCACAGCTGAAGCCAGTGAGTTTATGCAGAGTTGGTTTCTTGATCCACCAGGAAAACACACGGAAAATGATAGATTTGTGTGTGACAGTTATTGGGGTGAACATGCGGATAAGATTTATTCTTACCCTCGTCAAACAGTTAATCAATAGATATGGGATATAGAAATTACTTAGGTTCTCTACCAAAGAGAGAATATAACAAAATCAAACGCATGACCTTACAGGAATTGTATGTGTTTAAAAATGAAGAGTGGTCTGATGACCCATACGATAAACCTGGTTATGTTGGTGTTTACGATGTTGCGTATAATCAACATTACGAGCTTGGCAAATATGTTGATCAATTCGATAAGAAATTCTTTAAGACGGTGTTTAAGAACAAAGAAACACAAAAACATTTTACAGAAGAACATGACTTCTATCTTGTTGAGAAAGAATTTGTTGAGGAGTTAATTAAATACTACACAGAAAAGGTCAGGATATACTATAGAAAAATGTTAGAACCTTTCTTTGAGGGTTCTGAATCGAAGGCTGGGTTCATGAAAACAAAGGAAACACCAATCACTGTAGAAGAGATGGGTGGTATATTTGAATTGATTGACCATGTTAGGTCTATGGCAATGGAGTGGGGTGTTACGGGTTGGGTAGATGATTCCACACCATTTGATCTTAATCGTGATAGAGAACTTGTTAGCAGTTGGAAGTACGAGTATGCGATCTTCAACCTTGTTAATCTCTACAAAACTTTTGATTGGAAACGAAACGTGATGATCTATTACGGTTATTAGGTCACAGCCTTATAATTAACCATTATTAGTCTATAACCTTATAATATGAGCGAAATAACAAACTACTTTAGAACAATAGGTGACATCATCAAAAATGAGGATGGCCCAAAACCACCAATGGACATTGGTTATTTCCCAAATGTTATGGGAATTAATTTGTGTTGCGTTGAGGGTATTGCGTGGTCAGAGCTTAAAGACGGTCAGCTCTTAAATATGACTGTTTATTTTAAACCAGATATAACTGGAGAAGCGGAATAAAACTAAAAGATATGCAAAGTAAAAGACACAGCATGCTGGAAAGCATAACAAACGTTGCCATTGGATTTGTAATCACATTGGTATGCAGCCCATTCATATACACATTGTGTGGAATGGAGTACACCTGGGGGCAACTTGGGTGGGTAACATTAATCTTCACAGCATTGTCAATAGCAAGATCATATGTGATAAGAAGATTCTTCAACAAGAAAACCATAAAAGAAGTAAATCAAGAAGTGTTATGATGTTAAAAGTAGAATTGTCCGATATGTCGGACTTGATGAGGAGTATCTCTGAGTACGAGTACTTACCAAACGGTTTCACCCAAATGGGTGATAAAGAGAGTCGAGAAGTTATGACAAAATTCTGGAATGAGAAGGTTGTTAAGAGAGAAACCTCAACCTGGATGACTCAAGAAGAATACAAATATTGGAAGGAAATTAATTTCCACATGATTAAACAAACTTGGGGTAATACCTCAGGTGGTTGGCAAGGTATTGGTGGGTCAGCAATGACATCAGCGTATACCGTTATCATTGAGAATGTTTGGTACGGTTTTGCTTGTATCTATTACAACGGTAAATTGGCTTACATCTGTGAGATGGATGAGAAGTATACCAATTACATGTCTAAAGAATACAGAGGATTACCTGGTTGTAGTAGTTGTAGAGAAAAATTAACAGTACTTTATAAATCAAGATAAGATTTAACATGAAAATAAAATTGTTAAGAAAAGTCAGAAAGAGATTTGATATCATTCACATGCCAGAGGGATTTACCTATAGTGGTAGTGTGTACGATTATAATTTGTTTAAGTTAGTTGATCATACAAATCAATTTTTTGAGGTATACACCCAGCTAGGAACCAAACCTAACTCGGTTGTACAGTTCTGTCAAAAAGCACAGATATTTGAAACAGAAGTTGAGTGCGTTAATTATTTAAAGGATGTGATCCTACATAGATTACGTTCCGAAGGATATCGTAGTGCAAAAGACAAAAAACGAAAAAGAAAACACAGAAAAGTTTGGTATGTATAGACTTAGTAAAATAAGGGGTGGGTATGTCTTGTATGGTGAAGATTACGTATCACTCAATGAACTGGGCCCAAACGATATGTACCTATGGGTATCAAGAAATGGTAGAGTTGTTCTTATAGATAGTAAGAATAGGTCATCTAGACGAAAGGTGTATTGGGTTTATAATGTTGATTATCCACATCACACAGTAAAGAGATATGAACTTAATTACAAAAAATGGAAAAGTAAATTTCGTAGATAAAAAATAATTACTTACCTTTGTTAAAAGAATAATTTATGTGGATGAAACAGAAATATGTTATAACAAAAAATAAGGAAATCATTGTATTTCCAGAATTGTTACAACATTCAGAGTTTAGTGAATGGCAACCTATCAGCGCAGGTTTCATATCGTTTGGTATTAACAAAGAGGGTAACCCAACATGTTCTTGCTACGGCAGAAGCATCAGCCTTGGGTTGGACTCTGATCCAGAACGAGACACGGAGATTGCGAAGATGCAACTTGGTATGATGGATGATTATTAAAAGTTATGACAAAGAAAGAAATAAAACATTGGATCGACAGATGGTCAAAGCTAAAACCATCTCCTCAAAGAGATATGGCGATTAAGATTTGGTCAAGAGGTTTAAATAGATAACACCATGCAATGGACGGCAAAACACTTTGATAACGTTTACCTGTTGACGGATGAACATCCTAATCTAACTAATGATTTGGTTGTATACGTATTACCAGAAGATAAAACAGTTGTTATTGATCACGAGGCAATTAACCATGAGGTGATTGGTGAAAGAACTAAGGTTTTATGGTGTTACGAACCAGGTAAAAAGTTGGCTGGAAAAACCACGTTTGTTGCTATGCCAATGGCCACACAAGTCGCAGCACAAACAATAGCAAGCGAGTTGATTTCAGTACAACCGATGTCACCAGAAAGATCGGCCCAATATTCCATGTTGAATCGTTATTCAGACACTGAGGTGGATGAACGTTATTACTTACCAACAACAATGATAACATACCAATGATGTATAGAAAATTAAAAAGAACTTGGTCGAATGGCTACGCCAATTACATGCCAAAGTTCAAGGAAGTATTCCCAGAATTAAAGAATGTTGATTCTGAAGATCTATGTGATCGATTTATTGATCTTAAGATGGAGTTTTACTACGAAGAAAAGACAAAGGTTCCAGTTTGGATGCGTTTAACATTACCATTCGCTTTGTTGTTGACGATAATAATGTTGTTGGCAACACCAATTAACTTTATGTTCACTGGTCAATGGGGTTATTCATTGGGTGATAAGAATATCATATTGAATTGGTTTAGAGCATTACGTTTACACTAAAAAAGAATTAAAAATTATGGCAATAGGACCTCAACAATTAATGGATAGCTTTAAGGAAGACCTTAAGGAATTCGAAAAGATCATTGATAGAAATCTTCAACTAACTTCTTTTAAGAATAGTAACACCTACGTGAAGATAACAGCACCTCGTGATATGTTAGATACTCATTTCAAGTTTTTGAGAGAGGCTTATTTAAAAGCTGGGTGGAGTGATGTTCGTAGAGAATATGGGCACCAAAGAGAACCTGAGAATTCGATCATCTTTACCAAATAAAAAGACATGAAGGCAACTGATTTAAGGATGGGAAACACAATTGGAATGTTGTTGGATGATTCAACGGCAATCAAGGTAACCGTGGACCTATACCATCTAAGTTGCATACTAAACAAATCTAGAAAATATTTCCCAATACCGATAACAACGGATGAGTTAAAAAAGCTCAGGGATAATATGTACGATGAAGACACAGGAACGTCCATCATGAATGAGTATGATGTGGAAGAGGGTAGATGGATATTTGGAACGGCCAGTTATTATGTCTTTGAGTTAAAAGAACATGAGGGGATGAAATGGGTTAACCCTGATGATTCACCACTATGGAAAGTTGTTGCGTTCAGCCCTTTCAAGAAGGTTACATCTTTACTTGAAGAAGAAACATTGTACACACGGATAGCTTACATACATGAGTTGCAGAACGTATTCCATGCGTTATCAGAATCCAGGGAAGAAATACGATATAAAAAAGTTTAACAACAAAGATATGAAGTACGAGGGAAAAGAAATAGAAGTATTGGTTACCCCATTTAGCACCAGAAACTACGTGATCTATTACAGGGTTAAGAAACGCTTTAATCTGTTTAACCCCTGGCAGCGCCATGAGTATGTCTGGACGTTATCGGTTGATAGTTTCGACAGACACCAACCTTATCTATACGATTCATTTGAAGAAGCTGTGATAGTGGCGGAACGATTGAAGGCGGACCCAGGATCTATCGATACACACATCGAAAGAGAAAGAGCTAAATACGAGAAGTGTGTGGAACTATATAAAGCACACCGTAGAAAATACAAAAAATCTGTAATAATTTAAACTATGAAAATTAAGAAAGGAAATTTAAACTTTGATCAAACAGGTAGAGCATATCCTGATAACCCACATATAGAAGAGAATTGGGATTGTATTTGGGAGTATGAAGGTAAACTCTACAAATTGGTTGGCGATATCAACAACAAAGAGTGGTCAGAGGTTACACAATTAGATATCCTCACCTCACACATGGTTTACGAAGAATACCTTGGTAGAGAAGAAGAACCCAAGGATGTGGTGTTGGGATATAAAACATCCATAGTTGGCCAAATGTTAGATTCAGATGAGGGATTTGGCCAGGTTGGACAAGTGATCGATGAGAACACATCAGACGGTTATCATACATTTAAGGAGTTATATGAGTTCAGGAAGGCATACAACGTTGCGCTGTTCAATGAATGGGCGATGCAGAATAAATACGATGTGCATAAATCCTGGAAGCATAATGATGGGGAAGAATGTTTTGGCGGTGGATGGTTCATTGTTGTTGCGGTATTGCCAGGTGGACAGATAAGTAATCACTATGAGGCAAAGGATTGGGATTTGTTTAAGACACCAGAGGTAGAGAAAGCAAAGTACCCTTTTGATGGACACACGGGAGAGGATGTGATTAAAAGATTGATCAATATATAAAATGAGCGGAACCGATATACTGAAACTTGAGGGTGGAACCTACATAGTAGATTACGATGCCGATGTTGAGTATGGGGATAGGTTCATCTGGTTGCATAAAGATACAAAGGAATTCTATAGTGTAATATACCCAAGTCAGGTAAGCAATTATATTAAAGTTAAGGTAACTTGGTACTATGAAGATGAGGGTGTTGATAACACAGATGTATGGAAAGACCCAGAGGAAGAACTCACAGCAATGTTAACAGCTGAACTGGGGGTACAAATCGATCGGGATATAATAAATATGTTGCGTAACCAAGAATTTAATTAAAATAAATTTGCCTGTTAAATAGATTATGCTTATATTTGTTATAAATAAGTTATGATAGAAGATATAAAGATCATCCACCTAAAAAGCAATGCACAAAGATTAGAAACATGGATAGCCATGTTGAATGGGGATATTGTGGGTCACATCTACATGGAGCGTGAAGAGAATCATAGAATCAAATTCTTGGATGCATGGGTACATGAGGAACATAGATTAAAGGGAGTGTTCAGAAAACTCTGGGATACCAGATGGGAGTATGTTAAGAATCGTTACAGCGGACATACGGTATATGCTTGGTGCAAACCAGGTTCATTGCCATTGCTTCTGGAAAAAGGTTTCACCGAGGGAGATAAATGCACATACGTTGAAAAGGTAATTGAATAAATCATGGAAAATAATAAACAACAAACTACAGTGGAGTGGTTGATTGAGCAATTATCAACACAATTCACATATGGACAAAAAATTCAATTTGAGCGATTATTTGAAATGGCTAAAGAAAGGGATAAGGAGAGGATGATTAAGTTAATTCAATTCATTGTTAGCGAGAAAGAATTGGTTGATTATTCAAGCGTTAGTAAGGAAACGGCAAATTATTATTTAGATAGGTTTAATCAAGGAGAATGAAAGAGTTATTAATTTATGGTATTGGATTTATAATTGCTTTATATATTACACTAGGAATTACAGGGTACTTTGATAATGATAAGGATAATCCTTGGAAAGAAAAGAAGAACTAACTAAACAATATAGGATATGAACTTCACACAATACTGGAAACAAAACAAGGAGTTGTATAAACAACTTGGTGTAACGGAAGCGGCAGCATATAAGATATGGTGTGACGCTGTGGATGAATTTGCTAAGATGGCTGCAAAAAAATTATAAGGATATGGTAAATATAGGAGCGTTATTAATAGGAATGCTATTTGGATTTGCGGCACAGACAATGACGTTCTTTCAGTTGCAAGGATCACTGAAGTATGATTGGTTTAAGAATCATTACTGGTTAACGGTACTGATGGGAATACCCATATCGATGTTGTTTATGTATTCGGTAAAGAATATGGTAATGGCATTTGATGGACAACTCTGGCCATCGAGACTGATAGGATTCTCCATAGGAGCAATTGTATTCACATGGTTAAGTTGGGCAATCTTTAATGAACCATTGACAACAAAAACATATGTATGTTTGACATTGGCACTGGGTATATTGATGATACAATTATTCTGGAAATAGTATATAGAAAACATGACACTATGGCATGACAGCATATATAAATGGCAGTGAATTCCCACTTCTTACCACCGAGATTGCGGCTTGCCGCAACTGGTTGATAAAGAGGGTGTTACACAGATCATTTTTATGCTATCTGAATGCTTTGCAAGTCCTTGAGTATCAGGATGTTACACAGAGTGGTAGAAAGTGGAGAAAAGTGGTAGAAAATGGTATCCATTGACCTTTAGCAACGACTGGGGGGTTTGAGCCTTTCGTCAATTCTTCAACTATTTTTTGAAAAAATTTGGAAATGTGGGGAAAAATGCGTATACACCCCCTAAAAAAAGGGGCCCCCTCACGGGTGTGAATGCACTTTCTAAATGTGCCTTGTATTTATATACATAATAGCACTCATCATGGCAAATCAACTAATGAATTCGGTGGCGGACACCCTAACAAGAAAACCTGAATACGGGATCGTATCATCAATGTTATCGATCACCATGAGCACTACAGAGGTGCTCCAACTGATCGGTATTATTATCGGTCTTTTTATTGCGGTGATCACCGCTGTTTTAAAAGTAATGGAGCTTAGAGAAAAGTTGGCTGAGAAAAGAAAGGCGAAGCGCCTTAAAAAATTGGTTGAGGAAGCCAGAGAGGAAGACGAGGAGTGAGGGATGCCATTCTTGTAAAAGAAAAACCCCTGGAGAGGGGGTCTGATGAATTCAAAATCGGAGATGTTTACCTGGCACCCAATGGTGAATTCTATATAGAGTTAAAAAAAGCTGGTACCACCATGAATATGAGAATTCAAGAATTGAAAGAGGAATTGAATTCTGGAACAAGTAGGATCAAACTGAATACATAAAGAAAATTGAATGCATAAAAAAACCCCTGGATTGAATTCTGGGGGTTTTCTTTTTTTATGTATATGCAGCAGGTTGAATTCTAAAAGAAGGTGCCATTTGAATTCTGGGGAAAATCTGGGATCTGGGGCGAACTCCGTTGAATTCTAACCCCAAATCTCAAATTTAATCAAAACAACATGTTAATCATGTAGGCGATATAATAATAGGCAATGAATTCTAAAAAAACAAGTGAATTCTAAAAGTTTTTTTTAAAGGGTGGAATTCATTTCGTTTTTAATGTAATTCACCCCGTCTTTGAATCCTTCTTCATATAAGCTCTTCTCGTATGTGGTCAAATTGGATGGCGCTGAACTCAATGCTTTCTGGCCGATCTCCTGGTTTGTTTTGTCAGCAGCCTCAATTAAGCGGGTGCTTCTGCTTGAAGCCATCTTGAATCCAAAAAACCACATGATCGAGGATGTGATCCAGATGCATACGTTAATATCTTTTTGTAATTCACCTGGCTTTGCAAAATAGCAGTTTATTATTCCCATGACTAATGTTAAACCATAGATGCTCATGAGGATCTTATCCCCTGTTGTAAATTTAATTCTCTTCATTTTGTTTTCTAATTTGTCTTATGTGTGATTTTAAATTGTTGATCATGTCTTCCATGTCCTCGATGGTGATCTCCACCGCAAACTTTGGAATCTCCACGATCTCTTCCTGTTCCTGTCTCACCTCACCCGTGGTGAATACTGTGCGGCTGCTGTGATCATCTAGAATCATTGTTTCTAGATCAAAAAATTGACCCCTGGATTTCAGGAATCTTTTGTGATTCATAAAATGTGTTATCATACGTTTATAATAGTAGCAAAAAAAAGTGGGGAAGTCAAGTCCCCACCTTTCTTATGTGGACAATTTATTTATTCAGTGGTGATATAACTGATCCAGTATTTACCCAGGTCGATCTCCATGTCATTACACAGGTCCATGAACTCGGTGAGCGCCAACACAGCAGCGCCCCTCGATCTCCATTCAGCAACCTGAACTTCATTCAGGGTGTTATTCTCCAGGTGCTCCGCATCTCTTCTTCGATCAAACTTATCGATCGGCAGCATTACAATCATTTTCTCCATGGCTTACAATTGAATTACGAAACCTGAATTATCTTTTTTCGCTTTGCCCTTAGCTTTCAGGCCAACGATTACTCCATTGCCATGTAAAAAAGTTAAGTCGTGCTCATCGCCATTGATAACTGGAAAGCCCATGTATTCAGCAGGTAGCTCACTCTCGTCCTTTACATTGAAGACCATTGCAACATTCAAACCTGAACTCAATGCTGTAATAGCGTTAATTCTGGTCACAGGTCGTTCGTCCACACTGTAAGTCAGGTGATAGTTAGGTGCCTGTGGCTTCAACATTCTAGAGAAGTCTTTTGTGTAATCATAGAACTGGACCTCGGGGAATAACTCCATGATGTTTTTACCGTCCCTGATTTTGATGTGCTCATATGGGATATCTGATGTACCGTTTAAACGAACGGCCAAAGCTTTGCCATGTTTTTTATAACCCTTGGCAACTTCATTGTATACCTGATCCAGGAATAAATCTTTCTCACGTAGAAAGTATTCTGTTTTGTTTAAACGTCCTGTCATTACATTACTGAATGCTCCCCTGCCAGCTGTGAAGAGACAAGCAGCTTTGCAACCCTCGCTAGCATGTGCACATAAGTTTTTACCTGATGTGTTTTGTTTTTCAGGTGACATGTACAGGATGAATGTGGTGAAACCTAATTTCTCGCCTTTAATAGTCTTGGCGTTTTGTGTACCGAACAACGTGGTTGGTCTTTTGTACTTGTAAGATAAGTCGAACATAATTATGTTATTTTGATTAGGTTACAAATATAACGTAATAAAAGTTTACACGCAACTTTTTTATGTGTTATTTTAAAAAAAAGTTTTTTTGAAATAAATTTGGTTGTTAACTAACTATATACTATATTTGCATCATAAATCAATAACACAATGAGTATAGTAATAGGAAGACCGATTAACGGCATTAGCATCAACGGGCTTGAGTACCTGATGAATGATGACAACACAGATTACAAATTGTTCAAGGACAAAAGAGAAGCCATGGACTTTTTGAATTCTATCATGGAAGAACCATTGACGGATGATGAGCTTGAAGATAACTTCATGTTCATGGATACTGAAACCGATTTCGAGAACCCTGAAGCATTTAACGATGAAACTAATTAAAATAACTTTCATAATGATCATCTTGAATTCCTGTCAACAAATGACGGGAACCAAGGTGAACCATGTGATTGTAAAAAAGTTTAAGGTGCCGCCTGTGAGCGTGCATGACGATATTTCACCGAAGTACAGAGCTATCCTGGAAAACGGGGACACCGTCCCTACCAGTGAGAATTCAAAACTGGGTGATACGGTGAGCTACATCTACTACGATAAGAAGTAGCCACTGTAAAAGAAACATGTGTTGGTGAACATATGTGTGTTTATTTGATTTAGTATGAGACCCGCAGCGATGCGGGTTTTGTATTTTACCTGAATTCTGGTAGCTTTAACGTCTGACAATACATGATGATCTCCTGGTACTGGTTAATCAATTCCAGTTTTTCTTTATCCAGAGCTTCCTGAGCTTTCTGGGCTGTCTGGTAATACGGTGGGTTCTGGTAATCTGAATTCCTGTGGACCCAGACCAGGTCAGCCACAATTCGTTTTGATTCATTTGAAGGTCTGGTCACCAGGTAAACTGGAACATATAGATCCTGGTACTGGTGAACTGTGCCGAAGATCTGGTTATCAGCTTTACATTTCTGGGCCGAAGCTTTGGTATTAAATAGTTTAACCCTGGGTCCAGAGATCGTCCAGACTGGTTTATTCTTATAAACCCTTTCCAGTAACCTGTCTGATCCAGATACAATCACGAACTTTTCACCGTCCTTTAAAGAAAAACCCATGCTGTAATTATAACAACATGGGCTTTAAAGTAAAGTCTGGTCCTGGTTAAATTTCCCAGAGCGTGCAGAGTGAATACCAGATGTGGTCTGTTTCACCTCTTTCTTCACACAACAGGTACAGCTCATCGTCTGGCAGCTCTGTCGTATCCAAATCATACTTGGTTGCCATGTGCTCATCCAGGTGAGTTCTCTCCTGTGGTATATACATGTCGACAACCTTTCTGATATGTTCTTGTCCTTTGGTAGTTAGTTGAATATTCATATTACAAATATAAATAAATTAATTTAAACAGTCAAGGTTACTTTACCAATTCTGTATGTCCAGTAGACATCGCTGTATCCGAAGAACGCATCGGTTGAGCCATCGCTGTTATCTGATTCACTGAACAGCGTACCGTAATCCTCATCTTCCCAAGTTGACTGGTCATAACGATTAATACCGTCCTGATTTCTGTGGTGTGTGTGCTGAATTGCAATCCCCTCATCAACCATGTCGTTGTAGGTTACAATAGCATTGTCCTTGTTAAAGAACTTAAGCCTGACTTCATCCACGTGTTCAGAAAAGTCAGCCACATAGTATTCACAATCATCCTCAACATCCTGTGTGCCAACCTTAAAGTAGTGGTCAACATCCCCCAAGAAATTTGACAGGGCTTCATTGTTACCAGCATTGAACCTTACAGCCCATTCATCCTCGCACCAGTAGTCAAGGTCTTCTTCCAGATTTTCATCCAGTGCGAATAGTTCCTGTGTACGTTTTTGGAATTCAACCTTCGCTTCCTCTACTGTGGGGAAGAAAAGAACTTCGCTGTCACTTGGTAGGTGAGTGGCGATAATCAAGTAGTGAATTTGTTTTGCCATTGTGTTATTTATTTAGAGTTCAAATCTAAGTATAAAAAAGTTAACGACCAAATTTAATTTCAGATATTTTTTTAGCTAATTCATTTGCACCCCTCACAGCTTCCATATCGTCTGGGTTCTTATATGCTTTGAACAACATATCGATGTTACCACCAGCCGCTCCACCGATTTTCTCATCGATCCATTTGCAAAAACTCTGTAGTTCATCAGCATGGTTAACTCTTAAACTCTCCTCAACAAAGAAATAACCTTCTGTGAAGTTCCCTGTTATTGAAGCCCCTTGTAATAAAAGTGTTTTGGCGTATACTGGTAGTGCTTTCATTTTAATTATTTAGAATACAAATGTAAACATAAAAAAGTTCTCGTGCAAATTTAATTACAAAAAAAATGGGGAGCTTAACTCCCCATTCTCTTTACGCTTTTTCTTCTTCCTTTGCAACGAATTCTAGGAAACCCTGAACCGTACCCTGATAAAGTGTTACCGCTTTACCGTGAGTTTCGATACACTTAAAGGTTAGCTCCTTCGTTTCCTCGTTACCGATAATCTCGTAACGGTATTCTTCCCAACAGTTGGTTGTACCACCCCTGTGCAGGTAGATGTTTCCAGGTCCTTCTTTAAAGTGTGCAACCACCTGTGCTGCTAGGCAACCCATACCGTTAAAGACTAAACCCTTTTCAGCCGAACCGATGCCATTAACCAACTTACCCTGATTAAGGAACTCTGCTAGTTGCAGACCATGACCTGTTGGGTAGCCGTCATATTGGCGATACATTGTAACGATTTTATCGTTCTTTACTTTCCCTGTTTTCTCGTCTTTCCAAGTCGAGATGAATGTTGTTAAACTTCTAGTTCCCATGTGTTATTTATTTAGAGTACAAATATACGGATAAAAAACTTTACAACCAAATTTATTTTTAAAAATTAATTGTCTGCCGCTTCCAGAACATCCCCACATGCATGACAGGTATAATCCGTCTCTTCATATGGTGGATGTTCTTCATCGTAAGCGAAACAGTTACCACGATCATCAGGACCATCTCCTAGGTCACCGAACTCTTGGGTCGCTTCCAGTTCTGTTGGGGCACATGCTCTACAGAAATCCAGTGGGTCTGATTGTGATGTGTAGATTCTCATTTCAGGAAACTGTTAGCGACTTGCCATAAACCTTCGTTGATATCTAAATTCAGGGAGATGTTCTTAATAGGGCGTGCCTGACGAACTTTTCCATCAATTCCGATGTGTTTGTAGTCGCCACCCATTAACTTCTCTTGAACACGGTTAAAAACGCACCACAGGTTATCAGGAGCATCCTCTGCTCTACGTACTGATAAGAATGCATCGATGTCGGTTGAAGCCTCGATGTCGGACATCTTAACTTTACCGTTCTCGCCAACGTAATCCGTATAACGAACAGCGAACATCTTCATCACCAGCTCACGTCTCTTTTTCTCGTTTAACTTTGTGGCCTCGAAGCGTTTAATGTTATCAAACACGACAGGTAAATTCGTTGTCACATCATTGATTAACTCACGAACGCTGTCAAGTGTATGGCCCATCAAAGTGTTGTGCTTAATATTAAGCTTGCTGAATGTTGAGTCAGCCACAACCAGACCATTGCTACAGATTAACCTGAATATTCCCACATGGAAATTCATCGACTTGGTTCTGTCATGTGAATTGGTGAACAGGATTTCAGGTACATTACCGTTTAATCCCACAGCACCGAAATCCTTGTGACGGAATCTCACCAGATGTCTAGTGGTATCAGGGCTGGTCTTCGACTTTTGCTGGGCAACATCATAGATGTCCCATCCAAACTTTGAAAGGTCCTCGATTACATCCACAGTAGGGATGAACAGGTACTTACTAGAAGCGCCATTCTTTGCTCCCTCTTCTGCTGTTCTAAACACAGCAGGTGCTTTTGATTTTAATTCTTCTACTGAAAACATAATTTCTCGTTTTTTTTAATTTGATACTGCAAATATATAATAAAAAAGTTTAACCACAAAATTTATTTTATCTTTTTTTCGGTTTAGGTACTCTTTTCTGCGTGCTCTTAGCTACTTTAACATATTTGTAAGTTGATTTCGTGATTTTTACTTTTTTTACGGCCATTAATTTAGTTGTGTTGTGCTAGTTAGTTTAAAAAAAAGCGGGGCGTTAACCCCGCTCTGTAGGTTAGTTGTGCATATCAATCATCACTGCGAAGTATTCATCTATCTCTGAGAATGCTTGAGTAGGATTATTGGTATAGTTTTCGGTGTCAAAGACATTGCTATCGAAACAAAACACATCGTTTTTGAAGTCAGCGTATTGTCTTGCGTAGTAAGAACTCATATCGTGACCCTCTATGGTTTTAGCCTCGAGCATTTTGTTCCAAGCGGTTTCAGCCTCAATGGTCACATCTTTACACCATTCCGTAACAACATCTTTGCATTCTGATAAAGCCATAGCATCATCATCATAACCGAAGTCATTGTAGTTGTTTCGATTGTATGGGTTCGAACCCTCGCCACCGATTTCAGTCCAAATAGTATTCAGCGCATCAGCTTGTTCCTCGACCATTTTAGTTGAGATGAAGTGTGGGTTGTTCTCGGGATAGGTTGCTTTGAAGTGCGCATCAACCTTTTCAAAGAACTCCTTTGATTTTGAATTAAGCGTTCCGCTCCAACGACCACCGATTACATACCAATCCCATATGTCGCCATCGCCATACTGAACCATAAACTCTTGGACTTTGTCCTTTGCCTCATTTTTATCAGAGGCCTTAATTAATAGAATTACTCCTTTGTGCATACATTTAAAATTTAGAATTCAAAGATAATTGAAATAAAGTTTACAACCAAATTAATTTTCATCCTCATCCCATTCATCCAATTCATCTTGTTCGTCTTGGTCAATGAATACTACGGTTAAAGCGATATACTCCCCGTCTGCATTCTTAAGCCCGTAGACACCGTAAGAACCGTCACCATAACCTGAAGAAGATACGGCACCGTTTGGAATTACGCCCCAACTGTCAGGGCCTAGTGTCAGGTGACAACAAGCGTGATACCACTCCTCTCCGTCACGGTCGCTACCGTCAGTCAGGAAGTCACCACCGAAGTCGTACTTGGTTTGTTCTTTAACACTATCAGCTTTACGGTAGTGTTCACGATCGAAGAAACCGAACTGCCCACTGTCCACGCCAAAGGTTCCTGGAAGTTCTTCCCATTTGGAACTCATTGTTTCCACGCTGCTGTTGGTGTGGTATACTCGAAGTTGGGCGATACGCCTTCCCCAAGCACCCATTTCAACCTCATCGACCTCAGCCGACCAAGTACCTTTCTTTACATTATCAACTGTTCCCATACACCAAATGTCTGTGGTGTAACAAGGGTCGCTACATATCATAGCCCCTGAAGTGATTTCAAATCTGCTCATTTTATTTTAATTTAATTGATTTACAATATTCCCTCTAGGTTTGTGTTAAAGATACACTCGCCCTTTTCTAGTTTGTTTTGGATTTCCAAAACCTTTGCTTTCAGTATACCTGAATGTGTTTTCTTCAAGTCCTCGATAGCATACTTGTAAGTAATATACTTATAGGATGTGCCTCTTGGATTACCGAATAAGATTGCTTTCTTTTGTTTTCGATTAATCTCTTTCAGGAAGTTCAGGCGTTCACAAATGAACTCAACAACACTATCAAAATTAAAGTCCTTTGCTGACCAATCATTTTTAAGACCAAGACCTCTTGGGTCATTGTTGTAATCTTCCGCTTGGAATTGAGCCATTTTGGTTTCAATCATCAGGAAGTCCTCTAACTCTTTCATCTTTGCTTTGTCCTTTGCTTCGTAACCATAAGGTCTTACATCGGGACAACCACCCCAACCATCATTGTTCAGGTAGCACACCTTTTTATTGTCAAGGTAGATGTCGCAAAAGAAACCACCCAAGTCGTGACCGAAGTTCTCTTTTACATTTTTGATTGTTACTCGTTGAGTAACTGCTTTCGGAAGTAACTGCATATTGTTTTTAATTTAGAATTCAAAGGTAAGTATAAAAAAGTTTACAACCAAACTTATTTTGAGAAATTATTTTTTTCGCATTCAGGACAAACTTTGGATTCATATAAAGTTTTATCCTGAGGGTTGTTTTCATTCTCTAACATTACTGTCTTGAGTTCATCCTCGTTCCCGATCCAACCACATTCCTCACAATACAGTTCCCACTCCTGTTCACATTCACCTGTTTCGGTGTCAACACTGAATTTATGTTCAGGGTTATCCGTATCAGTTACAGTGACAAACCAATTAGGGTTCATCTGAATATTAGCGATAAGTTGTCTAGCCGCATCCACAGGGTCGGTTGCCTCGTAGGTGAACGCCACCTGGCATTCATATAATTTATTCTTGCTCATCGTCAATTACTTTAAATGAATTAAAATCAAATCTCTCGTGTAGTTCACTAGCAAGTTCTTCGTTGGTGTAATCAGCGTAACCTTTGTGCCCGAATTCTAACAGTGCTGCTGCGTATGAATTATCACCGTCCTGGTGTCCTGTGTGGAACGAGTCGAGATCATCGTCCACCAACCTGTCGATTGCATCCTGTCTTTTAATCGTTTCCATAGGGTGCTTCATTAAAGGTTCTGAAATCATCGTTGGATTGATTTCTATAATACTCTGCAAGGTTAATTATCTCATCAACCAACTGCTCATCGGACATCGCTGCAAACTTTTTTGCATCCTGTACCGTTTCGATTTCATCGCCTGCCATATCGAAGATAGCATCGATTAACTTTTGTCGCATTGTTTCCTGTGCCATATTTAATTTAATTCGTAGTAAATGTATTCGTAGATTGCAACCATATCATCGGTTTCCAAGTCGGTGAAGTCAACGCACTCACCAACATCCGTTTTGATAATCACATCCTGTTCATCCAATAAGATTGAACTCGCTCTGCTTCTGCCGTCAAGTTCGGTTGGGTGGATGAAGTATAAAGGTGTATCCAACGAACTTAATTCAAGTGGTGTGAATAAACCTATGTTATGTTCTTTAAGTTCCTCGGTTACTGCTTTGTTCATAGCAAGACGCAAGTCGCTAATTGTTTCTTCAAAGTTGATAAAATGTGCCATATATTATTTTAATTAAAGTATTCTTTCCAATCACAAACCCTAACAGCAGGTGTATAAATCCCATTATTACATTGGTAATAATAATCATTGGGGTCTAACGATTTCTCTAACAAACGAGTGATGTCGTGCTTTTGGGTTTTAACGAAATCCCAATCCTTTAAGTTAGTTGGTTTTGTCATATTGCAAATGTATACATAAAAAAGTTAACAACCAAATTTATTTTTGAATACAAAAAGAATTTAATCCACAAGGTATTGTTCGTATTCATCTTCCCACGCCTCATCTGTAATCAGGTAGCCCAAGCGATTGACGAAATGAAACCCTGCAATGATGATTAACTCACCATCCTCGTTGTCCACGATTGTCCAAATGTACTTGTTCTCCTTTTGCTTAACACACTCCAGCTCCTCACCAAAGGTTTCGTACATACAGCCGCCAAAGGAACACATATCATCTGGCAACAAACTACCAGTGTCTTCCATCGCCTGAAGCTTCTTAAGTTCCACCTGATTGTATTGTGTGGTGTACTTGTTATAGAAGTCATCTATCGTCATTTGCTTTTCCATAATTCAAAAGTAAGTGAAAAAAAGTTTACAGCCAAATTAATTTATTGGTATTTTGGGTTCAGTTTAAAATGAAGGGTGTATTGTGATTGAAATCTACCCTTACAGCAGATACCACACGCTGTTGTTTTAGTGGTTGCCCTATGCTTTCTATGTATATGCCCACAAGTACCGCATACAGCGATGTACTTTGACTCAGGCACAGTTGTATTCTTTGTTGTGTAACAGCGTTTGCCATCACAGCCAATCTCAATGGCCTTTCTTTTCCACACGCTGTTGTGCCCATGTCCACGACCGACCAACGCATGAGCAATCTCATGTAGGATTGTATTCTTAACCCTATCCTCATCGTTCACTAGAACTAGTGCTCTTGATAAGGTAATCTCTTTGTAACTGTAATTACAGCAACCAAATCTACGCTTTGCTGTATCAAAACCAAATCTCCAACCTCTTTCCATAAGGTTGTGTTGTTCCATTAGGTCTAGTGCTAGTTGTTGTGCTTTTTTTAAGTCCATGTCTAATTGTTTTGTTGATGCAATATTACGCATAAAAAAGTTTACAGCAAAACAATTTTACAAAAAAGATTAAAAAAAAATGAGGACCTGTTAAGAGTCCCCATTTTACTTACAGTAAGTACAGCAGCTTATTTGTGTGAAGCGGTATCCACACTGGCAGTGTCAACTGTTGTTACAGTTGTACTGTCGGTTGTTGTAGTTTCTGTAGTTGTTGTGCTGGTACAAGACACAGCGGCCATGGTAACTAGTACCATGATGATCCATAGTTTTTTCATGCTACAATAATAAACAAATTAATCTGAAAAGTAAAGAAAATAATTGCAAAAAGGTTTGGTTGTAAACTTTTTTATGTTTAGTATTGCATCATAAATCAATTAAATAATTTATTATGACAAAAGCAGAAGTAATTAGCAAGGTGAATGAATCCGCAGGTTCGTTGTTCACCAAGGAAGATGTAATGAGATTAATCTTGAACATCGAGGAAACAACCAACAAGGTTAACTTTGAAGAGTTAACGGAGCGTATTGAGGCAATCATTGACAACGCAGACAATGACGGGATTGAGGTCAATACAAGACGATGTGAGTTCAGTATCACCAACGGGAATGAGATTGAGATTGATGAGGTTCATTTTGAAACCGAAGATTGGAAGAGCAGCATCAACCACGACATTCGTCAGTTGATTGAGGCCACCGAAAGAGGAGAGGCTTGTCAGTTGGAAGAGGAGACCGCAGAGTAAATTAGTGGGGGTGAAATTCCCCCACCCTTTTATAAATAAATTTGGTTGTAAACTTTTTTATGCTTACCTTTGAATTATGATAGACAAAGCAATATATAGAAAGCAACACACCTACCTTGTCATTGAGAACGAGACAGGTGAATATGTTCGTTGGGCAACACCGAACAAAGAGATATTCTACGCAGGTAGCGTTGAGGATGCATTAGTAGGATTACCTAAAGATGAGTTTAGGGCAATCGCTGTTTGTGATGCACCACCACATCGTCAACTGGAGTACGAACAAGCCATTGATAAGGCGATTATGGACGGCACACTGGAGTTGAGGGATATGTTACCAAAGGAATTAAATGTTGGTGTATACTACTATGTTGATGACGAGGGTAACTTTCATTTTGATTTGGATGAGATGCAAAATGAATTTAGTTTATTTTTGAATGCTCTTGAAAAAGTTTCGGAGAAATACAAAAAATAATTTGGTTGTAAACTTTTTTACAATTACATTTGTATCCTAATTCAATTAAACATGAGAAATTTATTTACAACCGAGGACTTATCAATTAATGTTGCTCGCAGACAAGAAAACAAAATTGCTTTAACAATCAGTTCCGACTATTCGGGTTCCGATCGAAAATCGCAGTTATATGTTAACGAAGAAAGATTGGCAACCATGTTGGAATCTTTTTGGAAGGGTATCAAAACCAAGAAACTATTGTTGGCGAATGTATCGTTCAGCGAGATTGATTGGTACGATGATATGTGCGATGTGTACGAAACACCAAGCATTACCATTAAGAGAGGTTTGAAGAAGGCAAAGGTAAGCCACGATGACCATGGTTCAATTCCAAAGGATTGGTCGGTTGAGTTGTTTTGTGTATTCGCAGACACCACAACCAATACACCAATACTTGAAGTGGTTAAGAGTGCATTGGGTGGTTTGTTTAACGCAGAGTATGAGAAGAAGTTTGTTAAGCAACTTAAACCATTCTTGCAGAAGAAAGAGAATCACATTAATGTTTATTCAGCAGAATACCAATACTAAAAGTAAGGGGGGGCAATCCCCCAAACTTTTTTATAAATAAATTTGGTTGTAAACTTTTTTATGAATACATTTGTGCTATGGAAAAAACGATGATGAATTATACGGAACAAATCAAAGACATTTTGGTTGCCCTTGCAATTGAAGATAGATTACCTTTGGATATGACCACACTTGACGCAAGTGTGTTTGATAAGGTGTTTGAACCTTTGGTAAGCACATTGAATACTTTGCGTAATGACGCAGAAATGGCGTTGAATGATGAATGGGATAGAACCGATAGTGGTTTTGAAGCACAAATCATTTTAATTGATAATGTACTATGAGTAAGGCAACATTTTATCAAGCGGTTTTAGTACCTATTGAGGGTGATGTTATTAAGCATGTTTACCCACACCTTAAAGAAGGTCAGATTACTTTGGAAGAAAGATTACCCGATGACGCATTGTGTCCCGAGTGTGATAGTTCCAGGAGAGAGTGGTATCTTCTACCCAAAGATAGTATCCAGGTGAAAGAAGGTGGTAAACCTTATTGCGAATGTATGAATTGCGGTTATACTACACACTTATGATAAACATTTGGATTGACAATAACACAGGGATCACCTACGAAGGTGATGAAGCAATGGTGGAGTTCTTACGCTCACAAGGTGATAAGACATACAACGATGCCAGTGATGAGTATTTAATCAACGAAGCACACACGCAAGGTTGGATAAAACTTTTAGAGAAATAAATTTGGTTGTAAAGTTTTTTATATTTATATTTGTATCCTAAATAATAAGCAAATGGACAAGTTCAAAAACAAAAAAACCTTGTTGGTTGGTGAGGGTATCAATCAGCACACATTGTATGGCGACTTTATGGTTGCCGACACAATCAATGACTTTGCCGAAGTAAAGGTAAAGGACACGAGTTTCTTAAAGCACGAGCAACCTAATGGTGCTTGGAGTAACGAACACAAGACCTTACAAGTTGAGAAAGGTAATTGGGTAATGGGTAAACAAGTTGAGTACAACCCATTCAGTCAGCAAGTATCACGAGTTTGGGATTAAGTTTATTTTAATCTAAATGAAAGTGGGGAACGAAAGTTTCCCATTTTTTTTGCATCAAAGTTTGGTTGTAAACTTTTTTATGCGTAGTATTGCAGTAACAAAACAATTAGACAAATGGCAAATCCAGAAATTCATTCAAAAAGTTCAGTTAAGCGTTGGGGTGGTAAGATAGAAGATTATATCGCAATCCACGAACTGATAGATAGTCCAAAGGCGACTATGAACAACAATTCATCAAGAGCATTAACCCACAACACTTGGTTTGCTTACACAATCATTCCAAAGATATTTGGTTACAACATTACCAATTCAAGTGGTAAGAGTGTGGACACGATTGATATTGCTATGTTGCACATCGCAGAGGATTTTCGTATGAAGTTTGTACCAACCCCACAAGATTATCTTAAACACCTACAAGTACAACCTTGGTTTAACAATGGAGTTAAGGATATTGAGAACCCCGAAGCAACAAGAGAAGCAGAAGAATTATTAGAAAGAATTAGAGAATAATTTGGCTGTAAACTTTTTTACACATATCTTTGCATTAAACAAATAGAGAAATGAAAAACGAACAAGAAATTATCCAACTTTGGAAAGAATTAGAAATCACCCACATTGACTTTGAGTTTACTTGTGGTGGTGATAGTATGAACGACACAACCCTTAATATCCACAAGGGTGATGAGATTATTGAGAACGATGTTATTGCAACTTACTTTGACCACGAGGTCTATAACGCAGTAGAGTTCTATGTAAATTCCGATGGACACTATATGGGTGAGAATGGGAATGTGCTGATTGAATTGAGTGATGATGAGGAAACCTTTGTCTTTATGAAATCGGCTCAATCGGAGTGGTGCGAGAGAATTACAAGCGAGGTTGAGATTGAGGTTACTGATGAGGAAATTGAGTTCGTTAAGGAGTTCGTAAGAGATATAAATGGTGGTGATGGTGAGAACGCAAACTTTAACTACAAAAAAGATTTTATCATTAACCAAAAGAGGAAAGAACTGATTGATAGTATCGGTGAAAAAGTTAGTGATGCTTGTGGTAATTTCACACCCGATATTGAGGGTGATGGTGAGGTGAATGATTGGTATTCATACACCACTAACGAAGATGATATTACCGATAGCGAAGTGGTTATCAAAGGTAATAAACTTATCGTGAGTGTATCAAACGAATACTATGTTTATCAAGATAGTGATAATTAAATTTGGTTGTAAACTTTTTTATACTTACCTTTGAATTAAACAAATAGAAAATGGAAATAGTAATCAACAATGTACCAACCGAATTTAATTTAGGTTGCCGTATGCTCAAAACAAAAGGTGGTGATTGTCCCCTTGATGAGTTACAAGATTTTTGGGGTGAGATACAACCCTTAACCTTTAACGAGATAGCACAAATTCCTAACTTGGAACAAAGGCGAATTGCTTTATTGTTTCTTGGTTTGGAAAGAATGATTGCAGAGGTGAAGCCAACCTTGGTCAGCACCAAAACAATTAAGAAACAAACCACTTGGGTTACTGAAAGTGGTGAGTTAGTTGAACACAAGTTTAACGATACCTACGACCTTTACAAAGTGAATGGTGAATACTTTAACCAAGGGGTTGATAATTGGCGAAAAATGAATGATGCTTATTATGTTCGTTGCAAAGATACAAGCACCGATAGAGAGTATCTTATTTGGATTGATTTGAATAGTGTATGGAACATTAAATGTGAGAACGATAAGAGATTAAATCGTTGGCAGTTTGATGCGACAAAAATTGATGCTATTGATTGTATTGCTTGGACTATTCAAACCAATATCGCACAAGGTGGAATTGAGAAGATTGTAAGACAAGGTGATTGTATTATGATTAAACCAAAGGCAAAGTACGAAACACTTGGTAGAGAAAGACATTTGAGCAAGAAAGAATATCTTGAATTGCTTGTAGCAGAAAGTTAAAATAAATTAGGTTGTAAACTTTTTTATCCTTATCTTTGAAGTATCAAAAAACAATTAGATATGAGTGCGACAACACAAACCCAAGCAAAGGAAGTAGTACAAAATGTAACTGACTACCTAAATTCATTCAGCAACAAGAACAAAGAGTTTATTGCCGAGATGAATAGAGAACATCGTACCTTGCAACAAGGCTTTACCAAACTATGTATGGAATGGTTGGAGAATTGTGCCAGCGAAGAATACCACTTTGACGGCAGGAACGAAGCAAGCCACAAAGTTGCCAGTGAAATGGTAGAGGGTTTTCGTGATGCCAAAGGTACAATGAGCAAACCGAGTGAATGGTTACCTTGCATATAGAAATCTGTTTTGTTCATGTATATGGAAAGGGGATTGCAGAAATGCAGTCCCTTTTTTATTTTATATTGATCCATAAAAAAGTTGTAAAAAAGTTTGTCTGTAAACTTTTTTGTAGGTATGTTTGTACTATCAAATTAAACACACACACATGGCAACAAAACAATTATGTAAGTACGAAGAACGAGTAAAAGTTTTTTGTTACGAGAAAGCAGTAGAGAAGCAAACCGCAAGAGAGTTTGTTTTAAACCACATCCCAAGCGATTGTGCGAGAGTTTTAACCCTATCAGCAGATACATTCTCATTTGAGAACATGGTGTTGAATAGTAGGTTCAGTAAAAACCCAGTGATTGATGCTTACGAGTACGACAAAGAAATCTACAAAAAGGGTAAAAAAAGGTTTGACAAATTAAAACAAAAACACCAAGAGTTGAACTTTTATTTGGGTGATATCTTTTCAGTTGATTTTAAACAATATGATTTTATCAACTTAGACCTTTGTGGTTCATTCACTGTTGAGTTGGTAAATCGCCTTATCGCTTCTTTGCAGGGCTTTAAAGGAACTATCTTTATCACAATGACCAAGAATGTACGAAATACTTTATTAAGAAAGCATTTTGACATCTATGGTGCAAAGAATATGGCTGATTTTAGAGACAATGTCTTCCCGAGTATGCTCAAAGATTATTGTAACTTGGATATGTTTGTTGAGCCATACCAATACAAAAATAAATCTTTGAATACCAATTCAACTGAAATGATTTTGTTTGGGTTTAAAAATGTTGCATAAAATTAGGTTGTAAACTTTTTTACACTTATCTTTGAAGTATCAAATAAAAAACACAATATGAACAATTCATCGTTAACAAGAGGTCAAAAAGCATGGGTTACTCGCAGAGCAAACCTAAAAGCAAACAAGCAAGTACAAGCCAAGAAAGATGCTTGGGCTACTCGCAGAGCAAAGTATGGTGCGACAGGTATGTCAATGAACGCAATCGCATCCACAGTGGTTCAACCCAAAGGTCTTACAATGGATATTAACGGAGTATCGTTATTCATTGAAGAAGGTATCATCGGCAAGGTTGCCATTGGTAAGTTGGGTATACGAATTACAAAGTAAACTGAATTAAAAGGGGAACGAAAGTTCCCTTTTTTTTTGTCCATGGATCTGAAAATAAATTTAAATAAATTTGGTTGTAAACTTTTTTACACTTATCTTTGAAGTATCAAATTAAACAAGATGAAAGTATTAAACAGAGACGAAATGATGACATGGCTCAAAACAAAAGGAGTTAATGTTGTTGGCACCACCGAACAATTCTATGGTGAGGGTGAGGGTAAAGGTATTTGGGTATCAGGTGAGGATTCAGACCTATTCGATTACTATCGTGAGAGCTGGTACAATACCTTTGGTGTTCAACCAAAACTGAATGAGCAAACCGAAAAGCGTGGTTGGTATTACGAGTGGCACGATGCTGGCACGATGATGCTTTGGCCAAGTTAAAATAAATTTGGTTGTAAACTTTATTATGCTTACATTTGAAGTAACAAAACAATTAAACATGAATATAGTAGATTTTTTACAAGCAAAGCCAAAGGTAACCTACCTTTATGCAGACGGCACAACCAAGACATGGGAGTTCCGTTGGAGTGGAATGTTCGGACAAGGGTATTATCGCTTGACCAAGAATGGTCGCAGACACCCAATGAGTTATTTTAAAGTAGCCAAACAAGTGTTCTTGGAGTACATGGACGGAAAATGTGTTTTGGTGGAAGAAAAAAATCTTGTAATTTAATTTGGTTGTAAACTTTTTTATAGTTACATTTGTATCATAATCAATTAAACAAAATAAAATGAACAACCCATTTCCAAGACCGCAAGCGGGAGCGTACAAACCATACTTGGTTTCAGCCCTAACAATTATCGGAAGAACTACCGAAGCAAATGAGTTCGCAAACGGCAATATGAAGCTTGCCATAGTATCATC
>Ga0315909_10000948_pt1 | contig 38974 bp, 62 predicted proteins | sample LakEriMetagenome_11_FD_203527 | JGI IMG/M metagenome (GOLD analysis project Ga0315909, IMG submission 203527) | Freshwater fungal communities from buoy surface, Lake Erie, Ohio, United States - Buoy 2 MA125 | ecosystem: Environmental > Aquatic > Freshwater > Lake | place: USA: Lake Erie, Ohio... | reverse complement strand
CGACCTATTTGACAGTGCAACGCCTGTTGAAGCAGCGCAAAAGATGGAGGAGTACACCGATTTACTCGGTAAGGCTCTATCTAACGCTTCTCATGTTCCAGGACAAGCACCAACAAAAGATCCAATGGCAGCAATGGAAGCCCTTGCAGCATCAAAGTCTTTGACTCCTGATGCAGCAGCAGGACTTCAGAATGCGCTCGCAGCACAACGCTTAGCGATGCAGGACATTCAAAAAGAAATCACAACAACATCACCTCTTAGCACATCTTTCGCGGCATTTGACCTCGAAGCACCTGCTAAGTTGCTGACACCACGCCCAACTCCACTCCGTAACCGTATCCCTCGTAAAAAAGGTGTCGGTACATCCCACCGTGTAAAGCGCATCACTGGTTACACAGGTACAGGAACTGGTGGACAAGGACAGATTTGGCCAGGTATTACTGAGACAACTCAGAACAACTTTGCCCCAGGTGGAGCAAACGGTCTATTCCTAGAGCGTGGCCCACAGATCTCTTACACAGCAGATGATCTAGTCTTGCCATACAACTCATACTCTCTATCTGATCAGGTTTCATTCGATGCCAACTTCTCAGGCCTTGGATACCAGGACCTTCGTCAGTTGTCATCAACATCAACACTTTATGCAACAATGTTGATGGAAGAGCGCATGATGTTGTTCGCACGCGGAACTGCGGCAGGATACTCAGGAGCAATTGCTGCTCCAACAGGTCTAACAGCCTCATCTCCAGCAGCATCAGGATCACAAACAGCCCTTGCTGCTAACACTTACTACATTTACATCACAGCAGATGCTGGTATCTCACAGAACGGCTTTGGCGAGTCAATCGTTTCTGCTGTTGCGTCAGAGACCGTTGCATCAGGCGATGTGCTTTCAGTATCCTTTACAGGATCAACTGGTGCACTTGGCTACAATGTGTATGTTGGAACAGCAACAGGAACTGCAAACTGCAAGTATGTAGGAACTGTTAAGGGTGGAACAACTGTTGTCATTCAAGGCGCAGGTGCAACCAACCTTCCAGCAAATAACTTTGCTTTCAGCACATCAGGTGCAGCAGCATCTCGCGCAAACGCAGACACTTCTGCTTATGCAACAGGTTATGACGGCATCCTGCCAACAGTTCTAGGACCTAACTCAGGTTTCAACAACGCAATCAACTCTGCATTCAGCACTGCTAACCCAGGCGTTGAATTTCAGAATGTATTCGCTGGCCTATACGAGTCAGTAAAGGCTGATCCTGATGTTGTGCTTCTAAACGGAAACGACCGTAAGCAACTCTCTGATGCAATCAAGAGTGGATCAACTGCTAACTACCGTTTGGTAATCAACGATCCAGGTCAAGGCGGAACCACTTACGGTTCTGTTGTAACTGGTCTACAGAACGAAGTAACAGGCAAGGCTGTTGATCTTATGGTTCACCCATGGCTCAACCAGGGCGTTGCTCCAGTTCTTTCATGGACTCTTCCAATCCCTGACACAGAGGTGTCAGATGTTTGGGCGAACTTCCTCGTTCAGGACTACATGGGAATTCAATGGCCTGTCACACAGTTCACCTATGACTTCTCAACTTACTTCCGTGGCACCTTCTTCTGCACCGCTCCAGCATGGAATGGCGCAGTTTCAGGTATCCGCGCTTCATAACAATTGAATAACAAAGGAGGGTGCGTCAGATAAAGGGCGCACCCTTCTTTATTCAAAGCAGGAAGGGATCAAAATGGGCAGATATGTAGCACCTGACCGTGGTGTAAAAGAAACGGTAGTAGGCGGTAAAAGTTATTTTCCCGATCGTGGCGGCATTTACAATATTGAAAGTCCTAGCGCAGCAAGAGCAATGAAGGCAGAGGGTTTCTTTGAAGCCTCTCTTAATCCGTATAATCAAGGCGACCGCCAAAGAGGATTTACTTGCGTAGAATGTGGTTTTAACGGTTGGTTTCGCAAATGCGGGCGTTGTGGTGTTGAAGCCATGGACATACCGCGAGATGGGGAATAAATGGCAACAGGCGTAACACTCGACACCTTCTCCGAGCGGCCATATTTGACCGCAGCCGAGTATAAAAATGCACCCACTTCAATTGACTACGACAACTTAGTAGTTGGTGGAAACGCTGCTGCCCAAGACGCAGAGTTGGATAGAGTCATTCTCCGCGCTTCATCCTTTATGGATGAGTATCTAAATCAAAACTTAGTGGCCAATCGCCAAACAGAAACTCAACGCACTCGTTTTACACCGCAGGGATACATCTCCTTGCACCCGAACCAAAGCCCTGTGATCTCTTTAGAGTCGTTTTATTACGGCCCCACTCCTGGCTTATTGTCGGCTTTGACCGACTGCTCTAACGCTTGGTTTGAGAACCAACAACTTATTATTCCAATCTCATCGATGGCTCTTAACTGGTCCAGCCAGGGTCCTTTGGCCTTTGGCGGTGGATCACCAACTCAACAGATCTTTACCAAATACACCTATGTGGCTGGCTTTGTAAACAACCCAATCGTGAGCGCAACCGCAGGGGCATCAAGCCTTGTTGTAAGCCGATCCGAGGGAATTGTTGCGGGCCAAATGCTGCGTATTATTGATGGAGCCAACAGCGAAACCGTGTATGTCAGCAGTTCTTATGTATACGGCAACACAACTGTAACTTTATCCTCGCCTTTGCTTTATACCCACGCGGCAGGTTCAACCATTAGTAATATGCCTAACGCAATTAAGCAAGCCTGTATTTTAATCACTACAGCCTTTATTAAAGTCCGTGGTGACAATTCTTTGACCATGAACATCACAACTCAACCACAACAGAGTCTGCCTGGGGCAGTTCGCTACGGTGGAGAGATCAGATTGGCGCTAGACATGGTCGATAAATACCGCAGGATCAGGTAATGGCGGGCCGCGTAGGGGTCAGAAACACGCTCGCTGCGTTTATTTCAAACCCACCAATAACAAACCTGAACCAAGTTTTCACTTCCTTTCCCAAGCGCATTAACTATCAGGTCAATTCACAGCCTGGCCAGTTAACTCGCTCGGCAGCCATTGTTTTCATAGCGGCAGAAACAGAAAACCGCCTGGCTATTGGTGGCGCAACAAACGGCTGGAAGCGTGTGGATTACACAATAGTGCTACAGGTTTACACCCACTCGATGCAACGCAACGCAGAGGATGTAATGAATGATTTTGATGAGTTGATCGACAACATCAAAACGCGATTACGGTCGGACCATACTTTTGGTGATCCAACAGGTAATCTTGTATGGCAAGGAGCAGAACCAACCATCAACGCTCGCTACGGAGAAGTCTCGACAACCAACGAGGGCGCTTCCGAAGTCTTTGCTGAGATAGAATTCCTTGTTACAGAAATGATCCAAGCATAAGGAGCAACATGAAACTGAAATACAACGGAACAGATGAGCGTGTGTTCCCTACGCTAGGGATCACTCTGAAACCAGGTGACGAGTTTGACGCACCCGAAGGTTTTGCACACCCTGATTGCGCAGCACCAGGGCATTCAAAGCCAGCAGCAACGCCAACACCAGCCCCAATCAAGTCTGCCGCGTCAGACACCGACTCTAAGGAGAGTGAATAATGTCAGTCCAACAATCCGTCAGAAGTTACCTCGGCATTGCTAAAGAAGCAACCAAGGGAACTATTGTCGCACCCACAGATTTTATCCCAGTAGCAAAAGACAGCATTAAACCTGTCGATGTAGTAGACGCGCTTTATGACACAGGGCTTCGTGGCTCCAATGTTGTGAACTACAACTATCTACAAGGCCGCACTCGTTCAACATTTGATTTTGGCGGAGCAGTATTTGCCGACACAGTTGGATACGCGATTGCAGGACTTCTAGGATCAGTTGCCACAACAGGTGCATCAGCGCCTTACACTCACACAATTTCTCTTAAGAACAGCCTTACATCAGGCGCAGATGACCAGCCAATCTCTTACACATTGACTGACTTCTACGCAGCAGATGTTCGCTCTTATCCAGGTTGCCAGTTCTCAGACTTCTCTTTGAAGTTCAACGCAGACGGAATGCTTGAGTATGACACCAAGACAACAGGCTGGCAGTCATCAGCGGTATCAGATCCAACTCCAACCTTTAGCACATTGTTGCCAACACAGGTATGGCGTGGAACTGTATCAATTGGTGGATCGTCTGTTTCTAATGCAATGACAGGTAATATCGACATGACTCGTTCTGTCAGCCCTGTTTATGGCATCAGCAACACTCAGAACCCATACAGCATTTTCTTGGGACCTTTAGAGGTAACTGGCAAGATCACATTTATCATGGAAAATGATGATGAACTAACAGACTTCTTAAGCAACACTCAGCCAGCCATCGTTCTTAACTGGAACTACGGCACAGGTGCTGCGGAAGTTCAACTTCAAGCAACAATCACAAAGGGTGCTTATACAGCAGCCGTGATTGAGCGCGGAGAAGACTTTGTGCAGGTATCAATCGACCTAAATGGCCAGGCAAACACAACAGATGCTGGTTCAACAGGTGGATTTGCACCAATCAAGTGGATCCTAAAGAACGCGAAAGCGTCAGGAACCTACGCTTAATCCTCAGAGCAGGTGGGGTCAGGTTGATGGCGAACGCCTTCCCGCCATTCCGCCCACCTGCTCCTTTTAAGTTATGATGTAAGGAAGGCAAACCAACAGGAGGCAATATGTCAAAGAAAATTACACTACCTTCAGGGGCTACAGTAACTCTGAAAGATCCAGCGTCATTGCGTGTTAAAGATCGCAAACGCGTATTAAAAACAGCAGATGTTGAAGGCGGAGATTTAACCCGAGCGCTTGCTTTGGGCGATGCTTTGATTGCGATGCTTATTGAGGACTGGTCTTTGGACCTTCTTATACCTGCTCTCAAGATTGACAACCTTGATGAGTTAGAGATGAAAGATTACGATGCTTTGGTGGATGCAACTAAGGATGCACAACAATTTCTGTTTCCATCTTTAGGAGATACGGTAGAAAACGAAACAGACCCAAAAGCGCCTTCCGACAACTCGAACGCCTAAAGTGGCTGCTCGAGGGCGGTGAAAGGCGAGAGGATTTAACCTACCCCGATGAGGAGTGGGCTTACTTCCAGTTTGCAGATCGCTTTGGTTGGACCCCTGACCAGGTCGATAACCTCCCTGCGGGAACTGCTGATTGGTTGTTGGCGATAGCGGCAACAGTTACAAAGATGCAAAGCGAGGTGAGAGAGTAGTGGAAATAAAGAACCTTGCTGAAGTGCTTGCTGGGCTAAATTTGACTGAAAAGAAAGTAAATGATGCTGCTCGTTATGCGATCGGTATGGCTGCTGCTTCTGTAGAACGCCAAGCCAAAAAGAATGCAAACACAGGAACTCACCCAAGAGGTCAAGGCCACATCCCTGGAACTGGTCCTGGTCCAAATGTTGTAACTGGCAATTTGCGCAGATCTATTTTCTCTCGTAGCAAGGTTGGCTTTGGAAATAGTTATGTTGCAGAAGTTGGCGCTTCGATGGTTTATGCACGCGCTGTTGAAATGGGAGTTCCCGAGTGGAAATCAGGAGTAAAATATCCGTATCTTGTCCCTGCTGTAGAAAGCCTAAAGAACTCAGGCAATCTCAACAGAACATTCACTGGCGCTTTTGCAATGTATTTGAGGAGTTAATAGATGGCATCAACAATCCCGCCAATCCTTATTCAACTCCAAGCCGATGTAACTCAACTTAAAGCAGGGCTAACCCAAGCAGAAGCGGCAATAAAAGGCGTAGACAGTAATGTAAAAACCGCCAGCGCTGGTATGACTTCCTTTGTTGGCAATCTTAAAAAAGTGGGCGCGGCTCTTGGAGCAACTTTTGCGGCCTCTCAAATTGCTAACTTTGCCAAAGAGTCGATTATGGCTTCAAGTAATATGGCTGAGTCTTTATCTAAAGTGCGAGTTGTCTTTGGCGAAGGCGCGGCCGAGGTTGAGAAGTTTGGAAAGAACGCTGCTCAAAATTTAGGTATTTCTAACCAAGCCGCTCTTGAGGCCGCAGGAACTTACGGCAACTTATTCCAGGCGTTTGGATTAGGCCAAGGTGAAGCCCAAAAGATGTCGACAAGTCTTGTGCAGTTGGCTGCGGACATGGCTTCGTTTAACAACACATCTATTGATCAGGCCATTACTGCTTTGCGCTCAGGTTTATCGGGTGAAACCGAACCTTTGAAGCGCTTCGGTGTTGCTCTTTCAGAAGTCAGATTAAAAGAGGAAGCCCTACGCATGGGCTTAATTAAAACCACAAGCGGAACTTTGCCTGTTGCAATCAAATCACAGGCTGCCTACTCGTTGATCTTAAAAGACACAGCGCTTGCGCAAGGCGATTATGCACGCACCGCTGATGGAACCGCAAACACTATGAAAACCCTGCAAGCCAAAATGGAGGATGCAAAAGTAGCACTTGGCGATGCACTCATGCCAGCATTCAAAGGATTGCTTGGCATTCTTAATTTGTTAATTCCTGTTCTAACAAAAATTGGTGATTTTTTTAAAGCAAATCAAGATGAAGTGAAAGCCTTTGCTATAACTGTTGGTGTCCTATCAACCGCTTACGGTGTTTATACCCTGGTGGTGCAGCGTGCAGCAATCCAACAAGCAATTTTAAACGGCCTAGTTGCTATTAATCCCTTTGTGGCAATTGCTATAGCAGTAGGTTTACTGGTAGCAGCCATGGTTAAATTGTTTAAAAGCAATGAGACTTTTAGAAAAGCGGTAATTGAAACAGGCAAAATAGCATTAAATGCTTTTGCAGCAATCATTCCTATGGTGGGTCAGGTCTTTGAAGTTATTATGAAAGTTACAACAGGACCGCTTCGGCTTTTGCTTTTGGCTCTTTCTAAACTACCAGGCGTTGGTAAATATGCCAAGGCTGGTTTAGACATAATGAATAAAGGGCTTGATGGCATCAGCGATTTTGCTAACGCGGCTGCAAAGAAAGCCAAAGACCTGTCTGCTGGTTTAGACAAGATGGGTGCGGCTGCCGATAAGAACGCTAAGAAAGTAGAGAAAGCAACCAAAGGTAGTAAAACAAAACCTGGAACAGTTGATCCTGCTACTGAGGCCGCTGCAAAAGAGGCCGCTGAGGAAGCAAAGAAACGCGCTGAACAAGTTGCAGACGCAGAGATGTCTTACATGGAAGCGCAAATTAAAGCGCACCAAGATTATCAAGAAAAGGTTGCAGACTTACAAAAAGATTATGCAGAGGCTTTGGCAAATGCAGAAGAGGCTGCTGCTGAAAAGCGTGCCGAAGCACAGGCAACCTATAACGAAGCCATTACCGATGCTCAAAAAGATCACACCAAAGTTATGGTTGAGATTGCTAAAGATTATGCAAAAAGAACTGCTGATATTGAAGCATCACATCAAAAGAAATTGTCTGATTTAAGAACTGCGGCTGCGCAAAAGGCTGTTGATTTACGCAAGTCGGCTGCCGATAAAGAAGTCTCAATTATCCAACAATCCGTGGATCGCTTACGCAGCGCCTTTGCTTCAGGCACAGGCTTTAGTTTGACCGAGGCTTTTAAGGGTAGAACTTCGGGCGGTCTTTTAACCCAAATGAAAAAACAACTAGATGATGCTAAGAAGTTACAAGCGGCTGCCGCTTATCTTGCTGGCGAAGGTTACGCACAAACTTTTATTGAACAGGTTGTGAAGGCTGGACCTGAGGTTGGCCTTCAGATGGTGGATGAACTTAAAAAGTCCTCGCCTGAGCAACAAAAAGAAATTCAAAACACTTTCATGGATTTAGAAAGCATCCAAGAAACTGGACTAGATGTTTTGGCTAAATCCATGAACAACGGAGCCAACCTTGCAACCTCTGAATTGCGCCAGGCTTACAACCAAGTAGCCATTGATCTTAAAGAGTCTCTTGCTGAAGTAGATGCGCAACTTCAGGAGTCTTTGGCTGTGGCTAACGCTGAATATGCAGCGGCTATGGCTGAGGCAAAGATTGAGCGCGATGCTCGTATGTTGGAAGCCGCCACACAACTTCAAGAGGCTATTACTACCGCTAAAGCAAACCTTGATAAAGCCCTGGCTGAAGCCGAAGCAACCCTGGCAAAATCTCGAGCCGAGGCTCAAAAGAAACTTAACGAAGGATTGGCTGAAGCGCAAAGAGTTCTACAAAAGGCTCTTACCGATGCTCAAACGGCTTTCCAAAAATCTATTGATGAAATCTCAGCCACCACCGCTGAAAAATTAAAAGCATTACAAGCACAACTTGCTGCTGTGGCTGCTGCAACGGCTGCTTTACAAACTGCAAATAATAATTATTTGGCTGCCGCAACTGTTCCAAATGTTGTTAAACCAATAAGCCCAACAAGTGGAACACTACCTAAGACAACCACGCCAGTCACAAACATTACAACTAATATTTCAGGTGTGAATTTAACTAATCCTTCATCAACAGCAAGCAGCGTAGTGTCTGCCATTAAATACGGAACTGCCGTAACGGTCACAGGTGGGTATTCAGGAATTCCACAAACAAAGATCTCAACTCCGATGCGAACTTCTGCCCAAGCCAAAGCACTGAAGGTGGAATAAAATGCCAGCGGTAATTGCCAATTATTCATTCTCTTTTAACGGCCAGGTCTTTGGCGGTGCTGGATCGCCTTATCAAATCCAATCCGTTGATGGGTTAGAAGCACTTCCTGACATACGCAGCCAAGATGACAACCGAGGCTACGCAGACGGTATGTTCTCGGGCCGCGACTTTTTATCGGGCCGTGAGATTACTATTCAGTTTCTTTGCCTGGCTTCCACAGGGGCAACGGCCCAGGTCAATTTCAACACTATTCAAAGGGCGCTATTACCCCAACAGAGCGGCACTACGCCCCTTTACTTCCTTATGTCCAATGCAGACACCGAACAGGTCGTATACGCCCGTGTAAGAGGCTTGAGGGCCACCGTAGACCCCAACTACACCTATGGTTACATCGTTGCCCAGGTGACTTTCTTTTGCCCTGATCCAAATGTGTATGCCAGCAATATTCAAACCGCAACCCTGGCTTATACCCCACCCACAGGGCGCGTTTATGACCGCACCTATAATGTAACTTATGGTGGTGGTTCTGTAATTATTTCAACCACAATTAACAACGCGGGCTGGGCTACCACTTATCCAAACATCGCTATCAGCGGTCCAATTACAAACCCAACAGTCGGCAATACAACCGAGGGCGCAGCGCTCAACTTTCTTGGCACTTATTCAAGCAGCGATGTTTTGAATGTAGACCTTTACAATAAACTGATTACGCTGAATGGAAACCCTGCTCGTAATACACTTCTCTCAGGCACATGGTTTTCTGCTCAACCAGGTAACAATCAGTTCTACCTGACTGGAACTGGAACCTTGGCGGGAACTACCCAAGCCGTAGTAACATGGCAATCGGCCTACATTTAGGAGAATAAATGACACTTGTATCGCCTCCGAGTTGGCTACAAGCAGGAAGTTATCCTGCTGAAAGCGACCGACAAATTCAGCAAGCCTTGTATGCCACTACAGGCATCATTGGCTCTACTTCGATGGCGGTCACAGAGAACTCTCCTGCTGGTATGTCGGTGCGCGTTGCTTCAGGCTGGGCTGGTGTTGTTGGAACAACTCAAGCCAACATGGGTGTTTATGTTTTCTACAACGATGCGACCGTCACTTTAACCGTCACAACAGCCGATCCAACAAACCCAAGAATTGACCGAATAGTTGCGACCGTTCGAGACGCTTATTACACAGGCGCTTTCAATGATGTTATTTACCAGGTTTTACCAGGAACCCCTGCGGGATCACCAACTGCCCCTGCTGTTCCCGCCAACTCAATCTCGCTGGCTACAATTGCCGTGGGCGCTGCCGTTACTCAGATCAATAATGCCAACATCACAGACACCCGAGTTGAGGTAACAACCAACTTGCCTGTTGGTGATATTACTGGAGTAACCGCAGGAACAGGGTTAAGTGGCGGAGGATCAAGCGGAGCGGTTACACTCTCCCTGGCCAACACCGCAGTAACCGCTGGTTCTTATACAACTGCCGACATAACAGTCGATGCGCAGGGTAGAATTACCGCAGCATCCTCGGGTGTCGCAGCGTCAGATCCAACGCCTACAGTCTTTCTTTTGATGGGAGCATAACCAAATGGCAACAACCTACAAAGTGCTAGGGCAGTCAAACCCAGCAGCAACAACTTTAACGACTCTATACACGGTTCCTTCCGCAACAGAAGCCGTTGTCTCCAGCATCGTTATTGCCAACCTTGCGGCAAGCGCAGCCACATTTAGAATTGCAGTTCGCCCAAATGGTGCGTCAATTGCTAACTCTCAATACATTGCTTATGACATCACCGTTGGCGCTTCCGACAGCACAGTTTTAACTCTTGGTTTAACTCTAGACGCAGCCGATGTGTTGAGCGTTTATGCATCAACCACAACTGTTACATTCTCTGCTTTTGGTTCAGAGATTGCTTAACAATGATCACGAGGGCAACACTCTCTAGCGTTAACCAGGGGCTTCCTAAATACAGGTCAATGCTTGCTGGTAACACGGCATTTTCTCCTGGCGTATTTGAGTCTATTGCTACGGCTGTTGGAACAGGTTCACCTGGTTCTATTACTTTCAGTTCAATTCCTAACACTTACAAACATTTACAAATTAGAGGTCTTTTTGCTGATGGAGGAAACAATTTAAATGTAATTTTTAACGGCAGTAGTTCAAGTAATTACACAAGACACATTATGAGTGGCACTGGCAGCGCTTATACTTCTGCTGGAGCGGCAAATCAAACATCGATAGATTTAGGTGTTTTTGGTGCTTCGGGAACAGGTAATTCATCAATAACTATTATTGACATACAGGATTATGCTTCAACTTCTATAAATAAAACTTTGAGGGCTTTTTCTGGATACACTGGCGGAGCAAGCGATTTGCGCGTGGTTTTTTCTTCAGGTGCAAGATTAGTCACTGACGCAATAACTTCAATCAGTTTAGTAAATAATGCAACTTTTACAACTGGCACAGTTTTTTCACTTTATGGAATTAAGGGGTAACAAATGCCAGTCACTTATGAAAACATTACAACTACAACGCTAAGCAGTGCGGCAGCGTCTATTACATTGAGTTCAATTCCACAAAGTTACACAGATTTAAAACTAACCATAACTGGATTTTCTAACACAGGTGCATCTAATGTTGGCGGATACATTCTTTTTAACAATGACACCGCTGCAAATTATGCTTTTACTGTTTTTAGAGCAAACGGGAGCGCTGTATCAACGCTCAATTTTGCCTCTAATACTCAAATGAATTTAACTTTTGGAAGTAGTGGAACTAACACAACGCCTTATTTTTCTACTGTAGACATTTTTTCTTACACTAACGCTTTAAATAAACCGTGTTTAATTGCAACTTCTGCGGATTTGAACAGTCCAGGAAATACAGAATCTTTTTTGGGAAGATGGGCTAACAGCGCGGCGATCAACCGAATTGACATTTATACAAATGCTGCGGCAGATTTTGGAATAGGAACTATTGTAACTTTGTATGGGATAAAAAATGCCTAACACATACAGTTTAATCTCTGCTAACACATTAAGCACAACAGCCTTGTCTGTTACTTTCTCTGCTATACCTGCAACTTTTACAGATTTAGTAATACGAGCAAGCGCACGAACTAACAGAGCGGCAACACAAGACATTTGGAAAATAGTTATTAACAGTGACACAACAGCAAACTACAGCCGAACAGCACTGAGAGGATTAGGAAGCGGCAACAGTGGAACACCAGTAACTGATAATCTAACATCTGCTTCTAATCTTTATTTTGGTGGATTAGACGCTGCAAACAATACAACAAACACTTTTGGTTCAACAGAAATATACATACCAAATTATGCAACTGCTATTGTGAAACAATTTAGCGCGCACACTGTTTATGAAGAAAATGGCACTTATGCAGAAATGGAAAAAATTGCATTAAGATACGCTGGAACTTCTGCAATTACATCAATTACATTATCATCTTTTTATTCCGCTAGTTTTATTGCAGAGTCTAGTTTTTACCTTTACGGAATTGCAAAGAGTTAGGATAGACACATGGCTATCACAAGAATTTCTACTTCGGGTGTTTACGGATCTAAATATAGTGATCTGTTAGGAGGCCTGCCTGGTGTTATGCCCGCTCCAACTGCGGCTGACCCTGGTACAGGAACAAGCGCAACAGTTTCTTTCAGCACTGTAACAGGTTCAACTTCCTACACAGCCATTTCTAGTCCAGGCTCATTTACTGGATCAGCATCATCTAGTCCTATAACCGTTTCAGGATTGTCTTCAGGAACTGCTTACACTTTTCAAGTCAGAGGCAATAATGCTGCGGGATCAGGTGCATATTCAGCGGCTTCAAACAGCGTCACACCAGTTATACCTGGAGCCATGGAACTTATAGCCACTGGTGCTACAACAGGCGGAAGCACTATGACTGTTACTTTCTCAAGCATTCCTCAGACTTTCAAACATTTACAAATTCGCCTTACTGGAAAATGTTTCTTGGCAGGTTCAAGCGCATCAGCAAATGTTAGATTTACAGTTGGTGGAGTAACTAATTATTCTTATCATGAAATTAAAGGAATAAGCGGAACCAGTTCAGCCGCAGGTGCAGCAAGTCAAACCTCAATTTTACTTGCTTCTAGTATTTGGCCGCAAATAGATGCGCCTACTTACAATGTTGCAGGAATTATTTTAGATGTTAATGATTACACAAGCACTACAATTAACAAAACAATACGCCTTCATGGTGGTTCAAATGTATCGACAGGAACTTTTGGTTCTATTTTACAAACAGGTACCGTTGTTTCAACAGCGGCAATTTCTTCTATTAGTTTTAGTCAAATTAATGGTGGCGGTTGGCAACTTACAAAGTATTCACTCTACGGAATAAGAGGATAATTATGCCATCTACTTATGAACCTTTAGCAACCTACACCGCCAATGGATCAGAAACTGTTATTACATTTTCTAGTATTTCAGGTTCTTACATAGACTTGAAGTTTATTGCTTCCTATAACACTAGCAGCAATAGCGCGGGGCGTTTAAGATTTAATAACGATACTGGATCAAATTATCTTTACAGTTACATTTATGCCATGGGTGATAACAACTGGAATAACACTGCAAATATAGGTTCTTTACTTCCGACTGCTTACAACTCTTCTATGACACCTGATTATCCCGCTTTTTTAGAAGCAGATATTCTTTCTTATGCTACTGGCGGTCTTAATAATCCTCAAATTCTGATGAAAATGAGTTTTAAGGGAACATCTCAAAATGAAATTGATATTGCTAATGCTACTTGGCAATCTAGTGCTACTGGAATTAACACCATTAGTTTTTCTGTAGGTTCGGGAACTTTTACCGCAGGTGGACTTTTTAGTTTATACGGAATAGGTGCTTAATTATGGCCGCAACTATGAAATTGATTGCTTCTACTACATTGACATCTACTAGCAATGTTATTTTCAATCCTATTCCTCAAACTTACACAGATTTATTTTTAATCTTAAACATAAGAACTAATATTGGTTCGTACATTGATGATGTATTTTTAACTTTTAACGGAAGTGGAACAGAGTCATCAACAAGTCTTTACAGAACGGCTACAAACTCATTAGCAAGTGCAACGGCCGCAAGTTTATTTTTAAGAGGGGTTGCCAGTGGTAGTAGTGCAACTGCTAACACTTTCGGAACAGCAGAGTTATACATACCAAGATACTCCAACACATCATATACCAAACAATTTTTTGCTTGGGGTGGTGGAGAAACTAATGACTCCTCTCTCACTCAAACAAGCATGAATGGATACACTAGAAACAGCACAGGTGCTATTTCTGCTATAACTATCACTTGCAATGGCACACCCGTTGCTGGTTCTTATTGTGCATTGTACGGAATATCCAACACATAAAAGGAGAAAAAAATGGCAACAGAAACACCTACAAAGGTAATCGTTGACTGCTCAACAGGTGAAGAGACCATTCTTCCTCTGACAGCAGACGAGATTGCTCAACTAGAAACAGACCGCGCAGCAGCAGAAGCCGATCGCGCAGCAGCAGAAGCAGCCGCCACAGCCAAGGCAGAAGCCAAAGCATCAGCACTTGCTAAACTAGCCGCGCTTGGACTTACAGAAGAAGAAGCAGCAGCACTAGCGGGCTAATTATTGGGAAAGGGGGTCTACGATGGCTACCACCTATCGGTATTTATTTGTAGACCTTCTTACCAATACCATCATTGCCGAACTGCCCCTGACTGGGGTTGCGTTTACCCAGCAACTTAACCAGGCGGGAACCTTTAGCGGGCATTTAATGTTGTCGGGTATTAACACCGACAAGTTCAATGTTGACGCTTCAACGATCCCAGGCAAGTGTGGTCTTTATGTTGACCGCGATGGCATTCTTGTTTGGGGCGGTGTTATTTGGGGCCGCCAATACAACAGCCAAGACCAGGCTTTAACCATTCAAGCCCGCGAATGGATCTCCTACTTTGAACGCAGACGCATTACAACAACCGTAGATTTTACGGCTATTGACCAGTTGGTTATTGCAAAGACCTTGATTGAGGATGCTCAAACCGTTCCTTACGGTGATATTGGGGTGGGCTATAACTCGGCAGGACAAACAGCCTCGGGCATTTTGATTGATCGCGTTTACTATGACTATGAATTAAAGAATGTATTCCAGGCGATCCAGGACCTTAGCCGCCAATCAGATGGTTTTGATTTTGACATCGACATCGAATATGACGCAATTACAGATTTACCTGTTAAAAATTTCAACACTTATTATCCCCGCAGCGGTTTGGTTTACACCGTGGGCGACCCCGCTTGCCCTGTCTTTGAGTTCCCTGCTGGCAATATTGTCGAGTATGAATACCCTGAGGATGGATCTACGGCTGCCAACACTATCTACGCAGTTGGCGCTGGAAATAACGAAGGCAAGTTAATCTCAGCCGCTTCTCATCCGACTATCTTTACCGAAGGTTGGGCGTTGCTTGAGGATCAAGTTAACTACACAGATGTTACCGATCAGACAGTTTTGGACAACCTGGCCATGGGTGCGGTCAACGCATTTGTAACCCCGCCAATAACCATGAAAGTTGTGGTTCCAGCCTTTGTTGATCCTGTCTACGGCACTTATGAAGTAGGCGATGACGCACGCATCATTATTATTGACGACCGCTTTCCAAATGGTTTAGATGCCATCTACCGCATTGTTGGATCAAGCGTTGAGCCTGGCGAGGATGGCCCTGAGCGCGTTACCCTGTCCTTAACAACAGGCACAGAGTCGGAGATTGTCTAATGCCATACATTAATCAACCGCCAAGTATGCAGTCCATCTTTAACGATCTAAACAACCGCGTGACCAAATTAGAAAATGCCAACCGCTTCACCGCACCTGATGTGCCAACCGAGCCAACCTATCCACGCGTGGGCGACATCATCTTTGATAACACAGAGGATTTGATGAAGTATTGGAACGGCACAGCCTGGGTTGAGTTTGCTGATAATAACCTGGGAACATCAATTGTTGTAACCACAAATGCCACGCTGAAAACCGTCAACAATAACATTGTTTTCACAGGCCAACCTTTAACTATTGAGTCTCAACGAATTGGCAAAATGATTACAGCCTACGCAGAGGTTGTTGGCACAACAGTTACAAACTGGGGAACAGGGCAAATTTACTTCCAACTGCCAGCGGGCTTCCCAACCTTTGCCCATAAAGTAATTGCTGGAGGCGCTCTTATTGATGGTGGTTCAACTTACACAATCTTTGGAGTGATAGCCCAGGGTGATAACAAGATGTATCTATGGCATCCAACTTCTAACGGTGGATCAGATGAGGTCACGCATAACAAGCCAGCCGTCTTGGACTCCACTTCACTCATTGTCATTAATGGCGTTGCTTTGATCGCATAATTGTTATCATTACAACATGGAAATGACCTTAGACACCTCCCTGGCAATTGCTCAGTTGATCGCCTTATGTATTGGCCTCCCTATTGGAGTTTTTAGAATTTGGCGCAAACTTGATGTAAGACTCACCGATCAAGACAGACGCTTGGCTCGAATTGAATACCAGGTTTACGAAAACGGTGGCACTTCAATGAAGGATCAGATCAATTCTTTAGTTGCTAATCAATCTGAAATTAAAACAGATGTAGCAGTATTAAAAGCAAAGGTGGAGGTGGCAGCATGACGCTTATGGAATTATGTAAGGCGGCAGTTGGATACACAGAAGGCCCAAACAACAACACAATCTATGGCAAATGGTATGGTCTAAACAACCAACCGTGGTGTGCCATGGCCGCGTCTAAGATGTATTTTGACGCAGGGCTTATCAAATCAGTAGCCAACACAAAGAAAGGCTTCGCTTCTTGCGATGCCTGGCTGAAGTATTTAACCAAGAACAACCAACTTGTCCCAATCGGACAAGCCAAGGCTGGCGATCTAGTTTTCTTTCAATTTGATGATGATGCTCAACCTGATCATGTGGGTATTGTTAAGTGGCACAACACTCGACTGAAATACCTGCGTGTGTTTGAAGGCAACACATCAAGCGGAAAGGCTGGCAGCCAATCCAACGGTGACGGTTTCTATCTTAGAAAGCGTGACTACAAAACAATCATGGCGGTCGCCCGCCCAAAGGAGACAAAATGAACGCAAAAGTAAAAGCAGCACTTGAGTCCTACGCACGCTCATTTATTGTTGCAGCAATTGCAGTCTATTCTGCTGGAGAAACTGATGTCAGAGCCATCGCAATTGCGGGCCTTGCAGCCATTATTGGACCAGCAATTCGCGCAGCCAATCCAAAAGACCCTGCTTTTGGCTTGATTGCCGACACGGTAGAAGCCGAAATTAAGGCACTTGTAAAGAAGTCAAAAAAGAAAACTAAGTAAAACCAGTGAATTGCACCCGACTCTCTCCCGAGGTCGGGTGCTTTCTCTTTTCTAACTGTTAAGGTATTCTTTAGACTTAAGGAGGCAAGAGATGGCACTTGAGAATGCGTTCAACGAAATTTTAAGTAAAAGAACAAACAACCGCAGCCCTGTAATATGTGCGTATCAAGTCATGTATAACTCGCTGAGTAAACAAGATCAAAAGACTTTAGATGATGCCTGGGCTGAAAATTACCCTGTGAATTTGATTGTTCAGGCTTTGCGATCTGACGGCCATAAATGCAGCGCGGACACAATTCGTATTCACAAGAATGGCACTTGTCGATGTCCGAAAGAATAGAAGCGTTACTTAAAGAGCGCGGCCTTATGTATGGAGATGCCGTGGACAACTTCACCGCAGTGGGCCGAGGTTGGGGCGCAATTCTAAACATTGAGGATATTCCTGCCTACCAAGTTGCCTTGATGATGGACTTTCTTAAGACGGTGCGTTGCACAATTAATCCAACCCATGAGGACTCCTGGATAGATAAAGCGGGCTACTCTGAACTAGGTAAAAGGATCGCCTTCGATGAGTCTTAAAGATCAATTTGATGAGATGCCCGAAGGCATAGAGTCCAACGATGTAAAAGAATTACGCCAGGCTTTAATCAGGTTGCAGAAACAACTCAAGAAAGCCAAAGAAAGAACCGAAGAGTTAGTTGAAACAACACAACAAGCCGCTTATGACGCGATGCTTACCCTGGGTGAATATGATCCTATTGTTGCTCCCATTCCAAGTAAATCTAAGAAAATTGGCGAAGTTGCTCTTTGGCACATGACCGATTGGCAAGGGGCAAAGAAAACCACCAGTTATGACAGCGTAATTATGCGCAAAAGAGCGCTGGACTTTGCGCAAAAGGCTGTCCGCGTGACGGATATTCAAAGAGCCGACCACCCTGTGCGCGATTGCACCATTATGTTTGGCGGTGACATGGTTGAAGGGTTGTTTAACTTTCCAACCCAAGCATTTGAAGTTGATGCTACTCTCTTTGAACAATATGTAAATGTGGCCAGGCTTTGCGTTGATGTTGTGCGTTTTGCTTTGGCAAATTATGAAAAGGTCACCGTTGTGGCAGAGTGGGGTAATCATGGGCGAATTGGTAGCAAACGCGACAATGTTCCTCGGAGTGATAATTTTGATCGTATGTGCTATGAGTTGGCCCGACAACTTTTAAGTAACGAAAAGCGTCTAGTTTGGCAGGATTGTCCCGAGGATATTCAGCGTGTGCAGATTGGTAACTATCGCGCCTTATTAATTCATGGTGATGAAGTTGGCCGTAATGGATTTGCCAGCCCCATGGCAATCGTGCAACACGCAAATAGATGGCGAAGCGGTGCTTACCCTTGGGAATTTAGAGATGTTTACATTGGCCACTATCACACGCACGCTGAGTGGCCTATGGCAAACGGCCAGGGATCGGTTTATCAAACAGGCTCCACGGAGTCCGACAATAGATACGCAGGTGTTATGTTGGCCGCAAGCGCAACTCCATCACAAAGGTTGCACTTCGTAGATCCCGACAAAGGTCGAGTCACTGCCGCTTACAAGATTTGGTTAGATTGAGGCTTCTGCTGCATCCACAGCATCATCAACAGAGTAGGAATGTTCCTTAGAACATTGTCCACATTCTTTGCACATTATTCATCATCCTCTTCATCGCCATAATCGGATGTAATCAATCTCATGTCGCTGACATCAATACCGTTTTCTTTGGCATGGGCCATGGCCTCTTTATAGACAGCAATTATTCGATTTGCTAAATCATCGACCAAATCAGGGTATTCGGTCTCTGTGCCAATTTGAACAATAAGCCCACCGCAACGAATTTCCATGTGGGTGTAGTGCGATTTATCAGCAGCCATGAGGACCCCCTTTGCCTGAAATTATGCCTGTAATCCCGCCTGTAATGCTTGCGGCACGCCAAAAGGGGGGTGCTTCACATTCTGTAATCTTTGTGGGAACCTAGCGTCACCAGGGCGAAAGCCCCCAAACGAAAGGAAGGTCCATGGCCGAGAAATACAGCCTGGAAGACTACGAGACGGTTGAGCAACGCTTGATCCGCCTTTACACCAAGTTCCCCTCAGCCCGAGTTCTAACCCACCTGGTTCACCAGGATGAAAGACGCTTTATTGTGCGGGCTGAAATCTATCTAGACCCAAAGGATCAGATCCCATTCGCAACAGGCTACGCAGAGGAGATTGTGGGTGCGGGCTTTGTAAACAAAACCTCTGCCCTCGAGAACTGTGAGACCTCCGCAATTGGGCGCAGCGTAAGTAATTCTGTTCTGTGTTTAGAAGCACCAGTTGGTAAGCGCCCCTCTCAAGAGGAGATGCAAAAAGTCGAGCGATACAAAGCGGAACCGCGCAAAACGGCAGTAAAGAAAACAGCGTGGACCGATGATCAATTAAAACTTGCTGAGGCAGCCATTCAGACAGTTGCAGCAATGAATGACAAAGAAAAGTTGCGTGAGTTGTGGACTGGAAGCGCAGAGATTATTGATGCGCCAGTCAAAGGAACAACTCTGAAAGATGTAATTAATGCTCGCGTTGCGGAATTAAGTGCATGATTGAGAACCTGGAACTTCCCCTCACTCCGTATGCTGGAACATCAGGATGGTCGGGAACAAAAACCAGCCAAGATCGAGCGGTGCAAGAAGACAACGATGGCACAACCAAAGGCCGTCAAAATGTTACTTTGCGAATAATTAACGCATCCAAAACTTATGGAATGACCTGGAAAGAACTGGCTGATGAAACAGGCTGGCATCACGGCCAGGCTTCAGGCGTGCTTTCTGTTTTACATAAAGAAGGATTGATTGAACGCCTAACTGAAAGGCGCGGTAAATGCGCCATCTACATTGGGATAAATTCAGTCAATGGTCGAAAGACATCGGTTCGTAAAATTAAAACTTGTAAGCATTGTGGAGGATCAATATGAGTGACAAATCTAAGAAGTTTGAACCGAGCGCTGGCTTTGTGGTGTCGGTTCACATGAACAAGTTAGGCATCAGAGCCGTGGCTGCTGAGTTAGATGGGATCTTTGCCGAAGTGTTGGCCGAGGCCATGGATAAGGCTGGCTTCCAGTTGGTTCCTGATCCATTTAATCTAACAAACGATGCAAAGAAAGTGATTGAGTTAGAAGAGCGTCAAAAGACTTCGGGATTAAAACTGGTAAAGGAGGCTGGCGATGATGACGCAAGTGGTGACACCTCAGCAAATTGAGTCCCGCCTTTACGCTTTATCAAAGGAAGTTGATGAAGCCCACCAGGGTTTGGTCGACACCGAGCGCGAGTTCCATCAAACAACTGCTGAATATGAAGTGTCAATGGCACGCACACGCATTTCTTTGGCCAGTAAATCATCTCCAACGGGAAAAAATTACACCGTTGGCGAGCGCGAAGACATGGCAATTATTGAAAATGCTGAACTTCATTTTAAGATAGCAACGATGGAAGCCCAGGTAAAAGCAGCGCGTGCAAATGTGCAGCGGTTAAAAACCCAGGTGGAAATTGCTCGATCCATGTCCGCTTCGGTGCGAAGCAGTATGGAGTTGAGTTAATGGCAATTGATCCAGCAGATTGGGCTATGGCAGAGCGAATTGCTGAACATAGTCACATCTATAAAACGCCAGCAGAAGTTTTGGCTGCGTTTGAAGAGTTTATGAAACAAGTAGAAACCAACGAGAAAGAAGGCGATGATGAAAATTAAATTATTACTTGCAGGAATAGTGTTATCAGTTCTATCACCGATGGCCCCAGCCCAGGCAGAGTGTGGCGCTGGGTATGGGAATGCTGTAGAAATAAATGCAACCACTAAGGTTGTAACTTACTCGTGCATTAAATTGCCTGAGCCACAGGTAGAAACCAGGGTAGAACCAGTTGCTCCAACGCATACTTTGGTAGTTCAAACTCCTAACCAAAGTTTAGGAATGAGCGGAACTCCCGATCAAATTGCTGCTTCTGTGGCAACCATGGTTGAAAGAGTTGTAACAATCCCAACCAATCCATGCGTTGCGGGTGGTTGCACAAAGGTTGAAGTGAATGCAACAACGCAAGAGGTTACGGTTACTCCCTTGACTATGACCGAAATCCGTCAACAAACTGATAACAGTATGCGCGAAACCTTGAGAGCGGCAGAAATAACAAAGAAAGCGGCCCAGGCTTTGCCAAATATTCAGCCAATTAATCCTCTTGCCAAGGAAGTTGAGCCAACTCCTCTAAACGAGGAAGAGCCTGATTGGTGGATTGAGTTCTTACGCTCTTGGGCTGGGTTTTACTTTTGGTATAACACCGTGAACTGGTGGAGCCTGTGATAAACATAAATGAAATGCTGACCAAATCTCTACTGGCTTATGACGGCCAGCGCGATCGCTCGCAGCAGGTGGAGATTGGGCCATCATCAATTATGGGTTGTCGCCGCAGGGTTTGGCACGATCTGATGCAAACCCCAAAGACAAACACCGAAACCGAACACTTGGCTGCCATCCTGGGAACTTTTATTCACTCAGGCATTGAGAAATCAATCAGGCGCGAGGACCCTTTTGGCGATAACTTTCTGATTGAAGTTGAAGTTGCCCACGAGGGTTTGAAGGGCCATGTTGATCTATTCATTAGAGACCAAGGATTAGTTGTTGATTGGAAAACAACCAAAACAAAGTCGCTGCGTTATTTCCCCAGCGATCAACAGCGAATGCAGGTCCAGGTCTATGGTTACCTTTTGGCGCAAAATGGCTACGAGGTAAAACAAGTGGCGCTGTGTGCCATCCCCAGGGATGGAGAAATGGCAGACATCAAAACTCATGTTGAGGATTACGATCCAGCCGTGGCCCTGCAAGGGATCGCCTGGTTAGATGAAATTAAAGCGCTGGTTGCCAATGGAGAAGTTGCGCCAGCACCAACAGAGCGAGTGTTCTTTTGCAGTCGATACTGTTCCTACTACGATGCGAGCGGAGAGGTTGGATGCCCAAGTATGACCAAGTAAAGTGGGAAAGAGCCGAGTGCCAGGAAGTCGACACGGAGTTGTTCTTTCGAGTTGAGGAAGAGCGAAACCAAACCGCCTACCAATACATCAACGCAGTTCGATCTATTTGCGGCCGTTGCCCCATTCAGCGGGATTGCCTGTCCTACGCCTTTGGCAACGAGGACTTTGGGGTATGGGGCGGGTTGACTAGCCTGGAGCGCAGGTCCATGGGCGACCCTGAGAAATATCCGATCCAGTTAAATCGGGCGCTTAAGGCTTTACAGCAGTTTGGTATAAGTTACGAGGAAGTGAGGGAGACTTATGAGCATTCGATTGATGTCGGAATGTTGGCGAACCGATTTACCTACGGTCGAAAAAATGGTGTTACTGATCATCGCAGACCACGCAAGTGATGACGGAACCGAAGCCTGGCCCTCACAGGCAACGATTGCGGCCAAGGCCAGCATCTCTATAAGGACCGTTCAAAGGGCCGTAAACAGCCTCGTGGCGGGCGGTTATCTATGGATGGAGAAAGGGGCTGGGGGCAGCGCCAATTGCCGCGAGGATCGCAGACCGCATCGATACACCATAAACATCAAAAGATTACGGGGCGACAATCTGACTACCCGCGATGATCGGGGCGACAATGACGACCTTCACGGGGCGACTTTGGCGACACCTACGGGGCGACAATCACGCCCCATGAACCACCCTAATAAACCATCCAATGAAACACCCGAGTTTGATTTATTTTGGAGTGAATATCCGATCAAAGTTGGCAAAGCCGCAGCCAAGAAAGCCTGGGAGAAAGCGATCAAGGTTGAAGCACCCGATGTAATTATTGCTGGCGCTATTCGATACGCAACCGACCCCAACCGCCACCCATCTTTCACGGCTCACGCTTCCACCTGGCTCAACGCACATCGTTGGACTGACAGCCCACTACCCCCACGCGTTTTCTCTCCTGATGAAAAGAAAGCCAGGGAACTTGAGGAGTCAAAAGCCAAGACTGAAAAGGAGCGCCTGGAGTATTTGAAGTGGCAGCAGGAGATGCGCGAAGCACGAGAAAGAGCCGTTCCAGTCCCCGCTGACATTTTAGAATTTCTCAAGAAAACTTTGCCAAAAAGATGACAGAAAACATCTGTAACCCTTACACTTTATGTAACGGTTACACCTTTGGAGGAGTAATGAGCGTTCGTAATGTAATGCCAACAATGGTCCAAGGCGGGGACACGGTAATCATTGGCGATCATCGCTGGTTGGTTAAGTCGGTGTCTGAACCTGATTACGCTGGTGCAGTTGATGCTGCGATGGTAGATGAACAAGGCCGTCAAAAATGGTCATGTCTTTATGATGCGGTTACAATCGAGGTGTGATCAGTTTTAGAGTAGACGGACTTCCTGTTCCGCAAGGTTCCATGCGTGTGTTCAACGGTCATGTTGTTCATAACAAAGGAGCCGAGTTAGCAGTTTGGCGTGCTGCAATTGCTATTGAAGCAAGACGCGCTGGCTGCACTCCTGAACCTGGTCCAGTTAAATTAGATTTATTATTCTCAATGCCAAAACCAAAAACGGTAAAACGATTACATCCAACCGTTGCTCCTGATCTCGATAAATTGATCCGAGCAGTTCTTGACTCGATGACAGCCGTGGCTTATTTAGATGACGGCCAAGTCACGGAAATCAACGCCACAAAGGTCTACGGCCAGGCCCCATTCCTGGAAGTTGGGCTTTGGCGGTCCTGAATGTCCGAATGTGGATAAAACTCACAGGAAAACACGCGTAAAAATCATGTAAAAAAGTGCCACAAATACTTCCATTTGCCACCGATCCATGGCAATGTATGTCTCAACAGGGCGGAAGCCCCCAAGAGAAAGAAGGCACAAAATGCTTAAAGTTAAAAAAGTAGGCAACACAGTTGTTACTTTAGAAAATGCCGATTGCCCTGATGATGGCGGCAAATACGCCATAGTTTGTGGAAACCATTCATATTTACTACAAGACAACAACAAACAAAGATTGTGGAAACACGCTGTTGAGGTTCAAGATTGGTGCGCAGCGTGTGCAGGTCAAGATGAAAGATACCCAAATCAAAAGTGGGAGGCAAAATAATGACAACAACACAAACCACAGGCCGCTTTATTTGTGCCATGCATGGAACTCGAGTGTGGAAAATGCCAAACGGTCTGTATAGAACAGATCACGATTATTACGAGTATGACTCTGCTTTTGATGCGTTAAGAGCGCACACAGCGATACAGGAGTCAATTGCACTAGAAAAGAAAGCCACCGAATATCGCGTGATGGCCAAAAACCTGATTTCAAAGGAGAGCCGATAAATGACAACCAAGACAGGATTTATGCGGATCTATTGCACCGAGTGCCGAGAAGGGTTTCCAATGTTTCCCGACCGATCTTGGTTCAACTTTGTGGACCCAAGGTATCAAGATGCGATTGGTTTCTGTTCCCCAAAGTGCCTGGAGGTTTATGCGGTCAAGCGCAAGTGGGAGGTGGAAGCACAATGAACGATTGCCCTATGTGCGGGCGCACAACCAAAACCCTTGTGGGCCGTTGGTATCAATATGACAACGGTGAACAGACCCTGGCCTGGGTTTGCATCCCCTGCGCTGATCAGCACGCACGATTGATAAATCAATGAGCGAGATAAAACTTCACATGATCGAGGAGGATTTTGAGAATCTTATCCACACCTCGATGCCGTGGGGTGGGCATTGGATTGAACAGGTTGGGCGCTTCGATCCACAGCCAATGTTTCACTGGCGCTACGCATACTGGGTAGACAATTTTATGGGGGTCCTGCTTTGCCGCGCATATTTGACCACTCAAAATTGCGAAACGCAGACCGTTTGGGATCGGGCCTTTAATTGTTATTTGATCCTGGCTAATTATGAATTACAAACCTGGAGGTCCTGATGTATAAGTTTAAAGTTGAAGTTGAGATCGATTATGACGGTGAATTAGGGATTGACAGGCCCGATGTTCCCCTTAGTAAATCTCACAAAAATGCCCTAATGCGCGAGGCGGTGTGGTTACAAGTGGCTGATGCCATGGGAATGTATGGGTTGAAAACAACCGTCAAATCGGTGGTTGTGGCAAGAAGGAAGGAAGGCGAATGAGAACAAGGCGTTATTACCAGGTCCGTTTTGCGGTGCGTTTGGCGTTTTGGTTAAGCGTGTTTGCGGCCATAATGTTTGCAGCAAATCACCTGAATTGGATGGGCGACCATTATTGTTTCAAGACAATGGTCGAGTGCTACTTTCCCGAGGGCAAATAAATGAGTCCAGGGTTCAGCATGATGGGATCAGGCATTTATTCTGAGGATGTCGACCGCGAGATTGTTTGCGCAGAGCGCTGTTACGACTGTGCAGAACTTAACCAAATCTGTGATGCCGTGTGGGAAACCACGATGGCCACCGATGACTGGGGCAATATCAACACCGATGTGGAGTGCGCAAGGTGCGGACACACTATTAATTACAGAGAAGAGAGAGAATGATGGAAGGCACTTACATGATCCAGGTAGTTGAGGATGGGGCAGTCACCTTTTCTCGCAAATATGACAACGCAATTGAGGCTGTTCACGCTTACGATCGCTTTGTGGACTTTGGTTTTGCCAAGTGGCAGCGCGAAATAGTCCTGGTGGAGCCAAGCGGGAAAGCCCACGGCAAATCCTTCGATGGGCCGCTTGGGAAACAATTACAGGTAAAATAAATACGACCCATTCCCGAACCGAGAGGAACTGAAAATGGATCAAATGTTAAAACGCTGCGCGTATGGTGCGTGGCATTATGGAGAACAACTCTGCGAAGCCTGTCGAAAGGGGCGAACGGAGTAAAGAATAAAGTTTTCAGCCCAGGTCCTCTTAGCAGCCGCTTTAGCGGTGGGACTGGTTGCCGCTTCACCAGCCAAGGCCCAAGCGCCACTTTTAAGTAAGGCGCAAAAGGTAAAAATGATGCCACCCAAAGAGTATGCGTTGATGAAAGTTGAGTCCCAGTGGCTCAACCCTAAGCGTGAGTTTGAGTGTCTTCATGATTTGTGGCAGAAAGAAAGCGGCTGGCGTTCTAATGCGGCCAATCCCCACAGCACCGCATTTGGAATTCCACAATTTCTAAACTCAACTTGGATAAATTACAACTATCCAGTTAGGCCAAAAGACCCGCACATCCAAATAAACGCGGGCCTTCGGTATATTTACAAGCGCTACGGCACACCCTGCAAAGCCTGGGCGTTTTGGAAAAAGCAAGCAGGACCCGATATGCATGGAGGTTGGTATTGATGAGTTCACCTTTTGGCCTACCTCTGCGTATTGATCATCCCACCGTTGATCCCACCGAATGGGAAGACGATGAGGATGACGATTAAACAAACCATCGTCAACCTAGTAACTCAGAGAGCGGGCGGCTACTGCGAAAAGTGTGGCCGACCCGCTTCTGAGTCTATGGCGCTGCACCACCGTAAATTAAAGTCCAGGGGTGGCAAAGACTCGGTCAGCAATTTGATGTATGTCCACCACGAGTGCCACAACCTTGGAACAGAGTCGATCCACCTGCGCCCTGCTTTTGCAGCCGACAAGGGCTGGATGGTCTCGTCTTGGGATGATCCTGAAACAACACCGATGGAATTACCTGACGGTCGCCTTGTAATATTACAAAATGACGGTAAGATTACAGACCTAAAGGAAGGGATAAAATGAGCATTCCAGTAACAATTAAGGGCAACCTTGGCGCTGACCCTGAGTTGAAATATGTAAAAACAGGGCGTGGAGATACCGCTCTTGTAACTTTCTCTTTGGCCCACACGCCAAGAGAACGCAAGGGCGATGAGTGGGTTGAAGGCGAGACCATTTGGTTTCGAGTAACAGCCTGGGGCGATAAAGGTGAGATTTACATCGATGCTTTCAAGAAAGGCGACACCGTTCTTGTGCAGGGATCTATGAAACAATCAACATTTAAGGGGCGCGATGGTGTGGACAAAACGGCTTTGGAAATCAACGCGGCTGACATTGGTTTGGTTCCCAAGGTTGTGCGTTCTCCTATTTCTCGCAGTCAAAGTTCACATAGCAGAACAGAAGCACCAGGATGGTAGAAGAAGGGTTAATCTCTGCCCAGGAGGTTGCCATTCGATTGAATATTACAATGAACAACCTCAGGCAATTACAACATCGAAAGCAACTCGTGTGGGTTCAGAAAGTGGGTCGACTTGTCTATTATCGTGAACAGGATGTGGCAGCGATCGCAGAAAGACGCGCAGAGCGAAACAAAGAGTAAGATCAACACCATGATTGTTATTGAAGGAGAAGTAACAGTTGCGGAGATTGATGAAGCCCTTCGCAACATTAGAGAGATGCTTGTAGATCGGTATGGCAACCGACTATCGCATCAAAAGAAAGAATTGCTTCTCAGCAGTATTGATGATTTATTAGATGCAAGGATCAACCTGACCAAGTAAGAAGGCGAGCAATGGAACTACTGAGAAGGCAAATAGCAGATTTCACCCTGGACCCAAACAATGCCAGGCGGCACTCGCAAAAGAACCTAGACGCTATCAAGGCAAGCCTTTCTAAATTTGGCCAACGCAAACCAATCGTTGTATCAAGTGAAGGTGTGGTTCTTGCAGGTAATGGAACTCTTGAGGCTGCTATTTCACTGGGCTGGGACAGCATTATGGTTGTGGTTACGCCCGAGGATTGGGATGAAGCAACCGCCAGGGCCTTTGCTTTGGCCGATAACCGCACAGCAGAGTTGGCTGAATGGGATGAAAATGTCCTGGCAAAGCAACTGTTAGATTTATTAGAGTGGGACTTTGATATTGAAGCCATCGGGTTTGAAATGCCTGAACCTGAAATTGAGCCTGAGCCTGATGATGCTCCTGCTATTGACGAAGTAGAACACCGAACCAAAATTGGCCAGTTGTGGAAGTTGGGCGATCACCTGCTTTATTGCGGTGACTCAACTGAGGAGGCAACCTTTACCCGCTTGATGGGTGAGGAGAAGGCGCACCTTATTTGGACCGATCCACCGTGGAATGTGAACTATGGCGCGGTAGATGAAGGCAATCAGCAAGGCTACAAAGTCCGCACGATCATGAATGACCACATGAACGAGGGGCAATGGGATGAGTTTGTTGGCCAGTTCTGTCGAACCCTGAAAGATTACAGCGAACCTGGCGCACCGATTTATCTCGTGATGAGCGCCCAAGAATGGCCTGTGATCGACCGCAACCTTCGAGAGGTTGGCTTCCATTGGAGCAGCACCGTCATTTGGGCTAAAGATCGCCTGGTCTTATCGCGCAAGGATTACCACACCCAATATGAGCCGATTTGGTATGGCTGGAACGCTGATGCCGCTCGTTTGGCCGTTGTGGAGGATAGAAAGCAATCGGACCTTTGGGAGATAGAACGCCCAAGCCGATCTGAACTTCATCCAACCATGAAGCCGATTGAACTGGTGCAGAAGTCCCTGGTTAACTCATCAAAGCCTGGAAACATCGTGTTGGACTCCTTTGGGGGGTCAGGAAGCACCCTTATTGCGTGCGAGCAGACAAACCGTAAGTGCCGCATGGTCGAGTTAGACCCGCAATACTGTGATGTAATTATTGCGAGATGGGAGAAGTTCACGGGCAAGACAGCAGAACTTTTGCCTGGAACTTAAGCAAAATATGCAGGAAGTTGAGCAAAACAATACAGAATTTGCCGATCCAATCCCCCTGGACAAAGGGGCGGAACTTGAGGCAAAGGAACTTAAAGTCCTGGAACTTCGCAGGGCGGGCTTTACTTTCCAGCGCATAGCCGAAGAGGTCGGATACGCGTCTCCGTCAGGGGCGCAGCGTGCTTTGGAAAGAATAATGACACGCCACTTGCCTCAGGCAATAGCGGAACATCGCTGGCAAGAGTTAGACCGCTTGGATCGTATGCAGGTGGCGCTTTGGCCCAGGGCAATGAAAGGTGACGACAAGGCCATCAACACGATTGTCCGTTTGATGGAAAGAAGGGCAAGATTGGTCGGTATGGATGCTCCAACCAAGATACAAGCAGAGGTGGTGAATTATGATGGAAACAGAGACATCGATGGAGACATCGAGCGCATCGTCAATCTCATCCGAGGAGTGGATAGCAGCCAGCCGTTGGAAGTGGAAGGTGGAACAAGCGAGAGCGGAACAGTTGCCACCGAAGGGGGATTGGAAGACTTGGCTTTACATGGCGGGGAGAGGAGCGGGCAAGACGAGGACAGCAGCGGAGTGGTTGGCGTGGGAAGCGATCAACAACCCGATGACACGGTGGGCGATAGTAGCCCCGACATTCGGTGACGCTAGAGATACCTGCGCTGAGGGCCAATCGGGAATTCTAGGAGTCCTTCGTAGATACCGAATGCTCAAAACTTGGAACCGCAACAACGGTGAAATCATTCTCAACAACGGTTCCCGCATTAAACTTTTCTCTGCTGATGAACCCGAGCGCTTCCGTGGACCGCAGCACCATGGAGCCTGGTGTGATGAGTTGGCTTCTTACCGATATTCCGACTCTTGGGACCAGTTACAGTTTGGGCTACGCCTGGGCGAACATCCGAGGGTTATTGTTACCACCACCCCTAAGCCAACGCCCCTCATTAGGGCCTTAGCGGGCCGCACAGACGGCTCTGTGGTGGTCACACGCGGCTCTACCTTTGATAACGCAGCCAACCTTGCCCCTGCCGCCTTGTTGGAACTCCAGGCCCGCTACAACGGCACACGCCTGGGCCGCCAGGAGTTATACGGTGAAATCCTCGAGGATGTTGAAGGCGCACTATGGACCAAAGGACTTATTGATCGCGCTCGCTTATCAAAGGCACCACCTTTATCCCGCATCGTTGTATCCATCGACCCTGCTGTAACTAATACTGACGCAAGCGATGAAACTGGAATTATCGTGTGTGGATCAGATGCCACAGGTCACGGTTATGTTTTGGGCGATTATTCCTTCCGAGGTTCACCGCTTGATTGGGCCAGTAAAGCCGTGTCTGTATTTGATGAATGGAAAGCCGACAGCATTTTGGTTGAAGTTAACCAAGGCGGCGACATGGTGAGTGCTGTTCTGAAACAGGTAAGGCTTGGTTTACCAATCAGAGAAGTCCGCGCCCATGTTGGTAAAAGATTAAGGGCCGAACCAGTTGCTGCGATGTATGAACAGGGGCGTATCCATCACATTGGAGAGTTTGCACAACTTGAGGATCAGATGACAATATGGACACCGCAAGATACAAAGTCTCCCGATCGTATCGATGCACTTGTTCAGGCCTTCTCTGATTTACTTGGCAAAGCAAGCGTTGCTTCTTATTTTGGCGCGTTGGCAAACTTCTGCCCAAAGTGTGGCTTGCCAATGCCAAAGTCAATGTCGCATTGCTCTAAGTGCGGAAGCGCTATGATTGAACCAACCCAATCTGTCTCGTAGCCGAAGGAGCAACATGGCGGCCATTTACAACACAACGATTGACCAGGGTGCAAATTGGTTCATCACTTTTATTTACAAGCAGCCCGCAGAGATCACCAATGTGTCAGGCAACGGAACAACCGTAACTTATACAGCCGTCAACGGATTTGCGGCAGGACAGACAGTTTCTATTGATGGCGTGCAGCCTTACATTTACAACTTGCAGAATGTTACGGTTAACAGCGCATCTAGTTCTCAATTCACAGTTACAAACGCTGCAACAGGTATTTACATTAACGGTGGTATCGCAACAGCGCCTGTAAACATCACCGATTACACAGCAGCGCTTCAAATCAGATCATTGCCGCAAGATGCAACGGCTGTTTTAAGTTTAACAACTGGTTCAGGCATAACAATCACAGGTGCAACAGGCACAATTGAAGTGACAGCCTCGGCTGCACAGACAGGCAATATTGATGAAGGCCCTTACTTCTATGATCTTGAAATAACATCACCAACAGGTGTCGTAACTCGCGTTGCCCAGGGCCAGGTTGTTGTTTCAGCGCAGGTGACACGATGAGCGAACAAGACGCAGTCATAATCAAGCCGATCATTCCAACGGTGGTCGTTACAGCCCCAGGTCCGCAGGGTCCATCGGGTGCAGCAGGTTCGGTTTTCTATGTTCACACCCAGGCAACGCCATCAGCGGTGTGGACTATTAACCACGACTTGAACGGTCAACCGACAGCCGTGGTTTTGGATAGCGCGGGAACGCAATGTGAGGGAACTTTCAGTTATCCTTCGGGTAATCAAATGATCATCACATTTAACAGCGCATTTACTGGAACGGCTTACATAATATGAGTCGCTTAGCCTTAACCCCAACTAATGTCCCTGCGAGCGCAACGGATATTTCAACACCAACGCTTCGCACAGGCGATTTGTATTTCAACACAACCGAAGGCTTGAAGGTTTACAACGGAACCGCCTGGGTTGCTGTAAGCGCTACAATCACAGAAATAGATGCGGGCGTATTTGATAGTATTGCCCCTTACAATGGTGGCGATCCAACCACGGCTGCAACTCAAACATTTATTGGAGGAACACCATGAGCGTAGTAACGCAAATACAAATCAGACGCGGAACTGCTGCGCAATGGACCTCTGCAAACCCAGTCTTATCTGCTGGTGAACTTGGCTTTGAAACAGACACAGGTTTACTTAAAGGTGGTAATGGATCAACCGCGTGGAATTCCCTGCCTTATGTTGGCGCTGGCGACATTACAGGTGTTACTGCTGGAACAGGTCTTTCAGGTGGAGGTTCATCGGGTGCGGTGACGCTCTCAATTGACACCTCAACAACAGTAGATTTAACAACAGCGCAAACGCTGTCTAATAAGACCATGTCAGGTTCATCCAATACATTTAGTAGTATTGGCAACTCAAGTCTTACCAATTCAAGCATTACGATAAATGGAACTGCGGTTTCATTAGGCGGATCTGTAACGATTGAAGCATCCAGTTTCGTTCCTTCGTTTATGTTAGGTGGTATGTAATATGGCCCGTAAGTTTCTAGTCTCAATAGACTTAAACAAGAATGAATTGCAGAATGCAGTTGTTCAGAATTTAGGAACAGCACCCACATCGCCAACTGCTGGTCAGATTTACTTCGACACCGTTGATAACGAACTGTATTTTTACACAGGCACTGCTTGGCAGAGCGTGCAATCAAATGCGCAAGTTACTTATGGACTGCTATCTGCTCGCCCTGCCGCAGGTGAAGCGGGCCGTTTGTATTACGCAACTGATAACTACCTGTTGTATTTTGATGATGGAACAACCTGGACACAGATCAATAACTTTGGAACCGTAACTGCTCAAACATCTTATGGAGCATCAAGCGGCAACGGTTCCTCTACAAACTTTGCACGCGCAGACCACACTCACGGAACGCCAGCGCTCACAAATACAACACCTCAGGCTTTGGCTATCGATGGAAACGGTGCGGTAGGAACTGGATCAGCACCAGCGCGTGAAGACCATGTCCATGAGATGCCTGACTTTGGAAGCGTTACTGCACAGACTTCTTTTGGCGCTTCAAGCGGCAACGGATCAAGTGCGAATGTCGCAAGAGCCGATCACACCCACGGAACTCCTGTCCATGACAACACAGCGCACAGCACAATCAACCTTTCAGCATTGGCTGCGCCACTAACTGATGTTTCACTTGCTTCTTACAAGATTACAAACCTTGCTGCCCCTGTTGCATCAACAGATGCGGCTAACAAGCAATATGTAGATGATGTAGCCCAAGGCTTAAACATCCACGCTGCTTCTTATGCTGCAACAACTGCAAACCTAAACGCTACCTATAGCAACGGAACCTCAGGAGTTGGCGCAACTCTTACAAACGCAGGAACACAAGCCGCGTTTGGCACAGACGGCACAACCCCGCCAATCAACTCTCGCATTTTGGTAAGACTTCAGACCGATACAACTCAGAACGGTATCTATACCCTCACAACAGTCGGTAGCGGTTCCACAAACTGGGTCTTAACTCGTGCTACAGACTTTGACAGCGCAGTTGAAATCGCTGGCGGCGACTTTACCTTTGTGGATAACGGAACCACCCTGGCAAATACAGGCTGGGTGCAGGTTGATGAGGTCACAACAGTTGGAACAGATCCGATCGTTTGGGAGCAATTCTCAGGCGCTGGAACTTATACAGCCAGCAATGGTGTCCTGCTTACAGGCACAAACTTCACAGGCGTTGTGGTTGCAGGTGGCGGATTAACCGTTGGAGCCAGCGGCTTTGACATCGATGCAACGGTAGTCGTCAAGAAATATGCGGCAAATGTTGGCGATGGATCAGCCACTTCTTACACAATTTCACACAACCTTGGAACCAAGGATGTCCAGGTCACCGTTTACGATAATTCAGCACCGTATGCAGAGGTTGTTTGCGATGTCCAACATTCGACAACCACCGCAGTCACGCTATTGTTCTCAGTAGCACCAACATCCAACCAATACCGCGTGGTGGTCCAAGGCTAAACCTACAGGGGAGATACACATGGGTCTAAGAGACCGTATCGCAAAAGCACTACTGCAAGGCCAAACAGAAAAGGCTCCGAACCTGCCAGCAGGATCGGTTACTTTGACCGAACAACAGATGCGCTTGAATGCGCTGAACCAAATCGCGCAGAACTATGGCAACTCCACGCCTTTACCTCGCAACCCTTGGCTATCGACTGTTCCATTTGGGCCAGGCACTCCGATCACACCAGGGGCAATCAACCCTGTCCGTGAGGATGGCCGCCCTGATCCTCGTCGTTATGAATACCAGGTTGCGCAAAACATAAATGTTACAGAAACACGCCTGGTTCCTTTTAAGACCCTGCGTGCTTCGGCTGATCAGATTGACATCCTTCGTAGATGTATTGAAGTTATTAAAAACAAAGTTACAGGCCTTGATTGGGACATCGTTCTTGGCACAGACGCTTCAGAAAAGATTGCAGCAACTTCAGGTGGCGACCATGTTCGCGCTATGGCTAAGGCTCGTGAAAAATACACAGACGAGATCAACCGTATGCGCACCTTTTGGGAAAACCCTGACCGTTCAAACGGTCTGACCTTCTCTGACTGGTTAATGACCGCGCTTGAAGAGATACTTGTAATTGATGCTTGGGCTGTTTGGCCACAACGCTCTGTTGGTGGAGATTTATACGGCCTTCAAATCTTGGATGGCTCAACTATTAAGCCGCTTTTAGATGATCGCGGTATGCGCCCTATGCCGCCCAACGCAGCCTTCCAGCAGATCCTTTATGGCTTCCCTCGCGCAGAGTTCACAGCCAACGATGATGATCCAAGTGCCGATGGTGAATTCACGGCCGATGATTTGCAGTATATGGTCCGCAACCGTAGGACAACTTCCGTGTATGGCTTTAGCCCAACAGAGCGAGCGTTGCCTTTGGCCGACATTTACCTGCGTCGTCAGCAATGGATCAGAGCCGAATACACCGATGGCGTTCTACCCGAGTTGATGTTTACAACCGATGAGAACTGGGGAACAAACCCTGACTTATTGCGTGCCTATGAGAACATTTTCAACGATGATCTAGCAGGTCAGACACAACAGCGTAAGCGTCTGCGCTTATTACCAGCAGGTATGACCCCTGTTCAATTTGAAGCCTATGGCGAGAAGTTCAAAGACACTCTTGATGATTATTTGATCACCTCTATCTGTGGTCACTATGGCGTTCAACCAGCCGAGATCGGTTTCGCACCGAAGGGCGGGCTGGGAGGCGCTGGTTTCGAGGAAGGTCGGGCTGAAAGCGCGGAGGCTATCGGAACACAGCCTTTGGTTAACTGGATCAGCAAGATGCTGACCAACATCTCTTACACATACCTTGGTATGCCACGAGAGTTGGAATTTAAGTTGATGACTTCAAAGCGCCTGGATAATGAAACCAACGCACGCAAGAACCAAATCGAAGTAACAAGCGGTGGCAAAACAATCAACGAGCGTCGTTCCGAACTAGGACTTCCTTTGCTTGATACACCACAGGCCGATATGCCAATCCTTATGGCTGGGGCCAGCACCTTCTTGTTTAGCCCTGACGGAATTATTGATGCGTCAACTGCCTCGACAGCACCTGCTCTTGCGGGACCAAATGCAAGTCCAATTGAACCTGTAACCGAAGTGGGCGAAAAACCACAAGAGGAACCAGGCATTCTTGAAGAGGAAGAGATCGACAACGAAACAAAGGCCGAAGTAAAAGCCTTTATGAAGTGGGCAAACAAAGGTAAACGCGCTCGCTTATTTGAATTCAAAGCACTCGATCCGATTGTTGGTGATGCTTTGAACCGTTGCGCTTACGAAGGAGATCTAGAAAGCGCTAAAGCGCTCGCCAAGGCTTACCTGTCATGAAGTGGGGGCCTTTGTTAGCCGATGGGCGTATGGCTGCAAAGAGTGCCGTCAAAATCAGAGCAGCGTTGGCACAAACGGCAGAGTTTAAGCGGATCTATGGTTGGTATTTAGAAACCCAACCTAATATTTCAGGCAACCGCGCTCAAGATCGCGCCCGCGCTCGCGCATGGGTCATGCTGAATGTGCGGGTCAATATGACAGCCGTTATTGGAGTATTAGAACGCGTTTATGCAGAGGGCTGGGTTACGGGTGAGGCCGCTGCTGATGATGCAATTGCTAGGGCGCGTTTAGCAAAGAAGGCAGCCGATGATGATCTTATTGACTGGTCTTTATGGAGTCCTGGCGATGAGGCTGCGGCACTTTTACTTCGCCCAAGTAAAGCCTTCCAACGCTTCCTGGCTCGTTTTGGTATAACCCTAAAGGAACTAACCAACACAACCGTTAACGACATCGGTAATTCAATCGCTGATGCTCTAGAGCAGGGTTTATCAGCCAATCAAGCAGCCAAATTAATCAGGCGCAATGTTGCCTCTCCATCTCGGGCTTTAATGATTGCAATCACCGAACAAAACCGAGCCATGTCTGCGGCAACGGTTAACCGTTACAAAGAAATGCAAATCATGGAGATGGAATGGGAGGTATCTGATCCCTGCGACAAGTGCGCTCAAAACGCAAACCAAGTAGTGCCTATTGGGGGAACTTTTAATTCGGGTGACACCCAACCGCCCGCACATCCCAATTGCCGCTGCGCTTTATTGCCAGTCATTCCTGACTTCGGTGATGAAATGCCTATGGGCGCGACACTTGTAGGCGTTCCGACAAGATAACCCTGCTAAAGTATTACTACGCAACAGATAAGGATCAAAATGGCCGATGGATTTGTTCCACCACAACAGGTGCGAGCCAATGCCAAACGCGGTCTTGAACTTCGCAAGAAGCACAACCGAGGCGGAACAGAAGTAGGCGTTGCCCGCGCTCGAGATTTATCGAATGGCGCAGCGCTATCATTAGACACCATCAAACGCATGAATTCTTATTTTGCCCGTCACGAGGTGGATAAGAAAGGCGAAGGTTGGGGAGTAGACAGCGCTGGTTACATCGCTTGGTTACTTTGGGGTGGCGATGCAGGATGGTCCTGGGCTAAAGGTATTTTGAGACAACAAGAAAGCAAGGAGAAATCAACGGTGAATGATCTAACCACTTCGTATTTCAGTATTGAAAAGGCGGACCGTCAGCCTGATGGCACTTTGATGGTTTATGGTAAAGCAACCGATGACTCCGTTGACATTGATCAGCAGATTTGTGACGCTGCGTGGCTAGATCGTGCAATGCCAGCCTGGTTCAAGTCGGGTGGAAATATCCGCGAGCAACATTCAAGTATTGCTGCGGGAGTGGCAAAAGAATATGAAGCAAAGGCAGACGGCCATTACATCATGGCCCATGTTGTTGATCCAGTAAGCGTTAAGAAAGTAGATGCAGGAGTCCTGCGTGGCTTCTCAATTGGAATTAAATCACCACGCGTTGTGCGTGATACAAAGGCTGCAAACGGCCGTATTGTTGATGGACAGATTGTTGAAGTATCCCTTGTAGATCGCCCAGCCAACCCAAACTGCCAGTTGGTTCTAGCCAAAAGCGTAGACGGTCAATCTAGCCTGATCCAGGTTGAGGAATACATCGACAAGGAAGAGGCCAAGCCAAACTACGAAAGCATCAACACAGGTGGAGAAGGTTATGAGCCAGCCGATAAAGAACTCTATAACCGCGTCAAGAATGAGGCCAAGGATAAGTTTGATGTTTACCCATCAGCCGTAGCCAACGCTTGGATCGTGCGCGAGTATAAGAAGCGCGGTGGAACTTACAAGAAAGAACCAAAGAAAAAGAAATCTACCGATGTAGAACTCCGCAAAGCATTACAATCTGCCCTACACTTACTATCGCTGAACAAGTCAGAGGAGACCTTAATGAAAGATACAGTCGAACTTCCTGTTGAAGCCATCGGGGACCTTCTCAAGTTTGATAAAGCACAGTATGAAGCCGCACGCGATGCCCTTGCTAACTTAATTTCAGTTGAAGCAAACGGTATGCGCGAAGGCCACAATGAAATACAATCTATTGGACACCTTCTTGAAGCCGTTATGCATCTCCATGCATGGTATGAAGGAGAAAAAGCAGAGGGAGAAGTCATGGAAGAAACAGAAATCGAATTGGCTGTTAAGCCTACAGAAAAAGAAATGAAACCAAAGAAGGGTGAGTCCTTAGCAGAGTTCAAAGCGCGTTGTAAAGAAGCGGGCATGACTGAGGAATTTGCTGCTGATTGTTTTGATAAATACATGGGCGCACACCTTGATGATGAAGACAAAGAAAAGTCTGCCGACATCTCTAAGTGTCTTGAGTGCGGATGTAACCAACCAGGAACCGATCACGGTTTAACTGTAACTAACGATTTTGCTAATGTCGCAAAGCCATCTCATGTAACAACTGCTGAGATGTATGCGCCAGGAGAAACTCCAAAGTCAGCCGAAGGTGAAGAGCCTGAAGTAAAGACTGAGGAAGTAGCCGAGGAAGCACCTGCTGCCGAAGCAACAGAAACAACAGAGAATTCTGTGGATGTAGATCCAACAGAAGTAGAAGCCATCGTAGAGCAGGTGGTCAAGAGTGCAACACAATCTCTTAAATCAGAGATCGCGGAATTAGTTGCTGCAAAAGAGGCAGCACTTTCCAAAGCGGTAGGTTTAGAGGCTGAGTTGGAACTTGCCAAGTCTCTCGCAGTGGCTGGTGGCCCAAGCCGAACAGCCAAGCCGATCAATGTGAAAACAACGAACGACTTATTAACAAAGGCTGCCATTTACAAAGCGAAAGCAAACGCAACAACCGACCCAATGCTTGCTAAAGGCTATAAGACACTTGCTGAGGAATTCTTAGCAAAGGCCTCTGAAGCCGATAACAAGTAACCTACCGAAAGGAACAAGCCCAATGGCAACAGAAATGCCAAAGGCTGCCGATCTATTTGACGGTGCAACACCTGTTGAAGCAGCGCAAAAGATGGAGGAGTATACCGATCTACTCGGTAAGTCCCTATCTAACGCTTCTCATGTTCCAGGACAAGCACCAACACAAGATCCAATGGCAGCAATGGAAGCCCTTGCAGCATCAAAGTCTTTGACTGCTGATGCAGCAGCAGGACTTCAGAATGCGCTCGCAGCACAACGCTTAGCGATGCAAGACATTCAAAAAGAAATCACAACTACATCACCTCTTAGTACATCCTTCGCGGCATTTGACCTAGAAGCACCTGCTAAGTTGCTGACACCACGCCCAACTCCACTTCGTAACCGTATCCCTCGCAAGAAGGGCGTAGGCACATCACACCGTGTCAAGCGCATCACTGGTTACACAGGAACTGGAACTGGTGGACAAGGCAACATTTGGCCAGGTATTACTGAGACAACTCAGAACAACTTCGCGCCAGGTGCAGCAAACGCTTTATACCTAGAGCGTGGACCACAGATCTCATACACAGCCGATGATCTAGTGTTGCCATACAACTCATACTCTCTATCTGATCAGGTTTCATTCGATGCCAACTTCTCAGGCCTTGGATACCAGGACCTTCGTCAGTTGTCATCAACATCAACACTTTATGCAACAATGTTGATGGAAG
>Ga0315909_10000947_pt1 | contig 38985 bp, 39 predicted proteins | sample LakEriMetagenome_11_FD_203527 | JGI IMG/M metagenome (GOLD analysis project Ga0315909, IMG submission 203527) | Freshwater fungal communities from buoy surface, Lake Erie, Ohio, United States - Buoy 2 MA125 | ecosystem: Environmental > Aquatic > Freshwater > Lake | place: USA: Lake Erie, Ohio... | reverse complement strand
TTGCCGCAACACCAACAAAATTTCCATTATTTCTAATATTAATACCAGGACTAACTGTTGCTGTGATATTATAGAGACCAGAACCATCACCATACACTTTGGCAAAGGTTGCAATACCAGAGAAGTGGGCATCACCATAAACAGTGAATTTTGATATTGGAGCAGTGCTTCCAATACCTACAAAGAATTCATTATTTCCAACAATCCAACTACTATTTCCTGCGCCAATATTTAATTGGTGGGAACCATATTCGTCTAATAACTGAGCACTATAACCAATAGCAACATTATAAGATCCAGCTAGTTGAGTACATCCAGCAAAAGAACCAAAGAAACTGTTATATGAACCGGTGCTGTATAGTCCAGTATCTCTCCCTAAGAAAACATTTTCATTTCCAGTTTGGTTACAACGTCCAGTACTACATCCAAGGAATACGTTCCAACTGCCCGTAGTATTATATGCGCCAGTGAATCTACCAAAGAAATTATTATACGAACCAGTACTGTTTCCCCTACCAGTCCAGGCACCGAAGAAATTATTATATCCACCAGTAGTATTAGAACATCCAGATTCACAACCAAAGAAGTTGTTGCTGCTGCCGGTAAAGTTTGTCCTACCAGCAAATGCCCCCATAAAGTTGTTCCAATTACCACAGGCATTTGAACTGCTTGTTCCTGCACAATAACCAATATAATTATTACCACATCCAGATAAGTTATTGTATCCTGCCCTATATCCAATGAAGGTATTAAATTTTTCTTCAGGATTTAATGTATAAAGTGGAGTAGTCTCCGAAGACATTCCAATTTTAATATTTGTTCCTACAAATTCTTGTCTTCCAAAAACAGTTAGTCTATTTGTAGATGTTGTGGTTCCAATACCCACATTGAGCATTGTATGAATGCCAGTGCTATTATAATCCCACTGACCTGCCATACTCAGGTTTGTAATGGCACTACCATCACCAATAAAATTACCAACAAAAGATCCACCATTAAAGGTAGTTCCATTGAAGGTAGAACCATCAAATCTCGTAGCGGTAACAATACCACTACCCATAACTCTAATATTACCATTAACAGTCAATCTAGAAGTTGGATCTATGGTTCCGATGCCAACACTTCCAGAGGTCCAAATACCAACTGCCTGACCCTGCGCTGCTTCTGCCCAACGAGATGCAGTAATATTTGGAATATTGATAAGATTTGAACCGTCACCATAGAATTTTGCCGCAGTAATAATTCCACTAAAGATAGAATCACCACGAACACTCAATCTTGCATTAGGAACAGCAGTACCAATACCAATGTTTAGATTCTCATCACCAACCAACCAGTACTCAGATTGCCCTGTAGTATTCAGACCAATGGCAAATTGCTTATCTTTATCTGGATTATATGCATCAAAAAATCTCTTTGTAATGTATAGTGGAGGATCAAAATTCGGTATGCCTAAACCCTGACCAAGAAGAATTTTGTAGGATGCCGATGAGGATTGTCCGGTATAATTTCCAAAGAAGTTATTATAAAATCCGCAGACATTATAAAATCCTGCAGATTGTCCTATAAAAGTATTTCTTCTACCAATTGTATTATTAAAACCCGTTAAATTGCCGAAGAAATTATTATCGAAAGATATTTGATTACAATATCCAGAACAGTCTCCAATGAAGATATTTCTATATCCGGTTGTATTTGCATAACCAGCTCTGTTACCAATAAAAATATTTTCATTTCCACTATCATTGCAATGACCAGATAATTCACCAATAAAAGTATTACTATTACCAGTTTTATTATTGAATCCACTACAATGACCAAAGAAGATATTACATCCTGCTAGGCGATTATTTTGTCCTGCTCTCTCACCAATGAATACGTTTGAATTTCCACAGTTCTGGAATCCTGCATATGAACCGAAGAAATTATTATTATTTGCGTTGTAATTATAATATCCTGCTTTATACCCTATAAAATTATTACAAGAACCGTTTGGTCCTGCAGAAGTACCGGCACATTCACCAATAAATGTATTGAATGAACCAGTCTGATTATAACATCCTGAAAACTTTCCTAGGAATATATTTGATATCCCAGTATCGTTGCAGAAACCAGAAGACTGACCAAAGAATAAATTATCTGCACCAGATACATTATTGGCACCAGATAATTTACCAAGAAAAATATTGTTTGTTCCTGTAGTAAATTCCCCAGGATTTCTAGTTGAACTTCTACCAGAACACTCACCTAAGTAAATATTATTATCAGCACGGTTCCAGTATCCAGCCTGCCTACCAATAGCAATAGTATTGTGATAGTCTGTATTACAATATCCTGCTTCGGCACCTAAAAAGATATTATTTCCACCAGAGGATGTTCTAGAATACCCGGTAAAGGAATTTCCTATGGTTATGTTTCCATCGGCAAATTCTAATTCACCCCTAATAGTGACTGCAGAAAATGGATAATCTGTTCCAAACCCCACATTGGCATCAGTATGAATACCAATAGTATTACTACTCCATAAAATAGGAATTTGGGTTGTTCCATCAGGAGAGAAGTCTACCCATTGATTTGAATCTCCATCGGCATAATAAACAAATGCTCTACCCTTTATAGTATTAAACCACAAGTTTCCAATCAATGGAGAACTTGGTGCTACAGAAGAAAGGGTTATTGTTAATCCAGGTTCTGGTGGAGATAAATCAACCCACTGTGAGGAATCTATATCTTGATAATATAAAAATGTTCTTCCTTCATTTGAATCATACCATAAGTTTCCAGGCAGTGCTGTAAGTGGTGGAGTATCCGCAACATACATTGTCGGGACATATATTCCACTACCAAAGAACTTTGTGGCACTAGCAATACCCGCAAAATTAGCATTATTTGCACTTATATCGCCAGTAAAAATACCATTTCTGGCAAATAAATCATTGGTGATTGATACATTACCAGTAAAAATACCATTTCTGGCAAATAAATCATTGGTGATTGATACATTACCAGTAAAAATACCATTATTGGCAGATATTGTATTTCCAACCGATACACTACCTGTGACACTTATATTTCCATTAAATATAGAATCACCAGATACGTGAAAGCGAGCAAGAGGGTAATCTAGTCCAATCCCAACATTTGTTAATGTATGAATGCCTACTGGATTTACTGCCCATAAAGATTCTCCACCACCACCAGTTCCGCTCCCACCGGTTCCACCACCTCCAGGAGCGCCAACTAAATCTGTTATTATGCCGACATTATATTTTAATTTTCCGTCACTATCAATATACAGAATCTTCTTAACTTCGGCAGAGGATGAAGTTGAGGAAATTCCGTAAATATATAAGTCTTTGAAAAATTTTACATCATTATTAAAATACGCTTCATTACCGGTAACTGTAATATCTGCCATATCTTAATTACCACTAATAAGTGCCGTTCCCATACTAAATGCTTTGCCAACAATATCACCACCCACGAAACTGTTGGCAAATACGCTCACACCAAATCCACCACCAACAGCCTCAATTACGTTTCCAGTCAACCCATTAGCATCTACTTTATTTCCTTTAAGAAGAATTCTCCCAGATCCCGAATTTAAATTAATGTTTCTTCCCGCTTTTAGATCAAGGTCTTCATCAGCTTCTATCATTACATTTTGACCCTTTATCCTAATCCTCCCATTTTTTTCTGCAGTGATTGTAACATCACCATTTTTACCGGTAATTACAATATCTACTCCATTACCCTCACTTTTATTACCACCAACTATTTCAATTGTTCTATCATTATGAATTCGGTATAATCCACCCTCACTCAGTGCAGAAATGGTTACATCTTTACTATCATTAACTGAGTATGAATTATATGCATCTGCTCCGTTACATCCCATTTGGGGATTAGAAATATCCATCCTATACTTAGGACCAATACTTAAAATATCTCTTGCTTCCCAGTTATACTCTGACATTTAATTTTCGATACAATCGATAACTTGTTTAACTTCTCTTTGTTGTCCAATTCTAATAGAATCAGTGGCAATTCCAACTTCACCAGGTCCTACTATTCCATCTCCGGCAATTATATCATCAATTTCCCTAAGAATAGGTCTTAAAATAGCACCAGAACCATTAGTAGAAGTAATCTTAAATTGAGGCAAATCATTTATTACTTTACTATTTATTGGTGTAACTTGAGTGATTATTCCACCAACAACCGTTGTTTGGTAGGTATTACCAAAATTATCAGTTATCTTAATATCTTGTGAATAACCATCTCCAGGATCATCAATAACAACGGAACCTACGCCATAATTATTACCTTCTTGAGTTAATGGATAATTCTCTCCGACTGATACCATATAAATGTCCGAAATTTTACCATCCTTAACAGTTGTTCTCGCAACGGCACCATATCCTTGCCCACAATTGTCAACAAATTCAATAAATGCCGGATATCTGTATCCATCCCCACTATTCGTAATTTGAACTCCAATAATACTTGCAGTACCGTTTGATTTAACATTTCCGAGGAGTGCTCTTCCAGAAGCACCATCCCCTCCACCACCAAAAATTCTAACCTCTGGTGGATTGCACTTTAACGGATCTCCAGTATAACAATTTCCTATTGGACTAGTAGAATTTGGATTTTTAGTTCTAGAACTAAAGATATCATAGGACCCAACTAGTTGCTCAAACGTAGATGGGGAACTGGTTCTTCTTAGATCATTATCAGAAACATAATCGGATATACGAACGGATTGCCCTTCATCATATTTGCTACCTGGGTTATCTCTTTTGACTGTTATTATTTTTTCGACAGTATCAACACTAAGAATTCTCATAACCTCCTTACCAATAGATAGCATCTGATTTGCTTCTACGCCAACAACATCCCTTAAACGAATAGAAGTGGAATTAGCACCAATATCTGCCGCTATAGTTTTACTGACAGAACTAAGATCAGTTAGAAGTTCTTCGGGGGTTGCTTCACGAACTTGGTCAAAATTACCTAATTCTTTTCCGACATTCATTGTATTCAAAATACTATCATAAAGACTATCATCATCAGATTTCTTTTGGCCACACCCAGTAGTCCATTCATTTACGATGCCTGAGCATTTTCCCTTACCTTGGTTACAGTCAAATAACCCCCCAATAGCACGAATAGAATCAACGGTATTTCTTAAAAATCCTTCAACACTAAATCCGGCAGTAAGTATCTTTGAAACTCCATTAATTGCAGAATTTAATCCAGAAACAATATCACTAATAACACCGTTTAGAAGTGCTCCTGTGAATTGAGTCCCGGCACAAGAATTAAAATTCTTAACATTATCTAAAGTAGATCTAATTAAATTTTCAACTAAACCAAAAAGACCATTAACTACTTTATTTGCCACACAAGAAATTGCCTTTTCTAAAGTAGAAACAGGTTTTACCATTACAGTTTGTGCAACAACACCGGCAGCGTGTGCAACTGCAAATTTGGTTCCAGGATCTCCGGGAGTTATGGCATAAACCTTCGCAAAAATTTTCTTATATAATATATCTAATCCTTTTTGTAGAATAGGAACCATTCTATTAAATAAAGAGTTAAACATTTGACCAACAAATCCGTTAGCCATCGACACAACTTTTTCAACCGTTCTGTTTATTTCAGTTGCAACGTCTAAAGCTTTGCCAAGTGGTCCAGTAACTTTATTAAGTAAATTATTGATTTGTGCCGAAATGCCTTGCCCAAGCATACTGTTGCAAGTATTTGAAAAAACTACTTTTTCACCTACACCAGAAAAGTAAGAAACTTCTTTGAGGGCATTTTTTATTCCTGAAGCACTATTTAACTTAGATGTAATTCCTCCAGAGACATTTCTTGGAGATTTTTGTGATGTTTGTGATTGCTCATTAGTTTGATCGGGTGGCAATTTATCCCCAGCTGGAGGAGGAACTCTTTCAGTATATCCAGTGAATGGGGAAAAAGGACTTTTATAATCACCAACGGGAACTTCAGAAGTTCTACCAAAACAACCCAAAATTACAGGAATCTGGGCATTATCACCATCCATAAAGAAACCAAATACAACATCAGAAGGTCTTACTTTATGATTTGTTGCATAGTTTGATGCACCAGTTCCTGCAGTTGTTGGTAAAAGAATTTGAGCCCAAGGCAAATCATTATCTGGTAAATCTGCTTGACTGTATGGGTGATATCCCATAATACGAACTTTGCATCGATTTCCCCACCCATCCTTATTTGCCTGCTTATCTTGAGCAGTTACTGGTGCAACTTGACCAACCCACCAGCGGAATCCATCTCTTCCAACAAAATTACTTTTTAATAGTGATTCTTCAATCATAGTTTTTACTTGTTATTTGTTCCATAAAGACCGAAAGTATCCCTAACCAATTTCATTGAGGTATAAGATGCCTCTGTATCAAAATGATGGCATAGTTCTTTAATCATATATAGACCACTTTGTTCCTTATCAAATTCATCCTTATCATCACTAGAAATTCTTGGAAATTTGCAGGAAATAATATCACCCGCTCTTAAATTTGTATTGGATGGAACAATCATATTAACTGACTGGGTAAATAAAATATTATATCTCATAATTGCTTGAGATTGATATTTTATTGGATCTGAATTTAAACTTGTTGATATGCCAGATTCAACCGTTCCAACATCTAAAATCTGAGTTAAAATTCTAGTAGGAACGTCTCCTAAATTAACATTACTACCACTAGATATTTTTGGAAGATCTAATTTTTTGCCTAGATTTTTTACTTGAGATGAATAGTTATCCAATTTAAACACCCCATCCTGTTCTTTTGTAAATCCAAAAGTTAATGGATTATAAAACATCCTGTAACTAGAATATGTTCCGAGTCTTAATTTTTCTAAAAGATTTTGATTTCTTTGAGTATTATATTTTAAAATTTTAAAATCAGTATTAGATCCTATTCTATTCTCGTTAACTTGACTATAATAATATTCTGCTTTAGAAGAATCCATTATCAATTTGTCAATAGATCGGAATTGGAATCCATCCTTAGTTTGAAAAAATACAAATCCTGCCGTAGCATCTTTCGATATATCAGGAACTCCTTTTGATGCTAACCACACTAATACTGTAAAAGGTTTTCTTAAATTCCCAATAAATCCGTAAGGATTTGAAGTTTTATCAATAGTGCCTATTCTGTTAGTTTGCAAATATTCACTAATAATGCTTCTTACCGAAGTATCAATACTTGAAGTTGTTGGATATTTTTTTGCAACTCTAGAAGTCTCGTTAGTTATTGCTTCTCTAGAAACTAAATTGAGTAAAAAAGTTTCCCTATTTGTTTCTGAAATTACATCAGTAATACTTGAAACATACAAAGTATCTTTAGTAAAATTTAACCCTGGATTTTTATCAGTATTTCCTTTTATTTTCAACGATACTCTTTCACCGCCCCTCAAAGGTAAACCATTATAAATTGATTGCCTAGAACCATCCGCGCCACCAAGAGAATCTGATGCTTGAATAGAATCACCAGTATTCACTACTCTAATTTTAGCAGTAATTGTAGGAGAAAAAATATCTTCATAGTAATCTATTGATACTGTACCACTTCTAATATCAACAGTTTTACTTTGATTATTAGATTCGATAGTTAATTCTTCGTAAATTGACTTATCTATTGCTGCCATTATGTGTATACCAGGTCTAAGAGTAACTTATTTTTTATAAAACTATTTAACGTCTGACCAACCACAATAACTTGTGGTTGCCCACCACCCCCACCACCAACAGGAATCATCTGTGGTGGTTTCCTATCATCAATAACCACCATTTGCTGTCCTGGTTTGCTTGCCTGCTGAATTTGTTGGGTGGAAGTTGCTTGTGATGGTGAAGAAATTTGTGCTAAAGATGGTGCTGGTGGAGCAACTTGTGCTGGAGATGGAGCACCTGTTGGTTTTCCTGCAACTCCAGTAAGTTGTCTACCAATTGAAAGAAGACCAAGATATGGTTTTGGATCAATTGGCTTTCCTCCAGGTCTTGCCTCAAAATGCAAGTGAATGTCATAGTTACCACCACTCTTTCCAATTTCACCGATTGTTTGACCATTATACTGCTGTCCCTCTCTAACAAAAATGCTTGCTAGGTGTGCAAAATAAAATTCAATATTTCCAGATTTAATAATAACTAAATTTCCATATCCAGCACCATTATTTCTAGCATAAGTAACTTGTCCAGATTGCCTGAAAGAAACATAAAATCCCCTTTTCCCATAAGTTCCAATATCAATTCCGGCGTGAGATCTTGTAGAAGATCTATAAGCACCAAAACCTTGTCCAGGAGTTAGACCACCTAAAGAACTCTTATTCATTGCAACATTTAATTCATCTTTTACAGTTGTTGAAACTGTTGGTGATGGAGAAGATCTAGTATCAATATTTCTACCAGACTTAACTTGCTCCAAAGATTTTTTAACTTGTTGTGAAGTAATAGAACTACTTTGTCCGTCATGATAAAATTTTCCGGATGCATTTGGTAAAACTGCAAATTCTTGTGAAAGACCTTGCATAAATTGCTCTGTTGACATCTTCCCAGCCAACCATTGATTTCCTCCCCTATTCATTCCAATATTAACTTTTGCCGCTATTAAATCTTGATTTTCTGGACTATAAAGATCTTTGTCTGGATTCAATCCTGCTGCTTTTGCTCTACCAACTAAGTATTGTGGAAGTTGTTGATACTTTCCTACAGCACCGGTTGCTCTTCTAGCAACATCTGCAATAGTCATTTTCGTTGCACCAGGCAAAGTTGTGCTGGGATACATCGCTTCATAGTTTCCACCAGATTCTTTTGATGCAACTAAATCTAATAATGGTTTCCATTCTCCAGAAGAAGATGTTGTTCCTCCAGGAGGAGACTCATAACTTGTCCCAAATGGAGCAGCATCTTGTCCAGTAACCACTCCCTCACTTAAAGTAGTAGTCATCAATTTCATACCTTCATCAAATTGACTTTGCATCTCCTCAAAATTGTTACCAAGTTCACTCAATGAACTTCTAACTCTATTCGATGTATCAAAAAAATCAAATGATATGACATTCTGGAAAACTGCACCCAATACTTTACCAAACCCAGTAAATGTATCTAATACATTACCCATAAAAGATTTAAATATGGTTACCATTCTTTGAATTCTGGCAATCAATTCTGTTGCCATTGTTATAATTGTTGGCAAATTATATGTCAACCATCCAAGTAAAAGTGAACCTAAGAAATCAAGTATTCTACTCAAAAATCCCTTTGCACCTTTAGTAATAGCATTTATTGGTCTAAAAATAACTTCCCTAGCCTCGATTACATCTTCCTTTGCCTTTCTTTGAAAATATTCTTTCTTTCTGGCAAAAGATTTTTTATCTCCTTGTATTGCTTCTTTAGTGACTCTTGTTTTATTCAAGAGAACTTTTTTCATATCAACTGTAGTTTTTTTACTCTTATCTAATGAAGAAGAGAATGAAAAAAATCTACTAGATATTTTGCGAAGATTTAAGAAAGACCCTGCTATAGTTGCCATTTTATGTTACTATATTATAGCTTACTTGGGAATATAACAAATAAAAATTATCAGGATTTCCGGAAGATATGGATGGTACTTCGGAAGCTGCTCCACTTCTTTCAGACATTTGTGGCATTTGTGGTTGACCTCCACCAGAACTCATATACACTACATTTGGTTTTGCTTCTGGTTCTTGACCAATCGTGGGTGTTGAGGTTGGAATTCTTTGAGTTTGCGCAGGAGATATTGATGGGGATGAAGATGGTACTGAAGATATTTGTTCTGCCTGACCAGGAACTTTAGATTCTCTTTCTACACCTGGTATCGAAATTTCACCAAATTCTGCAGGTTTGCTAAAATCAACCGTCACCTCCTCCGAAGGTGTTTCTTTATTGGGATTAAATGAAAACTCCATAGGAGGAGGAACCATATTTACAGATGGTGCAGTAACAGGGGTGGGTGGAGGACTACTTACTTGTGGGGGAGGAATAACTGGTGAAGTTGGAGTAACATTAACAGGTGATGGATTAGTAGTAGAAGGTGTCGATGAAGGAGGAGGAGGAGAAGTAGTTGTAGTAGTAGGAGTAATAGGTCGAGAAATACTAGAAGAAGTAGCAGGTTCATTTGGATTTTTCCCCAAAAGATTACCCCCAAACATTTCTGAAACTGCATCAAGAGTGTAGGCAGCAGCAAAGGGAATTTTAAGTGCTCCTGGAGCAAAAAGTGCTCCTGCAGAAACCGCTGCATCTACATTTTGACCACTGGCAAGATCCATAACGCCACTAGCACCAGTAAAGAATTTTGATATGCCACCAAGAAACCCCCCACCAGGTTTTCCTCCAGCGGTAGGTGGTTTTCCTCCAGCAGCGGCACCAGCACCAGCAGCCCCTACACCAGCGGCTGCCGCTGCTGCTGGAACTTTTCCAATATTTAATAATCCTTTAGCAGCATTACCAAGGAGTCCAAAAAATTTACCAATAGTATTCTTTAAGAGAAAACTACCAACACTAAGTGATAATGATGCAATTGTTCGGGAAATTGCTAAAAATCCACCATTAAGTAATAATAAAATGCCACCAACAATTGCAAGATTTTTTAGGACTGAATTTTTAATGTTTTCTAATTTTTCAGTATTACCACTAGAAAGAGCTCTAAAAGTTTCTATAGCTTTATCAAATAACCACCCAGAAAATAATATAGTAAAAAATTCCATTACTCTACCAAGAGTAAATTGCACTCTTTGACCAATAGCTTGTATTGGTGCCATTAATGCCGAAACAATCTTTTTCTCTATTAAATTTTCTTTATCTGTCCTATATTGTTGTTCTGCCTCTCTATTTTGTAAAACTTTTTCTTCTAATTCCTTTTTTTGCTCTAAATTTGAATCGGAAATAAGTGCAGTTTTTACTCCCAATAATTGATTCCCTAAATCAACTACTTTAGTCTGTAAAACTTGAAATTGATTTTGTAGTGTTCCAATAATGTTATTGTTTAGTGCTAATTGCTGCTCGTCTCTAGTAGTAAGTGCATTTATCTGCTTTTGCAGAGAAGAAACTAAATTTGGATCTACTTGTGGGGTTTGTGCAGTTGGAACTAACTCTGAAGAATCTATAGCCCTAGTCAAGGGAACAATTGCACCCCCTCTACCACCACCCGCACCTCCACGATTTCCAGTAAATTTGGAACTAGAAATTCTGGTAATTCTACCTAAACCAAAATTTCTTAAACTAATTCTTTCAGAAGACGTGTAGTATCCACCTTCAGGCTTTTCACCAGTTTGAGATCTTTCTAGTGCTTCTTGCCTATCCATTCGCCTGCTGCTTTAGTTTTTCTTCCTCAAGATGATTATGTAAAAGAGATATATAGATTTCTCTTTCCCAAGGAATCATATTTTCTAACTCTGTCAAGCTATATTTATGATACTGCATCAAGGCAAAATTTGTCTTATAGTATGACGCAATATCTTCATGCGCCATACCTACGCGAAAAAAGATGTCAAGCCCTCAAGAACAACATCACTTTCAACACCAGTTTTTGGGTTCTTAACAGTCAAGGTATGGGAAAGTTTAGGCATTGTTTCAAAAAACTTTTCAATTTCTTTAAACTGATTTGATGTAAGTTGCTCAATAAATTCACTCAATTCCTTCTTAGTGCAATCAGAAGCTGCCCAAGATTCTTCTTCACTATAAACCTGTTCTATACAAGAACATATTAAATCGAAAGTATTTGTTACTGATAGAGTTTCACCAACTTCAAAATTATTTTTAATAAACTCATTCATTGATGGATACTTCATTCTCATAGAAAGATTATCATCTAGTTTAATATCTTTAGTATGATCTGGAGAAGTTTGAACTTGAATGTCGTCCAAATTGATAGTCATAGGAACTTGTGTTTGACCATCATCCGGACAAGTAATTAGGACATCAACCGTCTCTCCTACAGACTTTCCTCTGATATTTAAGAATAAGTACTCAATATCAAAAGTAGATAACTCATCTACTTTAATACCTTTACTCAAAATACAATTTGAGATTACAGTTTTGACTGCGTTTGCAATTTGCTTAGTATCCTCACTTTCCATTGCGATAATGAGAACCTTTTCTTCTTTGACTAAAAAGGGTCTATATCTAATCTTTTTTTGTAATGAAGGAACTTCCAATTCATAAATTGGTGTAGAAATCTTTGGTAATGGCATAATAACCTATCTATTCATATGATTATTTAGAATGTGAAATTAGTACTATTTGGATCATATGCAAACGTAACTTTTGCATTCGCATCTAAAAAGTAACTATTGCTTGACTGATTTTGTTGGTTCGGTTGAGTTTGATCCTTATTATTATCAGAATTTCTGTTTATATCCGCACTAGTAACTTTCCCACAAACATACCTATCATAATTAAAAGTAACACTAATTGTTAATGTACTACTACCCTCATAAGAAACTGATGGAGAAGCAACTGCTAAAGGAAATAACCCATAAAAATTATACTCAATCGGATTTGAATAATCTTTGTTAAATTTTATAATTTTTGTAGAATCGCATTTATAACCAGAATCAACATCAGATGGATACTGCATTCTATAAAAATATCCAGGAGTTGCAGGATTTAATGCACTGTTTGATATATCAGAAGATCCGGATGCAATATATTCTGTCCAGTGCTCTAAAAATTTTACCATTTTATACTTATGATCTACATAAAAAGACAGATCAATTGGGTTAAACATTTTAGTGTGAGCAAATTTTTCCATCACACCAGTATAACTGCCCTTCAAATCCATAGTGGCAAATGAACTAGTTGGTAAAGAAGCAGAATAACACATTAAACCAGCGTCCTCAGTAATAAAACGATAATCCACGTTTCTTAAGGACAAATATCTTCTTAAATTTGCAGATAGACCACCAAAACTAACCTGATATTGTGAAGTTTGAGCTAAATTAAATATAGGTTTAATATCACTTATTCGTTTTGGTTTGATTATAGCCACTCTAAATATTTTTAATAGAACTATACTATATGTATAATGGCATATAAAGGAAAATACCAACCATCAAATTCAAAAAAATATAAAGGCGACCCTACAAATATCGTTTATAGATCTTTGTGGGAAAGAAAATTTATGGTTTATTGTGACAAAAATGAAAATGTTCTTGAATGGGGAAGTGAGGAAATTGCTCTCCCATATCGTTCTCCAATTGATGGAAGAGTTCATAGATATTTTCCAGATTTTTATATTAAAGTTCGAGAAAGCACCGGTCAAATTAAAAAATATATTATAGAAATTAAACCAAAAAAACAAACAGTAGAACCGAAAATTCCTAAGAGAAAAACCAAAGGATATATTTACGAGGTTGTTGAGTATGCCAAAAACCAGGCAAAATGGAAGGCAGCTCAAGAATTTTGTGAAGATAGGATGTGGGAATTCAAAGTTCTTACTGAGGATGAATTAGGTATAAACTAATGCCAAGAAAAACTTTACAACAAAGACAAAATAAAAATACAGAAGATACTAAAGGAAATAGAATAGCACCTTTTTTGGATACCCTAAGAGGAACAGAAAATCCAGATGACATAATGGTTACTTTATTGGAAATATTGACCGAAACTTCACTTGTTCCAGAGGTAGGTGGATATTATACTTTCATATACTCCCCAAAAACGCCGAACACCAGATATGATGAATATCCACTAGTTGAAATTACTACTATTTTTAGATGGGGATTTAAAGGAATAAATTATCACCATCCCGGTCCAAGACAATATACCTGGGAAGAAATTGTTGGTTCTTTGCATAAAATTTATCCAGACGAATTCAAATCAGTTAGTGCCCTAGCATTTAAAAAAATACGTCTAAATAGTTAAAAAATACCAAAAATGTCAATATACAGGTATCCATTACGAAAACTTGGGGATTCTGATGATTTTTTGGAAATAAAAATTTTAGAATATAAAGCTCCTGGCGTTACAACAGGATCGTCAATAACTGGTATTTCACAAAAAACATCCTCAGATTCATTAAAAGGATCAACACCAAAAGATTTCATCTATCTACCAGTACCACAGTCTATAGAAGATACAAATGCAGTTGATTGGGGCGATGATAGCTTAAATAGCATCGCTGCTTATGGACTTGCGGCTTCAAAAAACGTCATCGGAAGTGCTGATGGAGTACAAACTTTAGGAAATGAAATAATTAATGCTATAGGTGCGGCAGGAGATGTTGTAATTTCTGGCAATGGGCAAGACTTAGGTACGTCATTTTTTGCCTCACAAGCAGTTAATGCACTTGGAGCAAACGTTAGTTTAGAAGGTCTAATTTCAAGAGCTACTGGTAAAGTTTTAAATCCAAATATGGAGCTCTTATTCAAGGGTGTAAAATTAAGATCATTTAATTTTTCTTATGACTTGGTAGCAAGAGATCGAGATGAGGCAGCTCAAATAAAAGGGATGATAACTACACTCAAAAAAGCAATGGCACCAAGAAAAAGTTCTGGATCTGGTGGTGCCGGGGGAGGGTTATTTGTATCTGCACCAAATGTTTTTCAATTAACCTACAAAAAAGGTTCTCAAAATCATCCATTCTTACATACATTTAAACCAACAGCTCTATTGAATATGTCAGTTGATTATACTGGATCTGGAACATATGCAACATATTCAGATGCAACTCCAGTCCATATTAAACTTACTATGGCATTCCAAGAATTAAATCCAGTTTATTATGAAGATTACACCGATGATCTAGCGGGGGTAGGGTACTAAAATGGGTTACTTTAGAGAATTACCAAATGTAGAATATCAATCATTTTTGAATGATTCAACATCATCCAAAGATTACATTCTGGTTAAAAATTTATTCAGAAGAACTAAATTAAGAGATGATTTATTTAATGTAGTTACATTATTCAATAAGTATCAAATTCCAGATGGTTCTAGACCCGATTTAGTTGCCGAAGAATTATATGGAAGTCCTGATTATGACTGGGTAGTATTGATTAGTGCCGGAATAACTCATATCAGAGATCAATGGCCATTATCAGATAAAGACTTATATGAATTTGCACTCAAAAAGTATGAAAATGATTTAACAGAAATTAGATACTATGAAACTCGTGAAGTTAAAGATGATGAAGGACGATTGATACTTCCTGCCGGAAAAATTGTAGATCCAAACTTTACTATACCTAAGCCACAAAAAAAAGATGTAACTATAAATCCGGTTGCCGGAGTGACAAATTATGAATATGAAGTCAAGAAAAATGATGAAAAAAGAACAATATATCTGCTCAAACCAGAATACTTGCAGCAATTCTTAAATGATATGAGAAATATTATGTCTTATGAAAGATCTTCACAATATATCAATTCAAGCTTGATAAGAACTGAGAACACTAAAGTAAAATCACCATAAAAAACCGCAGACAATGTCTGCGGTCTAATATTATTTAATTTACACCATCACTCTTCAGCAAGGCGAGCAAAGTAGGAGAGGGTATCATCATCCTCATCTTCACTATAAGAAGAAGATTTAGTAGGAGTTAGATTATTCAGTTGAGTGCGAAGATCTTCATCAAGAGAAGGCGCAGTTCCACGATAACCATCCTCATCTTCAACTTCGGCATCCTGAGCCTTAGAAGAACCTTTCAGACCAAGAGTATAATCAAGGCGCTTCTTGAGATCTTCATAAGACTTATATTCAGCAGGACTCATAAACTCCTGGAGAGAATACTGCTTCTTCCAGATTGCTTCCATTGCATCATCATCGTCCAGTAGAGCACTCTGAGAGGCAAATTCACTGGAATCATAATTACGATAACCAGCAACGTTCTTTGCCTTCAGTTTGAAGTTAGCACCTTTCCAGAAGTCAAACGGATCGATAGGGGTCTCATCTTCAAACTCTGGTTGCATTGCTTCGGTGAGTTTGTCAAAGATTTTCTTACCATACTTGAACAGGAATACCTTGCCCTCATTCTCGGGATTGGTAGGATCCTTTACAACATAGATATTGCTCATATAAGTCAGTTTGCGCTTCTGCTTACGTGCAACTTCTTTATTAGAGTCTATACCAGAATTCCAGAGACCAGAGTTGTGTTCGCACACAGGGCACTTCTGATTCAGTGTGGTCAGGCAGTTATCAATCAACCAACCACCAGGACCCTGGAAGGCGTGAGAATAGACTTTAACGAATGGTAGATCTTCCCCATCAGGAGCAGGCAGGAAACGAATAACGGCATAACCATTGCCACTTTTATCAACGTCAAGTTTCCAGAGACGGTCATCGGAAGAATTACCAGAATTATTCATTTTTTCGACTTCTTTCACCAGTTTATCGGTGAGAGAACCAAGTTTAGATTGTTTTTTAAGGTCGGCAAAACCCATTTTAGATACCTCGGATAGTTTGGATTCGGGAGATTACTTGGATATTATAGCAAAAAAGCACTCATCAGTCAAGATACTTTTTGAGCGACTCAATGGTTTTTGTCATACTGCTGAAAAGTATGCTCATATCAGTCTCTGGTGGGAATCCCATCAGAGCAACGGACTTTCTCAGATTCTCTTTCATCTCAATTGCCTGAGGGTCATCAGAAAGAGAAAGTCTGGTGTACATAATACGCTGCTTTTCAAGCAGTCGTGTCATTTTTTCGATGTGTTCTAGTTTATCTTCACGGGGCATCATACCAAAAGTTAAAATACTATTGTATATAAATTCTTGGAGTTCGTGAATTTCTTTAAGTTCTTCCTGAATAAGTTCAGAATCAAAAAAACTACTCATCTATAATATCCCGTAAAATTCGTTTATAAGAGAACACATCAATATGTATAAAGGGTTTATACTTTTTGATTTTTAAACTTACGGTTTCCCACACAGGGTCCAGAAGTTTTTTATCAAATACATTCCCAAACAGAAATATTATATCATAAATGACTAGTGTTTCAAGACTAATATTTCCACTCAGAAACTTTTTTAGTACCGGCGGATGCCCTTTGGAGCAATTCAAGGCATCTTCTAATTTTATTTCCGAGAACAATTCTGTTGATTGCTCCTTGAATAAGTAACTCAGACTCTGTTGTCTTTTCATCCATTCCTGGTAGTTTTTTTCTCCAGAATTGATAATTTCTCCAATCCATATACTTTGGGGATTATCTGTTGAAATAAAGTTTGATACTAAGAAATCAACAACTTCTTTATCAGAATACTTACGTGATGTTTTTTCAAACCAGTATTTGTCCTTACGTTTATTAAAGGAGGTTAGACTGGCACGAGTTTTAGCACCATATTTAAAGAAGTCGTATTTTGGATTTGTGAAATGATTTTTAAGTGACAAATAATGTTGATAGGTTTCAAAAGGAGTCACAATCATAAAGGCAATTTTGCTCTCGAAGTTTTCTTCATAAAGTTAAGACGAATGGCATCCCATTTCAACCTTTCTTTGAGAGGTTTTGAAATAAGTTTTGCAATTGAATCAACTTCAATACTGTTAATTTCACAATAATGACAGATGGCATCAATGTAATTACAGTTTTCTTCTGCAACGATTTTCTCAATTTCTAGAGCAAACTTAGAAGGCGTAAGAAATTTGTCCTCTATTGCCTTTTCTAATTCTACATTTTCTTTATTTTGTTCCATAGAGTTCCAGTTTATCTCCAACAAACTTTCTAATGTATTGGGTAAGCAGTTTGATGTACTTTGGTTTGTCATATTCTTCATAGACGACACATTCTCCATTTTCGCAAGCCATAATGATTACAAGTTTTTTGACTGAAATTCCAGTCAATTCGTATAGCATACATCCATATGCCATACACTGAACAAAATAATGTTCGATCCACTCTCGTGGTTTTGGTTTTTTAGATGTCTTAAAGTCTATGATTGCTAGTTCGCCATTATATTCTGCAATACAGTCAACTGTTCCAGCAATACCTAGTATCTTACTATATAGGGACCCTTCAAGAGAGTGAATATTGCTTATACGATTGAGTTCTGTTTTAGAAATCTTGAACAGAAAATCAGAAAGAGGTTGAACTGGTGGAAGTTCTTTATTATACAAATAGTTTTCAACTAGAGTGTGCATATCAGTTCCACGACTTGTTGCCGCTTTTGTGACACGCTCTGCCTCTGCTTCTCCGACCTTTTTACGCCATTTAACAAAAATTTCTTTATTAAAATGACTGGTCACCGAAGTGATGGAGACCAGTCTGAGAAGTTCTTCTTCGGTTGGAACTTTATAATAACGAACACCATCTATAGTTTCTCTCTCAAGTTGAGGGAGATTCAAATCAATATGATTAAACATTAAAATCCTGCATCCATTTTAGCAATAATATACTCTTTGACAAGTCCCGAACGAACAATATCTTCGACACCAAATTCAATTATATCAAAAGATGGCATTTTACGCAAGACTGTCATAAAATCAATAATTCCATTACGCTCATTTGTTTTCTGTAGGTCACTCTGAGAGGCATCTCCACAGAACATAATCTTTGAGTTCTCACCAACACGAGTAATAATAGAATCTAGTTCGTGATATGACATATTTTGGAACTCATCCACAATAATAATAGAATTATCAAGCGTGGTTCCTCTTAAGAATGAGGTGCTCCAGAACTTAATTGTTTCCTGAGATTTGAGATTTCCATAGAGCATCTCAAATTCGGCATCACTTGAAAGTTGAAACATATACTTCACCATATTCTTATAAGGAATCTGATAAATATCCGACTTGTCATCATAAGAACCGGGAAGAAATCCAATCTCCCTTGTGGCAACTAAAGAACGGACAAGGTAGATTTTTTCGAAAGGTGTTCTTTCATCTAGAACTTCGCGGAGAGCATTATAAAGAGTGATAAAAGTTTTACCAGTACCGGCGCACCCGTAGGCAACTAAATGCTTTTGGTCGGCATACGAATCAAAAAGTTTTCTTTGATTATCTGTAAGTGGGTCAATATCTACCAGATATTCACCACTTAAAGGTTTTTTACGCTTTGCTTGACGAGTAGTAAGACCAACACCGATTGGTTGCTCTGCTCTTTTTCTTCTTGCCATAAGTGTTTAGATTTTTTTTACATTTGAACCGGGCATTTTTGATGCACGACCAAGAACATCGTTCCATCCAGGATTTTTAGAAATCAGTTTATTTTGCCAATCACCAACCTCACCAACATTCATTTGTGTTGGAATAAGTGGTTTCATATGTGGGTTTTCCTTAAGATATGGATCTTTTTCTGCCATATACATCCATTTCTCAAAGATTTCACCTGTTTCTGTATTTTCAAACCGATATGTAGGCATAAGTTATAATAATTTACAAAATATTTAGGGGGAAAGACGTGCCTTATGAAGCCTCTTTTCTTCATAATATGCCCAAACACTTGGAGTCCATTTCTGGAGTTCTGGAACAAAAGATTCACACAATGCCTGAATTTCAAGTTGAGCATCAAGTTTAGAACGAAGATCCATAAAGTGAAGAACAGAACGAAGATTGAAGGAAACTACAAAGTTCTGACGAATTGCCTGAGGTAGATAATCCCGAATGTGCTCCTCACACATACCTTGCTCATAGTAGTCAGAGTACTCCTCACACTCACTCAGAATGCGCCCTAGTTTGCGTTGACGGTGTTCTTGCGTCCACTCATACTTCTTACCCTTACGGTTAGTGTAGAACCCCACAGGGCGCACGTAGAACACCTCTTCAATATCAAGTTCTTTCTTGGCAACTTTAACAACTCTCTTTCCAGTATAACGTTGCGATTGAACATCCCAGGTTGTTCCAATACGATGAGTTCTTGCCTGAACAATCACATTATGAACGAATCCAGAACAAGAAAAAGTAATCTGTGGGTGCTCTAATGGTCCCCAGTGACCTCTTTCATTTGCAAGTAATTGTTCAACAACCCATTCACCACACTTAGCACTATTCGGAACTTCTACATTATGGATGGGAACTTCAGAATAATCACCTTTACCTGCCTGCCAAACAACTTGTTCTGGAATTGGATAAGACTGAAGTTTAACTACTTCAAGGTACTTATCAAGTTCTAATAGATCTTTTGATTTAATTGGTTTCATTTTCCAAATCCTTTCGACATTTTAGTTTCTAATTCTGCAAGTTCCTGTTTAACAACTCGCAATTGTGATTTCATTTCCTTAAGTTGCTCACCAGAATATAGATGATCTTGTTTGATTAATCTTTCCAACAATTTTACAAGTTTTCTAGATCTTGCTGTCATAGTTTATAATCCTCACCGAAAATTTCATCATAGTCTACTTCTTGTGGTCGAATATCATCATATCTATACTTATATGGTTGCCCATCAGACAAAATTTCACCTTTTAAAGAATCTAACAAGAGTTCCATATTACGAATAATAAGTTTGATTTTTTCTTTATCCATTTAGAGTAATATTCTGGTCCAATTATACAAAAAAAGAGAGGACTTGTCAATCCTCTCTATCAACTTTAAAAATTTGCTCAAACCATTCACTTAAATGTATTCCATAACAATGCCAATAATTATTACCCCTGTATGTTAAAAGGTAACAAGCAGGTTTTCTACCATCCGGATCTTCTTTATGGTAGAAGTCTTCAATCACGCTACTTGAGGCTTTTTCGCCATATTAAGTTTAGCATTGTGAAGTTTAGTTTGCTTCTTCTCTTTGTCTTTTAAGTATTGAACGAAAGTGATTTTCATAAGTTTGCTCCTTTACTGATGAGTAAATTTGCGTTTCTTCGGTTTCCCTACTTCCATCGCCTAAGCGATAAACGTAAAATATGTATATAACTTATTTTGTAACTTTTGATACAATTTTAAAAGCCTTAAGGGTTAAAAATTTTGGCGGAATTTTTTGCCACCCAAAATGAAATTAAAGTTCAATTTTGATTTTATCGCTCAATATAACTAAGGGTATGATTACTAGCAGATAATTGTTCGATGATTACGTCGCACCCTATTTTTGGGTTGCAATCACCACAAGTATAAACATCACAAGCTGCCTTTCCCTCCTCAGGCCAAGTATGGATACTAATATGACTCTCAGACAATAAGCACAATACTGTAACTCCTTGCGGATCAAACTTTTTATAAATTGTTTGACATACGGTTGCCCCACTAATTGCTGCGGCATTTTCTAGTAGATCAATAAGAAAATGCTCATCGTTCAAAAGAACGAATGAGCATCCGTATAAGTTAAGTAAATAGTGCTTTCCCATTTATTTTCTTTTTTTAGGTTTTGGTGCCTGGTATCCCCACAGTTTTGGATTAACTTTACCATCAGCCCATCTCATCCCTTTAAAACCTTCTCTAAACTTATCCCAATATAGATCAAAAATTTTAGATTGTTTAGGACTTCTTGTGATGTCATAACAAACTTTGCCATCAAGTAGATAGGCAACTAGGTAGGCATCAAGAGGAAGATTTGGATTTTTAGCATCCTGTAAGGTACATCTTTCTTGAATAATTTCGCATCCATAACGAGATTTAGAAAGTTCTCTTTCGTGTGGAGTCCATACTTCTAAATTAGTCTCTTTATCGGATGCCTTATCTTTTTCTGCTGACATCTTTTTCGGTGTAATATTTCTAGTCATTACAATAAACCTCACTTAATATAGTAACGTATCAACCTCTACCACCCCATCTAATATCTGGGTAAGCTTGTGATACGATTTCTTTGGTAATTTTATATTTAGTTTGTAGTTTTTTATCTTTACAGAGGCATACAATTTCTGCTTCTAATGGATGCAATCCTTGCAGAACATTGATGAACATCGTTTCTCTGCGAAGAGAACTTAGACTATCATTCCCACCCCTAATAAAATTATAAAACGCATTATATTCTTTACGAATAGAAGATCTTCCTTGATCATTGGCACCAAGAGAATTGGTTCCAATTTCTTGCATTTTAGAAACTGCATCAGTAATCTTTTCGCTTACAGTTCCACTGAAAGAATTTTGTTCCCCAACACTTGCATATGGAACTTCACCTTCAGGAAGCATTGAGATAATACTTTCATCAAAATTCCAAATAAAAATGGATTTTAATGATGCATCTTCATATTTTTTAAGAATTTCTACCTTTTTTGCATTTGTTCTTTGCTTTGATACAAGTTGAAGAACTTCAAATGCAAATGGATTCGTTGGTAAATTATCAGAAATAACTTCAAACTTTTTAGTATTAGTTGTTGGTACTTCTTTAATTTCTTTAGTCTTCTTCGTCGTTGTCTTCGTAGTCATAATCGTTTTCAAACCTCACGGCAAGTATTTCGTCTGGAATAATGTTCCCATTTGCATCATACATTTCTGGATGGAATTTAGGGAATTCTTGATAGTTCATCATATATTCTCTAGCAACCCAACCTGTCATTATCCCGACTATAAAAAATAAAACGGTCATAAATGAACCGAATACTAAACTAGTTGCTAACATTTTTTTCTCCGGGAAACTACTATTTTTTCCTTGTTTTAATGGAAAACTCAAAATAAATGGTTACTTCCCGTTTGAGGAGGCAAACCATCTTTTCGTAAATAACGTGAAACAGTTTGGTTTGCTTTTTTTTACCCCCATTCAAAATTAATTCAACACCACGATTTACGTGGTCATTATTATTTATGTTTGTCATCAAATAATATTTTGTTCTTTAAGATACTTGACCGTATCAGTACATCCACCCAGTTTAATATCATTACAAATAACTTGGGGGAATGTTGAACCTTCACCAAACTCAGAATAGAATTCTTCTCGGGTAAAATCCTGATCTAAATTATACACTACATACTTTAGATTTGTCAATTCTAAAACTTGTTTTACTTTTTGGCAATATGGACAACTATCTTTGGAATAAATTGCGAAATTCATAACTTTAAAATATTAGGGTTTAACGTATTTATTGTAACAAATTTTGATCATTCATTGAAAATATAAATCATAAATTCACAAGTATAAGTATCAATAAAATTATCATCAAATATCTTATCCTTAATATCTAATGAATTTCCCCAAGAAATATTTTGACGAGTACAAGACATAACTTTATAATTTTTAAATTGAGACAGGCAGTTATTCCTAAAGGTTTTAAACTTATCCCTACAACCCTGATAATTAAGATGAACTTCCATAGCAATAAACTTGACATTATTAAGTAAGAAGTCCATATTTTCTTCTGTGAAAATACTATATTCCCCACCTTCACAATCAACCTTCATATAATCAACATAATTGATTGAATATTTTTCAATCATATTCTTAAAAGTTATTCCTGTAAATTCTTCGTCGCCACCAAAGATATTAATTTTATCAATCTCATCTCCAACAATCGCACTATTAATATAGGTTAATGGATTTTCGGAATAATCAAATACCTTCTCGGAGCAGTTCTTTGAAAGTACCTTTAGTAACCTTTTAGAAGGTTCCACACAATAAACTTTTTTTGGTTTCTGATCTAAGATTGAAATAGTATAAGCACCAACACTGGCACCGATATCTAAAACTACATCACCTTCCTTAACATCATTCCAAAATCTATAAACTTTCTCGTGAATAATTTCTCTTTCTATAGTCACAATATCTTCATAAGTCAAAGTTGACCAATCAAAATCTTGAGAATAGTTGAAAGAATGATTACTAGGTTTTGCCGAATTTACCGGAACATTTCCACCTACAACTTTTATCGTTTCACAGATTACATTATAATCATATTCTGATATTTGATAATTGGAAGTGATATCCTGAAGTAATTCTCTAGATTCTTCCGTCTTTCCCCACCACCAGGCAGCAATAGATTTTTCATAAAGAAGTCCATATTTACCAGGATATGCAACATCAGTTCTTAATGCTGGCAAATCAAAATTACAGTGCCTAATACCAAGATCAGCAGTGATATAACAATCTTGCCACCATTGCTTTTTTTCGGCATAGCGACTTAAAAGATAATATGCTTCTGGGCGATCAGGTCTAAATGCCTGTGCCTGAAACAACATTCCTCTAGAACTTCCATCTCGTTCCCCTTGCTTTTCATAACAATAGGAACCACGAATGAGAGCCTCATACGCAAGATCTTCATCATCTGCTCTTTCGGCACATCTTAAAAAGTATGAAAGTGCAGGAGCAGTATGCCCCTCTTTCTCATACCAAAGTCCAAGAGAAAAATTATATTCGGCATTTTCAGTATCCAAAGAATACTGAGTTAGAAGTTCTTCAATCTCAGTTTTTTGTGTCAGAGTTTCTTTTCTATTTACTTTTCCTTTATTTTTCCAATATTCTATAACAAGTTCTTTTGACTTTCTATGATTTGTTTTTTGCCCATCACTAACATCATCATCTTCGTTTTCAAAAGTTGACTTAAAATCAATATTCTCAACAAAAAGGGGAATGGTATATGTTTTACCAAGAGAAGTAAATAAAATATTCTCAATCAGAGGCATAACATCAGCACTAGGAAGTTCTAAGTGATAAGTATCATCAATAATATATGTGTCAATTATTTTTTTAGCATAATCCCTAGTAAGAATATATGCTGTTGCACCCCAATCATCCCAATACCTTTCTCTCAATGCAAAGGTATCATAACTTCCACGGATTGTAAATAACTGAACACACTCAGCATCTTTAGGTAAAGAATCTACAAATTCTTTCCAAGTGAAATTCCAGTGCTGAACAGTATCCAGACTCAAATCATCTTCACAGAAAAATCCATAGTTTTCATCTGTAGTTTCATACCAATCCTTAATTGCTTTTAGATGTGAAACGCAACACCCTTTCGTACCATCATTTAAAGTATCAAGATATTTGCCCGTTAATTTATCATCACAATCAGAAAACTTTTTTGAAACTATAGACCTTGGGGATATCCCATATTTTGAAAATTGCCCTTCCAACTCTTCCCTTCTATCAGAACATTCTTCAAGACTTACATAATAAGGTGTAGGAAATCCTTTTAATTTATCTTCTTGTTCTTCCAATTCAATTTCCTCTGCAAAATAATTTTGGTCATCCATTTGAATAATTTTCCAATTTGTCTTTGGTTTTATGTAAGTCTTTTTGTTTTCCCCAATAATTTTTTGATTTAACTTAGTATGAGTTTGAGAAATGAAATATTCAGCTTGCCATTTATCATTACCATCATTAAAAGAATTTATCCACTGACTTTGACTTCCTTCCCCATCATCAGAATAAAATCCTTCAAAATTTTCAACTCTTTTTGTATCTGCGTGTGGGAGATGAATCATATTATGATCGCAATCTATTTTTTTATGATTCAATCCCAAATTTTCCAATCGTTCATAGAGTTCGCTATCTTCAAAGGCATAATATTTTCCAAGATTTTCGTTGTATCCTCCAATCTTTTCAAAATTTTCCTTAGTAATAAATAAAAGACCAGTAAGGTATTTGAAATAAGGACTATAAGAAGTAAAATATTCTCTTAGTTGCTCAGTACTCATTTCTTGCTTATCAATCATATAAGTATCAGTTTTCTCATCATAAAATTCTGGACTGGTATAATTATGAATACCGGAGGTAAATTCATTTTCACCGGGAAAATATTTTTCAATAAACTTATAATATGGATTAATCACATAATCAGTATCAAGTTTAAGAATATAGTCTCCAGTAGCAAGACTCGCAGCAAGATTTAATGGTTGTGGTTGATTAAAATATTTTTTATTCTGAACAGTTACAATTTTAATTCTTGGATCTAAACTCGTAAAAGAATTAAGTGGTTCATCCGAACTCCAATCTACAACAATAATCTCAGATATTTCTTTAAAATTTAACCAAGAATTCAAAGATACTCGAAGTGCAGAATTACGATTTTTGCAGGCACAAATAATAGAAATACTCATAAGTTATTTTTATAAAATTAAATCAATGCTGTATATATTAGAGAACAATCCAGTCCGAAAGATACAAATCTTTGGTATTCCAATTTGAAAATTCCCCACAAAACCAGTTTTTTGGTGCAATTGTTTTTTTACTTTTTGCCAACCACGATCCCCACCAGGAAAAGGATGAGTTTGAAATAATATGATAGTCACAGAGAGACATTAAACATAAGTCAACGAAGGGATCATTAGAAGAAGAAAATTTAAATCTTTTTCCAACAAACTGTTCCCTACACCAATTTATATCATCACTTAAAACCATAATTTCTAAATCAGAAAAATATTTAAGTGCTTCTAAATAATAATCAAGTTCCAGTAAAATAAAATTAGGATCAGTTATATAATCTCCCCGTCGAACGTGAAGTGCCACGACTTCTTTTGAAAGAATATGTTTGCGATAGTGAGAACAACTATTGAATATTATATCATAAAATCTAAAATCTTTTCTAAGTTCTTCTTCAATATGAGAAAAATACTTTTCAGTTTGAAAGAATCCGTATAAATCTCCTTCAGAACAAGAAAAAATATTCTCATCAAATTCATATGATGTTTCTTTTATGGTCGGATAAAAAATTTCAGTGCCTTTCTTTGGAATCTGAAAGCATTTATGAAGTGAAGTATCTAATGGTAGGCAATAATCTGTTGAATTATGTGTCGCAATTCCTTTCAAAGCGGCATATTGGAACATCTGATTTCCAAGTCTTCCAAGTGAGCCAAGATTACTAAATGATATCATCACTTATAAAAATAGTATTAATATCATCTTTATAAATTTCGCTATAATTATATTTTTCTATGTGATGCCTGAGATGCTTTACCTTGGTTACAATTTCTAGATTATCTGTGAAGTATGAGTGATTATCAACCAACTCCACAATTAACATCTTTGGTTTCCATTCATTAAGATTAAAAGAATAAAAGACTTCGTGTTCTTTTCCCTCAACATCAACAACCAACAAATCAAAATTATGAGGTACATTATATCTTTTTAAGAAAGTATCCATTCTTAATTGGTAGCAAATACTCTCACTATAATCTGGGTAATTAAACTTTGTTATTCCTAACTCGGCGTGTTCCTTATCAAGACTAGAAAGAATCCCATTACCATAAATTTTTTGAACTCCTTCTTCTGATCCTATTGAAAGATTCGCAACTATTACATTATTTTTTTTATGCCTATCCAAGCACTTGAGATAATTTTCGTGTATTGGTTCAACATAAAATCCTCTCCATCCAGAATCTGCCAAACAAGAGGTGTTTGATACAGATTCCCCATCAAAAGCACCAATCTCAACGAAAGTTCTATGATTAGAAAATAACCCAAAGTAATTTGTGTATATCTTATCTAAATCTTTTATCTGACAAGTTTCTGATAATTTGTACATAATGATTATTTGATATAAAGTGCATCACCCCAAGGACCATCGTACCACCAAAAAGTTTCTACTCTTCTCATATTATAGTTTGATAGGTAATTATCAATCTCCTCAATATAAGCATTTCCTTCATAAACCTCATTACGATTAACTTCGCAATATAAGTAATCAATATTTTCTAGTGTTTTTTCTGCTCCTTTAAGAACCTCCATTTCGTATCCTTGAACATCCAGATTAATGAAATTATAGTTTTTAAATAAAAAATCATCAAGTCTTTTCATTTCTACTGTCTCTTCACCAGAAAAAACTACCTCAGGATGTAAGTCCAAATGAATCTTTGGTTTCAGAACAGAACTACTTTCAAGATTATTACTACTTAAAAACATATTGACATTCTGATTTTTATTTCCCAGAGCAACGCAATGTCCGATAATATTTGCACTTGAATCAGAGACATTATTCTTTAATACCTCAAAGTTATTTTTTAGGGGTTCAAATAAAGCAATATCATCAATTCCAAGATTCACATAATTAGGTACTTCTTCCCCATAATGAGCGCCAATATGAATAACTCCAGATATATTCATATTATATTTTTTAATAAGTCCACTAAGTTCTAAAATCATTTAAAAACAAACTCCTCTACAAAACTCTTAGGAACTCTTACCAGATATGCTGCATTATCTTGATACCCGAAAGTAATCAGATAGTCACCTTTATATTCTACCATACCCACGGCAAACTCAATCTCGGCATTCATAAATGAGAATTGCCTTGATATTTTAACAATATTCCAGTCCTTATCCCAGACAACGAAACGATGACGATACACACCATCCTTTCTTCCTGCATCACTCTTTGTTAGGTAAGTTTCGTGTGTTAAACAGAACCTGTAGTTATCACCAAGAGGAATAATCTGAGAACCACCACGAAGGTCAATTGTTCCCAAATCTATCCAATCTTTTTTTATAACAGTCTCTGTAGTATTAGTTTCAATATCATACTTCACAATCTCGGTGCCATTCGTCCATTTCACATAGTGATACGGCATATCCAGAATTGGCATCCAGTTCTTGTTACAATACTCTTGGTCTGGTGGGGGAGAAGGAATACGGTGTTGATTAACCTCTTTAACTCCACTTTCGGCAAATTCAATCTCCGAAAGTTCCATACGACCAGTTCCAATCGTATCTAAATCTCTTCTTACTCCTGTCGTGTAAAGTTTATCATTCCAACGAACAATACGGCAATCTTCCAGTCCGACAAATTCCCACAGTTCTTTATCAGGAAACTTTGAAGTATCGATGCGATGATAAGATTTTATAGACATATCATCATTCATCTCGCACATAATATTCCAAGTGCGAAGACGAAGGTCACTCTCTGGATGAATATAAACCAGGGGCCCCCAAGGATGCTCAAACTTTCTCTTCTCCGAATGATAAAGAGTATAGTTAATATTTCTAAGATTTACCAGTAATTTATCACCATCAAGGTATATGGATGGGTTTGTAAGTGCTGGTCCTTTAATTTCGTTTGAAGGTATAATTAAAGGATGAATGCTTCCTTTATTCTGAATTGCAAGTTTTACAAAGTTCAGTTCATCAACTGCCATAAAACAATTATAACGATTTGAATTATTTATTGGTCCTATTATAATCCTTATTTAAAATAAAATCAAGTTTTATACGTTAATAGTGTTTGTGGATGGGAAGAAACGATTTGGTCCCCATATAATTCTTACTGCACCATTGGCACCATTACCTGCAGTTGCGGTTCCTGATGACCCTCCACCGCCGCCGCCATAAAGTCCTCCAGCAGCAGTTCCACCAGCACCAAGAGAACCATCACCACCCCCAGAACCACCAGCTCCAGGCAAAGTTGGTGAGGATCCACCATTACCATTTGCTCCTTGACCTAATAATTCAACTCCACCACCGCCGCCAGCATTTTGGTTATTCCCTGCGGCACCACCAAATCCACCACCAGCAGCGCCACCAGTACCAGTTCCACCATTCTGATTACCACCAACAACCCCAGATCCACCTACGCCACCTGCTCCAGAATAACCACCAGCGCCTGCTCCTGCTCCGGATCCGGCTGTGTCAGCAGGATCACCACCAGCACCTCCATTACCACCACCAGTAGAAAGACCCACTATAGATGCATCAAAAGAAAAAGTTCCTCCACTTGCATTTGTAGCACCAGTAGTATTAGCACTATTTGCACCACCAGTTGCTGTTAATAATACGGTTGCACCTCTGGCAATAGAACTTGTTCCAGCAGATCCAGTTCCAGTACCACCCGCACCACCCGCACCAACTAATACAGTCAATGTTTCACCAGGAGTTACTGGTAAATTTGAAACCCAAGCAAGTGCTCCTCCACCACCACCACCAGTTTCAACGTTTGCTGCTCCATTACCACCACCGCCACCACCACCGACACAAACAGCAGAAATGTAAAAAACATCTGCAGGAACAACAAAACTTTGAGATCCTGTTGTTGTAAATAACTGCTGAGTTGCTGGTTGTCTCTGGAAATAACCTGATTGAACTATTGTCATATTATGTTAAACCAGCGCCAGAGATTACAAAAGTGGGAGTTGTACCACCGACGATACAAAGAATATTACAAATTCCAAATGGACCCAGTGTTCTATTTCCTGTTGCAGTAGTTCCGGCAAAACGAAGAGTTACGTCTGTGTTTTGAGTTATTGTTTGATTACTAGCAGAGTCATTAAAAATAGTAACCGTATCACCAGGAGAAAATACACTTACTGGGACATTTACACCACCAGTTGAAATATCAATATGTTTTCCGGCATCTGATGCAAGTAATGTATAAGTAGCACTTTGAGAATTTTGGGGTATATTTGACAAAACTGCACCCTGCAATCCTTGAACTCCTTGATTACTTAAACCCTGAAGACCTTGAAGACCTTGAGTTCCCTGCTCACCCTGTGTTCCCTGAGCACCCTGTGTTCCCTGAGCACCCTGTGTTCCCTGAGCACCTTGACCAACAAAGTCACCAGAAAGTCCTTGAGTACCTTGAACTCCTTGGTCTCCTTTAAATGTTCCACCAACAATGGTACTTAGTAACGCCACCTTTATTTTTTTACAATATCTTCCTTAATATTTATACTATGCTGCAAAATTAGGTAACCGCAATTCTTCTTCTGAGTGGTGCGATTGCTATTGTAATTCTTCCAGTTTCCTCAGATACTGCTTGAGTTATGTTTGTTGTTCCAGTAGTACCGGCAGTTCCTTTTTCTGCCGTATAGATTCCAAGACCACCACCCTGTCCAGTATTGGTAGTACTATCTATCCTTTCAACAAAGTTTGCCAAGTTTGCATTTACTGGATTACTAAATGTTGCTGCCGAGTTTAAGTCCCTATCAGTTGCAACGGCAAGAATAATTAAACACTCGGGAACTGTAGTGGTTACTGCCGGAAGGGTAATCGTTGTACTGGCAGCAGCAGTATTTCCGGCAGTAGCATTAATTGGATTTAATAAATCAACTCCCCGCAAAACAAGAGAAGCAACACAGTTGTGGTCACCAGAGTCACCAGTTACATAAGTAGTTTCGGCACCGTTTGAAATCTTATAGAAAACAGTTAAACGAGTCGCATTAGCAGCACCGGCAGTACCAGTTCCCTGAGGACTAGATGCAAGTGCAATATATCCACCACCCACAGGAGCAGTAAATGCCTGGTTTGCCGATTCAAGAAAGATTAAAATTAAATCTCCAGGCTCGGAAATACCACTTGTTCCACCAATAGTGTGAGTATTAGAAGCTGCAGAAGATTGAAATGCACCTGTACCTATAATTCTTGGATAATGTGCTGCCATATTAGGGCCAAGTTCTCCACGAAACTACATTCCCAACAATTGGGATATCAATTCCGTCATCATCAACTCCTTGCATCCAAATAGTTCCATCCCAATATCCAACTAACTCTTCATTAGTATCTAACATAGCAAAAACACTAAGACCAATCTCCGGATATTCCATAATAGCACCTCATTTTTTAATTATTTAGAACTGAAGAGTTGCCCCTAATTCTTGAGGAACTCCAGCAATTGAAGTTACTGATAACCAAATATAGTTTCCTGCAGGAACTGTCGCAGTAGTGAATGTTGTTGTATTAGTTACTGTTGTTGTGGAGCTATTTGTAATCGCAACAATTGTATTACCGGCAGCACTAATGTTTGTTCCATAAAATAGCGTAAATGAAACACTAGGAGTTGTGGTTCCGGCAAGTACCGAATATACGTTCGTAAGCGTAATACTAGTAGTAGTATAGAAAATCGGGACAATATTATCGGTGGTTGATGGACTTAATAATGTTATAGATTTTGGTGCAGGAGCTCCAAAATTTCCCTGTACTCCAGAACCAGTAAGTCCTTGAAGACCTTGAAGACCTTGAGTTCCTTGAAGTCCTTGAGTTCCCTGTGCCCCTTGGGTTCCTCCACCCTGCAAACCCTGCAATCCTTGAGTACCTTGAAGACCCTGAACCCCTTGGTTTGATAATCCTTGAGCACCCTGCGTTCCTCCACCCTGAAGACCTTGAAGTCCCTGAGCACCTTGTCTCCCTTGAAGTCCCTGAGCACCTTGAGTACCTTGTAATCCCTGAGCACCTTGAGTACCTTGAATTCCTTGGGGACCAACAGTCGAATAAACTTCCCAAGTAGTTCCATCATAAATGATATCAACCCTAACTCCAGGTATATCAAGAATTAAATCTTCGGCAAGACCTTCAATTGTGGATCCATTTCTCGCTACGGTAAGATTATTTGTTCCCCAATTTGCACCATCAGCTATAGTTACATAATTTCCATTTGCTGGTGTAGCAGGAAGAGTAATAGTAAAAGATCCCCCAGAAGTATCGGCAATAATTTGATCACTAGTAACTGCAGTATAATTTGCAGTTTTTCTCTGCCAAAATCCACCTAAAGCACCGGCAAGTCCCTGAAGTCCCTGAAGTCCCTGAATACCCTGTTCTCCTTGAGTACCTTGTCTTCCCTGAAGTCCCTGAGCACCTTGAGTTCCTTGGGCACCCTGTGTTCCCTGAGCACCTTGAGTTCCTTGGGCACCCTGTGTTCCCTGAGCACCCTGAGTTCCTTGAGCACCCTGAGTTCCTTGGGCACCTTGAGTACCTTGGGCACCTTGAGTACCTTGAAGTCCCTGAGTTCCTTGAAGTCCCTGAGTTCCTTGAGTTCCTTGATTAGATAATCCTTGAGCACCCTGCCTTCCCTGAAGACCTTGAAGTCCCTGAGCACCTTGTGTTCCTTGAGCACCTTGAAGACCTTGAGTTCCTTGTGTTCCTTGATTAGATAATCCCTGAAGACCTTGAGTTCCTTGATCACCTTGAAGACCCTGAAGACCTTGAACTCCTTGGTTTGATAATCCTTGAGCACCCTGCCTTCCCTGAAGTCCTTGAAGACCCTGAGCACCCTGTCTCCCTTGAAGTCCCTGAGCACCTTGAGTTCCCTGATCACCCTGAAGACCTTGGGTTCCTTGATCTCCTTGAAGACCTTGGGTTCCTTGATCACCTTGAAGACCTTGGAGACCTTGAGTTCCTTGATTAGATAATCCCTGAAGACCTTGAGTTCCTTGTCTCCCCTGAAGTCCCTGAAGACCTTGAACTCCTTGATTACTTAAACCTTGAAGTCCTTGGGCACCTTGCGTTCCTTGAGCACCTTGAAGTCCCTGAGCACCTTGTGTTCCCTGAGCACCTTGAAGACCCTGAGTTCCTTGTGTTCCTTGATTAGATAATCCTTGAAGACCTTGAGTTCCTTGTCTTCCCTGAAGACCCTGAAGACCTTGAACTCCTTGATTGGAAAGTCCTTGGAGACCTTGAGCACCTTGTGTTCCCTGAGCGCCCTGTGTTCCCTGAGCGCCCTGTGTTCCTTGGGCACCCTGAAGTCCCTGAGCGCCCTGTGTTCCTTGGGCACCTTGAGTTCCCTGAGCACCTTGAGTTCCCTGAGCACCTTGAGTACCTTGAAGTCCCTGAGTACCTTGATTACTTAGTCCCTGAACACCTTGAGTTCCTTGTCTCCCCTGAAGACCCTGAAGTCCTTGAGTTCCTTGATCACCTTGAAGACCCTGAGTTCCTTGTGTTCCTTGATTAGATAATCCTTGAAGACCTTGAGTACCTTGAGTACCTTGAAGTCCCTGAGTACCCTGATTACTTAGTCCCTGAACACCTTGAGTACCTTGAGTACCCTGAAGACCTTGAGTACCTTGAGTACCTTGGTTAGATAGCCCCTGAACACCTTGATCTCCCTGAAGACCTTGTGCTCCTTGAGTACCTTGATTGGACAATCCTTGAACACCTTGCGTTCCTTGATCACCTTGAAGACCTTGTGCTCCTTGATTACTTAAACCTTGAACACCTTGAGTTCCTTGATCACCTTGAAGACCCTGAAGTCCTTGAACTCCTTGATTAGATAATCCCTGAACACCTTGGGCACCTTGTGTTCCCTGAGCACCCTGAAGTCCCTGAGCACCTTGAGTTCCCTGAGCACCTTGTGTTCCTTGGGCACCTTGTGTTCCTTGGGCACCTTGAGTACCTTGAGCGCCTTGAGTACCTTGAGCACCTTGAGTTCCTTGGGCACCCTGTGTTCCCTGTCTTCCCTGAAGTCCTTGAAGACCTTGGACACCTTGAGTTCCTTGAGCACCCTGTGTTCCTTGATCACCCTGTGTTCCTTGAAGTCCCTGTGTTCCTTGAAGTCCCTGAACTCCCTGATTACTTAAACCCTGAAGTCCTTGAGTTCCTTGAACTCCCTGATCTCCTCTAATTTGTCCAACATTGTCCCAGTCAGTTCCAGTATAAACCCACAAATCACCCGTACTTTCTTCAATAACACCATCACCAGCGCCAGGAGGATACCAAGGGAATCCAGTATCATCTGCGGTCAATGTATTATGTGGGTCAGAAGTTGTAACTGTCGTAACAACACCAACAATCGTTACAGAGGTTCCATCATTTCCACGTATTCCTTGAGCACCCTGAATACCAAAAATACCTTGAAGTCCCTGAAGTCCCTGAACACCCTGATTACTTAATCCCTGAACACCTTGAGTTCCCTGATCACCCTGAAGACCTTGTGTTCCTTGATTACTTAATCCCTGAACACCTTGAAGTCCCTGAAGACCTTGAGTTCCTTGAGTACCTTGAAGGCCCTGTAATCCTTGAGTTCCTTGAGTTCCCTGAAGACCTTGTAACCCCTGTGTTCCCTGAGTACCCTGCAGACCCTGCAGTCCTTGAGTTCCTTGAGTTCCCTGAAGACCTTGTAACCCCTGAGTGCCTTGAGTACCCTGATTACTTAAACCCTGGAGACCTTGTGTTCCTTGAGTACCCTGAGCACCCTGAGCACCCTGCCTTCCTTGAAGTCCCTGAAGACCTTGAGCACCCTGTGTTCCCTGGAGTCCCTGGTTTCCTTGAGTACCCTGAAGACCTTGTAACCCCTGAGTACCTTGAAGTCCTTGAAGTGCTGCTGTTGCTATGGGTGTCCAACTTATCCCAGTTCCAGTAGATAATAAGACAGACGTTGCTGCGCCTACCTGATTATTACTATCATAGATACCACCATCAATCTTAACATCACCATATATTCTTGTACCACCTTTGAGTTTTGCCATCTCTTATGCCTGTGCCTCCGACCAAGAAATTCTTGCATTAATTGTTGCTGCAGCTGCACCAATGTTTCTGGCAGTAATCGTGATTGTGTCCGGGCCATCAGGGTATATATTATTCACGGTGGTTGGTGCGGTTAATGAGTTTCCGCCACCAAGAATAGAATTACCCAAGTCACGAACAAGAGTCAATTCCTTTGTAACAGTTCCACTACCAGTAAGGAATGAATAGATTGTTTCACCCCCAGTCACTGTGGTTGTTCCTGTGTGAAGACAAACCTGAGAAAGTGATGAACCTCCAGCAGCAGCATAAGTTCCGGCACTTACTCTACCATTCAAAACAATATTAACTAAGAAAGTTCCGGCAGATAGAATACCAATTTCACGAAGAGTTAATTGCATTCGGTTAATCAAATCTCTTGCTCCCAATATTCCAGTTAGACCAGAATCTACACTTGGAGCAAGACGAAGAGAGATAAGTGCATTAGTTTGCCCGTTGGTAATATTAAGAGAAGTAATCATACCTGAGGTAAAGAGGAATGATTTATCATCATCATATCTTCCGTCCATCATTACCGAAGAGCCCCAGTGTGCAATCGTTGCCGATGTTTGAGGTGAATAGAGTTCAACTGAAACTGGAGCAGTTGCACTGAAAGTAAATGTGGTTGCCGATGCCGTTCCACCACCACCTGTCAATCCACCAGGACCAGACAGGTTTGTTACGTTTCTTGATAGTGTTGTAAATGTGGTTGCAGTTTTACCAGTATAACTAATATATTCAATTGCCGCTCCAGTTCCTCCTGCTGCCTTTACCGCAAGAGTTCCAGAAGATGGGAACAGTGAAGTATCATTCACAGACATTGATGCGGTAACACCAGATGTAAGTGTTGAAGTCAAGTATGTAATTGGGGGGAGTGTATTGCATTCATATCTTGCAGGGAGGTTTCCAGAACGCATATATGCTTCGGTTCTGAAGTTTGCATTTGCAGTTCTGTGAGCATAAATGACTTCACCTCTTTGGTTCTTAAATCCATAACGAATTGCTCCTGCCCCATACCAAGAATAATCAATATAAAGCATCTGCATCTTATTCAAATCAAGATTAAATCCAGATGGACCAGTACCATCACACTTATCAAGATTGAATTGAGATTGTGGAACTTTTGTATCAGTTCTCTTTGTTACAATCACAGAACCGCTTGTGATAGTTATTCCTCTATATTCTGGAGAAATGAACATAGAAGTATCACTTGCAATTGAAAGTACAAGATAAGACATTCCACGAATGGTTACATAATCTCCTGGTTTGAGTTGAGAAGAAAATTTGGTGTTTGTTCCCGTTACTGTTGCAGAACCAGCAGTAACCGATACTCCACCAGATAGTTGCTCTGTGCTTGAGCGCCTTACTGCATATAAGTTTTGCCCATCGTGTTCATAGAAAAATCCATTCTGCTCATCAAACATTCCAACACGAATTTTAGAACCATACCAACTAAAAGGTGCGACATTAATTGGAAATCCAGTTGCGGGAGATGCCGATGGTGTGGATAGTGCAGTATAGGTAAATGTCAAATCAGTTGGAACTGTTGCAACCGCAAATGTTCCGTTATATGCACTTTCAGTTGCACCAGATACAATAACAACCGCCCCTGGACCTAAGTTATGTGGAAACTTGCAGGTTACAGTAACTGTGGTTCCTGATGATGTGATATTATCAACAGAAAATGATGCTTTGAGGTTTGAACCAGTACTGAACTGAACACCCTTACCAGACTGATAACGGAAATATCTTCTTGTCTGACGAATAAGTTGATTGCCGTGATATGGAGTTCCTGTACTGAAACTTACACCACCATCAAAGGGTCTGTGAATAGATGAGGTGTAAGGTCTTGTATATAAGTTCTGAGTTCCACCAGTTGCCGTGATAGTTCCTGTTGGTGCAAGGTCAACAATAAAAGTAAATGTGTTTGATGATGGAGTGGTTGCAACAAAAAATGCCCCGTTTGGTGGGTTGGTTGTTGCCGTTGTGTTTCTTACAAAAATACCATCACCAACAGAAAGACCGTGGGGACCAGTGGTTGTGGCAGTGACCGTGGTTGATACGAATGTAAATGCCGCACCAGCAGTAGAACTTACCGTAATTGGAGCACCAGTAAAGAAACTTCCAGCAAAAACATAAGTCTTGGAGGAGTCGAAAATTTGTCCATTAAAAACGTTTGCTCTTGCAACGTAGGTAAAACTGGTGCCACTACTTGTTTCGGTAAGTTGCCATCCGTTTGCAATTGGGTCTTCAGTATCTTGTACAAAAATTGGAACACCAACACCTGGGTTTGCAGTTGAAGTTACAGTGACCGTTCGTGTTCCATTTCCAGTAACGTTAGTAATCACAAGTGGTGCCGTTGCATCATAAAAAGCACTTGGGCGATTATTCAGTAATGTAGTGGTTTCCCATTTGGTTGGTTGAGTACCATACTCAAAGTCAGTATCAATCAGTGCCTGTGGAGTAGAAACTCTCATCTTACCCACAGGGTCCATTAGAGTTTCAGATGGAGTTATATATTGTTCGTGGTCGTCTACAACAAACTGGAGTTTATTTGTTGAAGACATTCCAGTAGTATCATAACTCAGAACTACTGTTGTGGTGTCGGCATTTCCATCAATTGTATAAGTAGTTGCCTTTAGATTAGCATCAGAAAAATTATAGATTACTTGATTTGTTGTTACATTTGTAATAAGTATTAATCTCTCTCTTGGAACTGCACGAGGAATTATGACAGTCTTTGTAGAAGGAGTAAATGTATATCCGGTTTCAAGTAATACCTGCCTTGCCATTATTAGTTAATACCTTTTTTATATTTATTCATTATATTATAGGAGTAACTTCATCAATCTCATTATAAACAACCACACTCTTATCTGTGTTTTGTCTCATATATCTTCCCTGCCCTGCACCAAATAGAGTTCCTCCAAAGTCATCATTAACAAGGTCATAAGGTGGAAAGACATTTGCTATTAGTGTTGTACTTATTCCAACATTTTCACTAAACTCTGATGCATAATATGTTGAAAATCCAGTGATGCTTGGACCATTTGCCGTGGTTTCATCAAACTCTCCAGCAAGCATCGAACCATATTGGTCTAATCTTCCAACTATTCCCATATTATCAACCCGATACGAAATCTAAACTATTGGTTGAGGAGTTGTACTGAATGTAGAAGTTCGTGGTTCCATCAGTTCCACCAAATCTCATTCTATTGGAACTGGTGATACGAAGGTCTCCTGCAACATCGGCAAGGAATTGTGGAGAACTGGTTCCAATACCAACTCTTACATTTATATCATCGTAGTTAAGACCTGATGCGCCACCGGCAACTCCACCGTTATTATAGATTACCTGACCGTCAGTACCTGCAACTGGTCCTGTGAGACCTTGGAGACCTTGAAGACCCTGAAGACCCTGTAATCCTTGAGTTCCCTGAGTACCTTGAAGACCCTGCAATCCTTGAGTACCTTGAGTTCCCTGAAGACCCTGGAGACCCTGTAATCCTTGAGTTCCCTGAGTACCTTGAAGACCCTGAAGACCTTGTAATCCTTGAGTTCCCTGAGTACCTTGAAGACCCTGAAGACCTTGTAATCCTTGAGTTCCCTGAGTACCTTGAAGACCCTGAAGACCTTGTAATCCTTGAGTTCCCTGAGTACCTTGAGTACCTTGAAGACCCTGGAGACCCTGGAGACCCTGAAGACCCTGCAGTCCTTGAGTTCCCTGAGTACCTTGATCACCTTGAAGACCTTGAGTTCCCTGATCACCTTGAAGACCCTGTAATCCTTGAGTTCCCTGAGTACCTTGAAGACCCTGTAATCCTTGAGTTCCCTGAGTACCTTGAAGACCCTGCAGTCCTTGAGTTCCTTGAGTTCCCTGAAGACCCTGCAGTCCTTGAGTTCCCTGAGTACCTTGATCACCTTGAAGACCTTGGGTTCCCTGATCACCTTGCAATCCTTGAAGACCTTGAGTTCCTTGAGTA
>Ga0315909_10000945_pt1 | contig 38988 bp, 37 predicted proteins | sample LakEriMetagenome_11_FD_203527 | JGI IMG/M metagenome (GOLD analysis project Ga0315909, IMG submission 203527) | Freshwater fungal communities from buoy surface, Lake Erie, Ohio, United States - Buoy 2 MA125 | ecosystem: Environmental > Aquatic > Freshwater > Lake | place: USA: Lake Erie, Ohio... | reverse complement strand
ATAAATGTAGATTTATTTTCTGACTCAGAAAAAAAAATTATAAATACTGGAATTCATTTACCTTATTTAGTAATTCAATCTTTATTTTATTATTTATCATTATTAATATTGTATCATTCAATTAAAAAAAAAAATTCCTACCGTATTTGTTTAATAATAATTTCTTTCTTGTCATTAGAACCTACAATTTTTCAATATCATTCTACTTTTTGGAGTGAGAGTTATTTTTTTTCATTACAAATAATTTTATTATCGCTAATTATAAATAAAGAAAGAACTTCATCGTATATTTTAATAGGCTTTATTACTAGTCTTTTGGCACTACAAAAAGAATTAGCTTATTTTTATATAATAATAATTATTTTTTATTACATACTTGTTTCAAAAAAAAAAATTAAAGCTATTTCATATATTTTATTATCTTTTTTATTAATTCAAATAACTGTTGGATTTAATAATTATAAAAGATCTGGTAAATTTTATATTTTACCTGCAACTACAAAATTTGATTTACATTTAATAATTGTGAAAAATGTCGTAACTAAAAAAGAGAATATTACAGAAAAAGAATTCTTCATTAACGAAGGAGTTATTGCATTAGATTTTTTAAAACAAAATTCAATTGATTATAAAATACAAAACATAATTAAAAATCCCAACTTGTGGGAATACAGAGATGGAATTTTAAATGAAAAAGATAGAGTAATTCTAGATGAATTTATTTTAAAAAGATCGAAATATTTTTTTTTAAAATACCCAATGGAATTTATAAAAGAAGCATCCATCAAGTCAATTCACATGTTGTTATTAAATCCATTTCATATTTATTCTGATCACAAATATGAATCTGGAGAAATTTATTATAATTCAGAAGAGCATAAAAAGTTAATTCCTTTTAGAGTCATATATTCAATAATTATATATCTAATAATTTTTATAGGGTTAATTACATCATTTGCTAAAGAGTATTTTAAAATTAATTTATATCTTTTTTTATCTATTTTTTATTTTTATATAACAATTTCATGGCATGGTAATACTAGATATATTTTGCCAAGTGTAATTTATCTTTCGATCTTTTTTGGTTTTGGTATGGATAAAATTTTGCAATATTTTAAAATAAAAAAAAAATTATATAATTGATAAATATTAATAAATTACCCTATAATATTACTAGACATAGTTTTATTTCAGCTATCTATTTTAATTTAATTTTAAAAAAAATAATAAGCCTTATTGAAGAAAATAATTTTAAAGAAATATTGGACTTTGGATGTGGGTTTGGATACTTAAAAAAAAAAATTTTAAAAAAAATTAATGATATAAAAGTTATTAACTATGATATTATTCAAGAACTTTCAGAAGTAAAAACTTATAAAAATTTACAATTTGAATGCCTAGTTGCTAATCAAGTTTTTTATTTATTTAAAAAAAAAACATTAAATAAATTACTTATTTATTTAAAAAATAAATTTCCAAACTTAAAATTAATTATAGTAATTAGTAGACAATCCTTTTTGAATAATATTGGAAAATTTATTTTAAATGAAAAAAATGCTCACAAAGGTTCAAAATTAAACCCCAGACTTGAGTTTAAAATTTTAAAGAAACATTGCTTAATATTAAAAAGAATTAATATTTTTTTTTTAAGCGACATATATTTATTGTGTTTTAATAAAAAAAAAAAATGAGAATATTAATTTTAGGTAATTCTAATATTTTTAAAAAAAAAATTTATTTTGCATTAAAAAAATTTAAAAAAATAAAGATTGAATTAGCAAGCAAGAGAAAAATTTCAAACCAATTTAAAATTAATAAAAAATATAATTCTTATAATAAAGCTATTAATACTACAAAAGCTAAAATTGTTTACATTAGCTTAATTAATTCAATGCACTTTGATTGGGCATTAAAATCGCTAAATAATAATAAACATGTTATTGTAGATAAGCCTTTAACTGCAAATTTAGAAGATACAAAAAAACTATTAAACCTTGCTAGAAAAAAAAATCTTTTATTAGCAGAGTCTATTGTTTTCCATTATCATAATCAATTTAAGAATGTCGTTTCAAAAATTAATTTAAAAAAAAAAACAAGAATAACTGCTTTATTTCATATACCTAAATTAAAGAAAAATAATTATCGAAATTTTAAAAAATATGATGGTGGTTGTTTTCAGGACATGTCTCCTTATGCGTCATATTTAATTTATACATTTTTAAAGAACAAAAACTACTTACTAAACAAACGACATATTAAAAATAAAAATGGCTTAGTTAATAGTTTTTCTATAACTGCCAAATGCAAGAATATTGTATTAAATGCATCATATAGTTTTGATGCAACATATAAAAACAAAATGCAAATTTTTAATAATAAAAAAAGATATTCTATTAACTTCGTATTTTCTCCACCTATTGACAAATCTTTAAATTTAGAAATATTCGATTATATCAAAAGAAAAAAAAATAAAGTTAATTTTATTAATCAAAATATTTTTCATACTTTCTTTAAAAAAATATTTAAGATAATAAGACAAAAAAAGTATCATAATTTTTATAATGAAATTGAAGATATCGCAAAAATTAAAGAAAAAATCTCTTAACATAAATGTTTGGAATTATTTGGATGGTTATTCTAAAAATAAAAAAAATATTTTAAATATAGTTAATAAAGTTTTTAAATCCGGAAATTTAATACTATCAAATGAAGTAAGAAATTTTGAGAATAACTTTGCTAAATCTGTTGGAAATCTATACGGGATTGGTGTTAATAGTGGAACAGATGCATTACAAATAGCATTAATGTCTCTTGGTATAGGCAAGAATGATGAAGTAATAACAGTCTCCAATACCGCAGTACCTACCGTTTCTGCAATTGTCTCTTGTAATGCAAAACCTGTTTTTGTAGATATAAATGAAAATGATTTTTTAATTAATACTAATTTAATCGAAGAAAAGATTAGTAAAAAAACTAAAGCAATAATTCCTGTAAATTTATATGGTCAATCTGCTAATTTTAATGAGATTATTAAAATTTCAAAAAAATATAAAATTAAAATAATCGAGGATTGTGCGCAATCTACAGGAGCCTTTCATAAAGGGCAACCAAGTGGCTCATTTGGTCACCTATCTGCTTTTTCATTTTACCCCACAAAAAACTTAGGTGCATATGGTGATGGAGGAATGATAGTTACTAAAAATAAAATGTTATATGAAAAATGTAATAAATTAAGAAAATATGGCATGTCGAAGCTATATTATTCTGAAATTCATGGAATAAATTCTAGGCTAGATGAAGTGCAAGCGGCAATCCTAAATTATCAATTAACTAAATTAAAATCTAACATAATTAAAAGAAGACATATTGCTAAAATATACAATGAAAATATTAAAAATAGTGATCTAATTCTGCCAATAGAAAATTTAGATAATTATCATTCTTACTATGTATATGTTGTGAGGCATCCAAGAAGAGATAAAATTATGAAATATTTACAAAAAAATAAAATTTTTTGTAATATATCATATCCATTCCCTATTCATTTAATGAAAGCATACAAAAGTTTCAATAAAAAAAATAATAATTTAAAAATTACAGAAAAACTTTCTAAAGAAATCTTTTCTTTGCCTATGTACCCAGAGTTAAGTATGGAAAAAGTAAATAAGGTAATCAATACTATAAATAAATTTTAATATGAATTTTAAAAAAAATATAAAAAAATTAATTAAATTTAAAAAAGAAATGTTAAAATATTCTGATATTGAAAAAACAAGCATTAAACCTATTGTGAACTGGAAAAATAAATTGCAAAAAAAAGTAAAAACTACTTCCAAGATTATAAATCTAAATGAATGTAAATCTTGGTATTTTGATAAAAATATGAACCTGCATCATCAAAGTGGGCAATTCTTTAAAATTAAAGCAGTAAAAACAGAAGGTGCGATTGGAAGGGAAGTTCAGTCCTGGACCCAGCCCATATTAACACAAAAACATGGTGGGGTACTTGCTTTTATTTCAAGACAAACAAAAAAATTTGGTACCGAATTTTTATTAGATGCAAAAATAGAACCAGGAGATGACTCACTTATAAAAATTTCACCCTCTTTCCAAGCAACCCAATCTAATATGAATAGAGCACATGGAGGAAAAAGGCCAAAATTTTATGATATTGTTATGAAGCTTAAAGGAGCGGAATTAATATATTATACAATCCATAATGAAGAAGGTGCCAGATTTTGGAAAAAAAGCAATTGGAATGTAATAGTAAAATTAAAAAATCCTTATGACAAAAGAATTAAAGGAGACAATTATATGTGGGCCAGTTTAAAACAAATTAAAAAACTTGCGTTGGAGAATCGATGTGTAAATCCATTTGTGAAAACTATACTTTTTATTCTATAAAATTTACAAAAAAAATAAATCTATTAATTATCTTTTTTTTTTAAAAAACTGATATTATATTGATTTTCTTTATTAACGTTCTTTAATATTTTTCCTACATACTCTCCAATTAATCCTAAAAATAATAATTGCAATCCAGCAAAAAAAAAGACCGCTGTTAATATTGTAGAATAACCTTGCGGTATACTTGGATTTATAATCTTTTCTACAACTATTAAAATAATAAAAAAAATACTCAAAACAGTAATTATCAAACCAAGTATTGAAAACAAATGGATAGGAATAGTTGAAAAATTAGTTGTTAAATTTCCATAATGTTTTATTAATTTATAAAGATTATATCCTGATTTACCGACAATTCTTTTATCATGTCTAACTTCAAAAGATCCAATATTTTGGGTTATTGATAAAATTAGACCATCTATAAAAGGGAAAGGACCAGTATATTTCACAATCTCATTAACTATATTTCTTTTTATTAATTTAAAACTACTAAAATAAATACTGCTAGGTTTTTTTAATAAAAGTTCTGCACTAACATTTGCTATTTTGCTAATTAGATTTCTAAACCAAGAGTCTTTTTTTGTTAAATATTTTGTGTACACCACATCGTAATTATTTTTTAATGAATATTCTAAAAGATTCAAAGCTTCACTTGGAGGATTCTGATAATCATCATCCATAATTATTGCCAAATCTCCTTCGCTATATTTAAGACCTGCCATTACAGCACTGTGTTCTCCAAAATTTTTCGAAAATTTTATATAAGTAATTATATGAGCATATTTTTCGAATAAAATTACACACTGTTCGTGAGTATCATCAGGACTAAAATCATTAACTAATACAATTTCAATTTTAAAATTTAGAAAAGTACCAATTAACTCCTCAACAAGCTTTGGTAATGTTTTTGAACCTTTGTAAGATGGAATAATTATTGATACGAGATTTAAGTTATTAATCATAAAATCTTAAATAGTTTAAAAAAAAGTAAAAAGTCAAGACTTTATTTCTTCATAGTCTAACTTTGGTCTATACAAAAAATCAATGTGATTTAAATGTTTCATTTTTTTATTTTAAAAATTAATGATAGATTTTCCAATTTATTTTATACCAAGAGCATGTATTTTTTAGCGCCTCTCTAATATCTGTATAAAATTTTTTATTCAAATATTTTTTAATTTTTCTGTTATCCCCATGGGTTTTTTTTACATCCGCTAATTGAAATTTTCTTTTTATGATTTTAGGTTTTTTAATAAAGTTTAAATCTATAAATTTTAAAACCGATGTAATTTTTATAGGACTATTTGCACAAATATTAAAAATTTGGTGAGACTTATCTATTTTTTTTTTTAAAAGCGTATACATTATCTCGCAAACATCCTTTATATAAGTAAAATCCCGGATATGATTTCCATAATTATTTAGATAAAAAATTTTTTTCTTATTGAAAATTGACTCTAAATATTTGTATATCAACATGTCAGGTCTTCCCCATTCTCCAAAAACTGTAAAAAATCTAAACCCAACACATTTTGTTACTGTATTTTTAAAAAAAATATCTGTCATTTCTTCATTATTTTTTTTTGTCAGACCGTACATATTTATTGGCCTTGTTTGGCTTGATTCTGCTAGTGGAAATTGACTACTATTTCCGTACACAGAACTTGAGGATGCATAAAAAAATTTTTTTATGTGGTATTTTTTTATGTTTTCAATTAAGTTAAAAAAACCATTTAAATTACTCTCAACGTAGGCCCTAGGTTTCTTGAGAGAATATCTAACACCAGCCTGTGCTGCAAAGTGATATACAATATTAATTTTTAATTTAAAGATTTTCTCTAATTTATTTTTATCATTTAAATCTAACTTAAGAAATTTAAAATTATTATATTTTTTCAACACTTTTAATCTTTTTTTTTTAATTTTAACAGGGTAGTAATTATTTAGATTATCCAAACCAATAAGTTTATGCCTCGTTTTTTTTAATAAAAATTTTGAAAAGTTGTATCCAATAAAACCTGCACTACCTGTAATTAAAATTTTCATATAACCGTTTATATTAACTTGGCCTAAAATTAATTATAATTTCTTGTACACATTATAAGTTTCCTCCGCACATTTTTTCCAACTATATTGGCTACAAATACTTAAGGCTAAATCCTTTTTGGATGATAAAATGCTATCTGAAAAAAGTAACAATTCTAGCCTTTCGGTCAAATCATGCTGATCATTATTTTTAAAATAATGAACTCCATTTTTACAGATTTCTTTAAAAATATTTATGTCGCTTGCTAAAACTGGACAACCAACTGACATAGCTTCTAGTAATGGAATACCAAATCCCTCATACTGGGACGGAAAAACAAATAGTGCAGCCTTAGTGTACAAATAATACAGGAAATCATCATTTCCATAAAAATGTAATATTTTTTTTTCAATACCAAATTCTTTGAAGGTTTCTTTTTCTTCTTTAGAGAATCTTTCTCCACCAAAGCAAATAATATCAAAATCTTTTTTAATTTTTTTACTTTTGTAGTATGAATTTAATAAAAGATTAAAATTTTTATATCTATATCTAGAGCCAATAAAAAAAATAAAATTTTTTGGTATATTAAGCATTTCTGCATAATTTGATGTCAAATTTTTAGGAATATGATCAGACCCTAAGTAACTTACATAAATTTTTTTTTCGTTAGTGCCATAATGCTCTATCAAATCTTTTTTGGTATTTTCTGATATACAAATAACTGTATCTGCTTCCTTGATTATTTTTTTTTTTAATTCAAAATTATTATCCTTATACAATTTTTTAAATTTTTCGTGTATAAGATCATATACAGTTAAAACTTTTTTTTTATTTTTTAAAGTTAACATACTTGGAGAATAATAGGTATCATGAACTATATCAAATTCTGAGTTTTTTATTTGATGACAGGAAATATAATCTACCATGGACTTAAAAAACAAAGGAGTTGGATATCTTGATAGATAAAAGCCATGAATATTTTTTCTTGGTAGTTTTAATAAATAATTATTTTTAAAAATTGGAGAAAATACTTTTATTATTTTTTTATCATTTATATATTCATTTATTATTGAAGAAAAATATCTTGATATACCACCATATCTTTGCGTAAAAAAAATACTACCGTTGTAAGCAATTTTCATTTGTTGAATTATTTGTAGTATTCGAATGGATCTAAAATTTTTGACCTATTCTTGTTTTTATTAAGTATTTTATATTCTTTTTTAAATCTAGGATGATTAGATAAAAACAAAATTGCATCATAACTATTATTTTTATTTATTTTTTTAACTATCTTATGATTTTTTTTTATACTTTCTTGAATATAGGGATCAAAGGCATAGGCTTTTATTTTTTTTGACAATAATAACTTGTAAATTTTATAATTAATTGAATTTCTCATATCGGCTATTCCAGGTTTATAAGAAAGACCTATAATCAATATTTTTGAAAATCTAATGAGTTTTTTTTTCTTCTTTAAGAATTGCTTAAGTTGATTTAAAACAAATCTACCCATACTGTCATTTGTCTTTCTTCCTACAAGTGTAACTATTGTTTTAAAATTATTTTTTGCTGCAATATTCGATAAATAATATGGATCTACCGGCAAGCAGTGCCCACCAACCAATCCAGGGTGAAATCTTAAAAAATTCCATTTTGTTTCTGCTAATCTTAAAGTTTCTTTAAAATTAATTTGAAGTTTTTTACAAATTAACAATACTTCATTCACAAAAGCTATATTCAAATCTCTTTGGATGTTTTCAATAACTTTTGCCGTTTCTGCGGATTTGATATTTGTGGAAAAAATTATTTTTTTTGATACGACATTATAAACCTTGAAAATTTTGGATAAAATATTTGGATTTTTAGTATCAATAGAAACTATTTTGTTTATGTTTTCGAGGGTATTTTTTTTATCTCCCGGATTAACCCTCTCTGGACTATAACCAACAAAAAAATCTCTATTGTGACTTAATTTTGTTTTCTTTACTAAAAAATTTTTATATTTTTCGGTTAAACCTGGGTAAATTGTAGACTCAATGAAAATTATATCATTTTTTTTTAATATTTTTGAAATTGTTATTATAGCTGAGTTTAAATCATTTAAATTAGGTTTTTTATTATTGAAAATAGGAGTCGGGACGCAAATTATAAAAAAATTGCAATTTTTGATATCGATTATATTTGATGTAAATTTTATTTTTTTATTCCTAAAGTCATTTGCTAAAAATTCTTTATTAACATCTTTTTTATTTTTTAGATTATCTATTCTTGTATTATTCACATCAAAGCCTATGCATTCAAACTTCCTAGATAAGTTTAGTATTAATGGCAAACCAACATAGCCCAATCCCAAAATACATATTTTGATTTTCATAAATTATTTGTTATATTTTTGATATTTTTAATTTTAATTTTTTTATAATTATTATTGGACAAATCAATTACTTCGCACTCCCTTATACTTTTTAATTTATTCACTCCAGATAAATAGCTTAATTCTCCATTGGCAGACCTGCTCTCTCTTACACATGAGTCTGTAAACTTTTGTAGATTTTTTTCATCTGGTAAGTTCAAATTTAATTTTCTCACTTCTTCCTTAACGACAAAAAAGGCATTTATAAAAGTTCTGTTTGTTCCTATAAAAGAGAAACCTTTAGATTTCATTAAGTTAATCAATGCTTTTAAGGAGGCACCAAAACAAAGGTTTGAATAATGATATTCGGTCCTGTTAAATTTAGGAATATTTGGAACTGTAACTTCGATCTCTGGGCCAAAGTTAGAGTTAAATTCCAATATTGCTATTTTAGAAAATCTTGAAGGAAGCTTTTTAACAATCCAATAATCTATACCATCAACATCTAAACTGAATAAATCAATATTATGCAAAAAATTTAATCTTTTTAAAATCTCAATTATATTTGTATCGTCAACAAATTCTTGTAAAATTTCTATATCGCCTTTCCAGGTATTTATATTTTTTTTTACTTTTTGTTCAAAATTATCCATGCAATCAATGATAAGTCCTTTGGAGTTTCTTGTTTCAAATATAAACCTTGTATTCGACTCATTATAATCTCCTACCCCAATTTCAATAAACTTGGGAGAGTCTATTTGTAAATTATATAAAAGAAAATCAATTATTCCATCTTCACCATTTTGTGAAAAAATCTTAAAATCTAAATTATTTAACTCTTTTATGTTTTTGTAATTATTTCGATAACTTAATAAATGAGAATGTCCAATTAAACATAACTTTCTATAAAAAAAACTTTGAAAAAAATTTCTTTCTATATAATTAAATAATTTTTCTAATATTTTTTTAATCATGTTTTATTATTCATACAAATTTTATTTATTTTAAAATTTCATTTAATCCAATTAGATTAATGAATTTGATTATTGATCGATTTTTTGAGTATTGAAAAAGATATTTAAGTAAACTCATTATTTTGAAAGTAACTAAATGATTTTTATTATTATAATAGTATACTTATAAATACATTTATATAAAAAATAATTATGAGTTAAATTAAAAAATTAAGTAACTATAATAATGAACAGGTTACCATTAACTCTGAAATAGATTATAATTTTATCTTTAAATATTTTGATGAAAATATTAATGAATTTTTCCAATTTAAAGATGAAGATGAGTTTTCCCAAAAATTATACAGAGATATTAAATCAAAAAATTTAGATTATTTAATAAATAAACACATAGAAATATATATTCGAAAAAATTCTCACAATTTAAATAAAATACTTGGTTACTTAAAATTTAGATTAAAATTTTATTTATCAACCATGAAAAAAAGATTTTTTGATGCACCTCCTTATATTTTAATTGAACCAATATCAACTTGCAATTTAAGATGTCCATTCTGTTTTCAAACGGACCCAACATTTACCAAAAAACCTTACATGGGAATAATGGACTTTGTTTTATTTAAAAAAATCATTGATGAGTGTGATCAAATAGGTGTTGGTGCAATTACTTTGGCTAGTCGAGGAGAACCAACTTTACATAAAGATTTAATAAAAATGCTAAATTATATTTCTTCAAAAAAAAATATTTTTGAAACTAAAGTTAATACAAATGCAACACGTTTAACAAATGAATTATCAGAATGTATACTCAAAAATAATATTTCTCAAATTGTTATTTCCGCTGATCATTATGAAAAAAATAAATTTGAAGAATTAAGAAAAAATAGCAACTTTGATCAAGTTCTTAAAAATGTTGACAATTTATATAACCTAAGAAAAAATTTTAAAATTTATGAAAACTAAAATTATTACAGCAAAATATTTTAATAGAAAATAATAAAATCTATTAAATTACCATTCAGTATAATAACATAAAAAATTTAAGTAAATACAATGGATATATCTATTAATTTAAATAAGTATAAAAGATAAAAAAATAAAATCTTAATATCAAAAAATCAAGTTTAATAATATTTTTAGTTATTTGATACTTTTTTTTTAATAAAGCAAATGTCTGATAAATTTATATTATTTCTAATATAATCTCCTTTAAAAAAATAAACACCATTTATATTGGCAATTATTTTTTTCTGCTTTCGTTTATTAAAGATTTTACTTTTAAAAAAAAATTTATTTTTAAAAAAATATAAAATTTTTTTAACAGTGAATTCATTTTTTAAATCATCAAAATGTTTATATTTCAACCCAAAACCTTCAATAATATAAAAAGAATCTTTTTTCAAACAATCAAAAAAATTATTAAAATTATTTAATATATGACTTTTGTAATGACCACCATCATCAATTATAATGTCAAAAAAATTATCAAATTTATTTTTAAAAAAATCAATAGAAGCTTTTTTTGTATAATCCATATGTATAAAATAAATTCTTTTTGACCTATATCGCATAATTTTTTTATTTATATCCATCGCATAAATATTAGAATTGTAAAAATAATCATGAAAAGCAGCTGTAGATGAGCCTCTATAAGTACCAATTTCTAATATATTTAATTTCTTATCTCTAATGCTGTGAAAAAATTTATGATAAATCGGACCAAAGTTATGTGATTTATCTTTAAATCCTAGTCTATAATAATATTTTGCTTTATCTGTATTATATTTTAAAAATAATTTTGAAATATGTTTTGTTTTGTCTTTTATATAATTACTTAATTTTTGAATTTTAATTTTCTCTTTATATCTAAAATATAAAATGTTTATTTTTTTTGGTTGAAAATTAACAAGTTTAAATATTTTTTGGTCAGTAATAATTAATAAATTTTTTTTTTGATCCTTTATTTTTTTTGGACGAATTACTCCCTTTTTTTTTGCATAACTATCTACAATAATAAAATTTTTTTTAATTTTTTTTTTAATTAATCTTGAATAGATATTATTTGGAAACAAATATATTTTTGAATAATTTTTATTTATTTTTTTATTTAGTTCAATTAGATTTTTCATTTAATTTTTTTAGTATTTTTATTATTTGATCACTTCCCTTAGTATTTTTATAAAAAGCAAGGTGGTTTTTAATAAAATTATGATATTTTGTTTTTCTTATAGAATTTAATGATTGATTCAATGCTTGTTTTGAATATTCAAATTTGTCTTCAAGGATATGTTGCATTAAATGTAATTTTTTTTTGTAAATATTATTTCTCATAAAATAATTTTTTCCTATTAATCTGCTGTTTAAACTTATTAATCTTTTTTTTAATAATACAGCATCAAAGAAAGCACTACTGTCTAAAAAGCACACTAAGAAACTTTTATGTGTGTAATAAGTTGTCTTTCTCACTAATACTTTAAAATTAGGGAATCTTTTTAGTAAATTTTTAACTTTATATTTTGGGTTTGCACAAATTATTACTTTTTTATTATACATTTTGGATAAATATTTTAAAAAATAATTTAAATTTTTGTAAAAAATTTTATGAACTTTTTCACTGATTTTTCCATCTACCATTACATTATCTCCATGATTTAATGGACTATCAATATATACAATATAATCTTCGCTGACTTTGTATTCTCTATCAATTAACAAGTCATTTGTTCTACTATTAATTAAAATTGTATTTTTATATTCTATAAAATCTAGCTTAGTTAAATTATATAATTTTCTTAGAAAATTTTTTTTTGACCATAATAGATAATTTCTATTAGATACAAATCTATATTCAATAGGGGAAAATATTTTAATTAAAATTAAAAATCTATAAATTACATAAGAAAGTTTTCTATTAATATAAAAATTAAAAATTAATTTTAGGTTTATTTTTTTTATAGCCTCACCTCTTGTAAAATTTATATTGCCAGATACAAACCCAATATTTTGAATAATTATTTTTTTAAGTTCATATTTTTTTATTAAATAATTTATAAAAAAGAATTTATAGTTTCTTGGAAAATTGGGTATTACTATTGAATTATTTTTATTACTAAAAAAATTATCAAATTCCTCTAAATTCTTTAAATCTACATATTGATATTTTTTAATATTTTTATCCTTTTTCCTAAATAATTTTTTATTTTGCGAAAAAAATACTAAATTTGATATATTTACAAAGCAAAGATTAAATTCATTACTTAAGTCTTTATATAATTTTTCATTGATATAAATATTATTTATAATTGTATCGAACTCTAAAAAAATATAAATAATTTTCTTGGACATGATTAAAATAATTCACTTTTTTTTTAATATTTGCGTTATATTTAAAATTGAAGCCTTAATATTTTTTAAAAAAAATTATACCTACTTTTATATATTTTTTTTTAACAAAAAAATAAAAATTTTAAAAAATCTTAATAATTGTAACGAAAAAACTATCTTGATAGACCTTATTTATCAAAATACTAAATATCAATATTTAAATTTACAAATATCACAAAGTTTAAAGCAAATAAATAAAGATTTCACTCTTGTAGGGATGGTTCAGTTAGGCGATATAAAGTCAATTTCAAAATGTATTAACAATAATATAGAGAAAATTTTTTTTTTTCATAATAATTTAACTTTATTTACTAGATATCATATTTATTTAAATTCTTTATTAGAATTAAAAAAAATTAATACGATAAAAAAATTATTAAACTATAAAAAAAATTATATTTCATTAGGAAAAATTATTTATGACCAAGCAATAAAACTATTTAATGTAGGTTCGATTAAAACAATAAACAAAAATTTTTTTTCTATTTTGGTTAAGGCATTACTTGCAGAAAATTCTTCAAATAAAATTTTTTCTTCAAAAAAAATTTTATTTTTAGTCCAGGCTGAAAAACATTGGATACCTGCTAATATAATTTTTCAAAATGCATTAAAATATAAAACTAATGTACTTTGCAGAATAGGAGATGAAAAAAGTTTTTCAACCAGATTGTATAATGATTTTTCAAAAAATTTTCAGAATAAAGCTAAAATATCAAATAAATTATTTAATTATGTATATAAAAAAATAAATTCAAAAAAAATAAATTATCTAACGAATAAATTGTTAAAAGTTAGATTTAATAGAAATTTATTGTGCAATCAAAAAAAAATAAAAAATAAATTTTGTAAAGAATTTAATATAAGTCCAAAAAAACCATTGGTTTGTATTTACTCAAATAATTTAACAGATGGAATATATTCTAATTCTTGGCAAATATTTCAAGATAACCTTACTTGGTTATTAAACACCTTAAATATATGTATTAAAAAAACCAAAATAAATTGGATTATTAAAGCCCATCCTTTAGATAATAAAAAAACAAATATAAGGACAACTCAAGAGTACATAGTTGATATTGTAAAAAAAAGTAAGAATATTATTTTTTTAGATCATGATAATTCTAACAGTAAAATTCTGCATAATATTATTGATGTTGGAATAACAGCTCATGGTAGTGTGTCTGTTGAATTACCGTCAATTGGAATTCCTTGCATAATTGCAGGTGAATCATTTAGCTCTGGTCATGGATTTAATATAGAGCCGAGGAACATGGCTGAATATTTTCAAAAACTTAAAAATATAGAAAAACTTAAAAAACTAAATAAATCAAAAATTTATAAAGCTCGAGTTTTTTATTTTATTTACAATTATTTAATTAAATTTAAGTTTGCTAAAAACAATTTATATTTAAATAGAGAATTTTTAAAATCTTTAAAAAATCAAATTTACAATAAATTTAGGCATCCTATTAATGAAAAATATAAAAAATTTTTTAATTCTTAATGATAATTTTTAAAAAATTCATTTTGATCTAATAAAATATTTTTATCTTTAAGGTTTAGACATAATATTTTATCGCAATATTTAAAGTTTTCTTTTTTATGTGAAATAATAACAAATGTTTCACCTGTCATATTTTTTTTCAAATTATCCATAATTTCTATTTCAATTTCCTCATTTAGTGAGCTAGTGGACTCATCTAGAATTATAACCTCTGGCCTTCTAAATAAGGCTCGAGCAATTCCTAATCTTTGCCTTTCACCACCTGACAATCTAATTGCTTTTTCACCTACTCTAAAATCTAATCCACCTTCTCTTTCATTAATAAATTTTTCCAAATTAACTTTACTTAAAACTTTATAAATTTCATTTAAATCTGTTTTTTTTAACTCATCATCAAAAAAAGTAATATTATTAATTATTGTGTCATCTAGGAAACAATTAAATTGAGACACATAACCAATTTTGTTTTGCCAAATTTTTTTGACTTCTCTTAAATCTAAATTATTATTTAAAATAATTTTTCCTTCTGATGGATCAAGCAAACCAGAAAAAAGATCTAGCAGAGTACTTTTTCCACTACCAGAATGCCCATAAACTCCAAACCATTCTCCTTTTTTAATTTCGAAATTTATATTATCAAAAATTTTTTTATTATTATGAAAAAAATTAACATTATTAAATGATATTTTTTTAAAATCAAAAATTATATTTTCTTTATTGTCTAGTTTTTTTTTGCCCTTATCCAAAAGTTGATCAGATAAAATATTAGCTATATTTTTAAAAGCAGGAAATAAATATAACATAACCGAAATTGATCTTGATAGACTATTTACTGTAGGTATTAAACGTATAATTATTATAGATATTAAGCTTAATAATGGAACTACTAACTTTGAGTCATAGTCAGAACTTATTAAATATATGCTTATAAAAATTACTGATAATATTGAGAAAATCTCAAATATTGGTCTACCTAATGACTGCAAGAATGAATTTAAAAAAATATTTTTTTCAACATCTTCAATTTTTTTTTTAAAAATATTTTCAATATTTTTTTGTTTATCCGTCAAAATAATTTCTTTTATTGAGTCTATTCCTTCATTAATTACTTTGTACTGTTTTTCTAGTTGATCATTAATTGTATTTGCTAAATATTTAATTTTTTTTTTTATAATATTAAAAAAAATTATAACTACAATTAGTATTGAAAAAATAATAATAATTGCCCAAAAGGAGTTTAGAAATAAAACAAATCCGAAAAGAACTACTGTAAAAATTACTTCTTTAAAAAATCTAATTAACTCTACAAAAAAACTTATAGATTTTGATACATCAGTAGTTAATATTCTTATTAGCTCTGACTTTGAGCTGTAAACAAAAAAACTATATTTTTGATTAATAAAATATTTAAAAACTTTTACTGATACATTGTGTCTTATTTTTTTTATTATAGATGCCTGAGTATATTCAAAAAATATTAAAAAAAAATTTTTTAATAAAAAAATAAAAATTAACAAAAATGCTACAAAATAAATTATTTCTTTTTGTTTATAATTTATAATTAAATATTCAAATAAATCATTTGGAATATATTTATTAAAAATATTTACATCAATAAAAAAACTAATAAAAACTGGTATGAATCCTATCCCAATAACATCAAGCAAAGCATTAAAAATTAATAAGATAATTAAAATTAAAAAATAATTAAAATAAGCCTTATTAAAAAAAGCTTTTACTGTATTATAATTCATTAAATCGACTTCTGTTTTTTTTTGATCTTTTTCCATAAAAAATATAATTTTTTTTTACTTTTGAATTTATCTTACTTAATGCAGGTATAATGCTACCTTTTTCTATAGATGAGCCACTCAAAATAATAGATCCAGCTCCAACCCAGTTGTCACCATATAACTTTACGGGCTTATGTTTATATCCTGAATTTTTTATATTTTTTTTTGATTTATAAACATGAGACGAAGATTGAAATAAACAATTTGCCGAAATTAAACAATTTTTTCCTATAGAAATATTGTCGCCTGCATTAATTATAGTATTTTTTCCAATATTACTTCCGTGACCAATATTTAAATTTGCTTTATTAGCAACCAACAATCTTACATTTGTATCAATTTTAACATTATCACTTATTTTTATTGACCCACTGTTTCGAAAAAAAATCTCAACATTCCATCTAAAAGTAACATTGTCTCCAATAATTAAATTTAGTATATAATTATTACTTTCCAATAATGGAAAATTAAAACACTTAAAATTCTTACCAACTTTTGCACCCCTTAAAATTAAAAAAAATTTATATAATATAGATTTTATTGCATAAATCATTTTTTAAATAAATTCTTTGTTTAAAATTTCTCCACTTTTAATGTTTTTTTTTAATATTTTATTTAAAACTTCTTTTTTTTTAGTTATTCCTGAACCTGGCCTTAATAATATTAAATCATCTTTACTAATTCTTGAACCTTTTAATTTATTTTTATTGATACAGTATGATCTTCTTGCGATTTTAATGAATTTTTTTTCTGTTTTTAAAATTTTTTTTTCAGGAATACCTCTTAAAACTTCAATTTTTCTAATTTTTTCCACTAATGTTTTCATTTCATTTTCATCTGCTGACAATTGATGATCCCTAAAAGTTGAAAAATTTTTTTTAATTGTAAAATGTTTTTCAACAATATTCGCTCCAAATGCTGCTGCAAATATTGCAGCATCAACTCCAATAGTATGGTCTGAATATCCAATTAACTCATTATTAAATTTTTTTTTAAAATCTTGGATTACAGCAAGATTAACATCTTGATCTATTACCGGATAGCTTGTTGTGCACTGTAGAACTGCAAGATAATTTTTATTTTTTATCCAATTTGTTCTAATTTTTTTTACAATTATTTTTAATTCATTTGCATTTAACATTCCTGAGGATAAGATTATTGGTTTATTGAACTTTTTAATAACATTTATAAGATCGAAATTGGTATTATCTCCTGAGGAAATTTTAAAAATCTCTTGAAACTTATTTAAGAAAATTGCACTTTTAACGTCTAATGGTGTTGAAAAAAAAATAATTTTTTTTTTTTTACAATATAAATATATTTTATAAAATTCTTCGTAAGTCAGTTCAAACTTTCTGTATTTTTCTAACAATTCATTTGACAAGCTGCTGCTGAGAAAATTGTTTGTTTTAAATGTTTGAAATTTTACTGCATCTACTTTGGCTCGGCATGCTGAGTCAATTAATTTAAATGCGTTAGATATTTTCCCCTCGTGATTATTTCCGATTTCAGCAACAATAAAAGTTTTATTTTTTTTAAATATCATTTTATGAGTGGTAGTGATAAATAAACTTATGAGTGATAGTGATAAATAAATTCAATTTTTTTTTTATTCAAACCTAATGCTTTATAGAAATTATTACTATTTAAATTTTTTTTTACTGTGCCAGCCTGTAAAACAAAAGATGAAAATTTTTTTTTTTTTAATAAATAATAAATCATTGATTGGGCTACTCCTCTTTTTTTATAATTACCCTTGGTTGCAATTAAATCTACAATCAATTTATTATTATTACAAATAAACAATACAAAACCTATTATTTCTTTTTTTTTACAAAATTTTAATAAAATATTACCACGTTTTTTATAAAAAAAATTTGATATCCATTGTTTTTTTATCAATTTAGATTTAACAGCTCCAATCTTGGGGTCTAAAGAAAATCTATTAATTTTTAATTCATTGATGGCAATTTTTACCAATTGTATCTTATCTTTAATTGTTACTTTTTTTATAAACTTATCATTATTAGAACTTGAGCAGTCTAATTTTTTTTGATCTATTTTACCTGAATAAGTTATAAAACTATCGATATATTTTAAATTATTTTTTTTTGTGTCTTTTATTTTTTTTTTTACTTTAATTGTAATAAATAAATTGTTATATTTTTTTTTTATTTTTTTTAGTTTTTCAATATTGAAAATTGAAAAACAATTCTTTTTTAATATGTTTGATAAAAAATAATCTCTCTGAAAGATCATTTACTATTTTAAATTAAATTTTTTATAAAGATTAGAATACCAATTTATATATTCTTGGTATCCCTGTTCTAAAGGCCATCTTGGAACATAACCTAATATATCTCTGGCTTTATCAATTGATAATGTTCCTCTTACTGGCATCAGCTTATCTCTTTTTTGAGATATGACTTTTAAATCGGTAAAATTTTTCTTTAAAATATCGACTAATAAATTTATAGGTCTTGCGTTACCATGGGTTAAATTAAAAGTGTTATTATTAGATTTTTCATTAAAAATACAAAGACCTATTCCCTCAATTAAATCTTTAATATATGTAAAATCAAGTTTTTCATCTCCATCTCCCTCTATAGAAATCGGATTACCTGATAAAGCATTTTCTATAAAAATTTGACTCACCCTTCTACTTATACACCTTTCTCCGTACAAAGCAGATGGTCTCAAAATTACATATGGTAAATCAAAAACTTGATTATAAGCCTTTACCAAATATTCTCCCGACAATTTTAATGCGCCATAAATACCTATCGGATTACAAGGCGACTCTTCGGTCACTGTATTTTCTTTAAAATTTCCGTAGACCATGCTTGAAGATAAATAAATTAATTTTTCAACAGTTTTTCTTCCAGCATCTAAAACATTTTCCAAAGTCCTAAAACTATGATCGAATGTATTATATGGATTTTTGTTCGACCTATTAGCATGCGACACAGCTGCTAAATGAACTATATAATTTGGTTTATATTCTTTAAAAAAATTAGTAATAAGGTGGTATTCTCTAGCATCTACAGTTTTGATAGGTATTTTATTATCATTAAGAATTTTGAATCTTTCTTCTAGAATACATTTAGATAATTCTGGATTTGAAACATTATCCTCATTACTAAGAATAGATAAAAAATTATTTACTTGAAAATTATCCACTATAATTACTTCACATTTGTATTTTTCTTTTAGATGAAGTGCCAAATTATGGCCGATAAATCCACCTCCACCAATTATTGCAATAATTTTTTTATCCTTCATGAAAATTTCTTAATAACATCTTCTACTTTTGATGCGATATAACTGATATCTTTTTTTGAAACATGTTGAGCAATAGGTAGCATTACAGCATTATTACTAAATCTCATTGCATTATTAAATTTACTTTTTATTTTATATTTATTTTTGAAATACTTCATGCAAGGAACTGGTTTTGGATAATATATACTCGTACCTACTCCTTGATTATTTAAGCTAAGCATAATTTTATTCCTATATTTAATTAATTTTTTATTTAAAATTAGTGCATAACAATATGGAGACCAAAAAAATTTATAATTAACATTAGTATTTAAGGACGATATATTTTTTAGTTTTTGAAATTTATTTTGAAGAAATGTATAATTATTAGATCTTCTTTTTAAAAAAAAATTAAAATTATTAAGCTGAGATATACCCATTGCGGCTTCAATTTCGCTCATTCTACCATTCAAACCTTTGGTTAAAGTGTTATATTGACCTGGAATTTTTCTCTTATCATAATCTTTATCAACTCCAAAACCTCTCAATAATTTTAAACTTTTATATAATTTTTTATGCTTCGTAATAATCATTCCTCCTTCAGAGGTTGTAATATGTTTGACAGGGTAAAAAGAAAAAACTCCTGCATCACCTATAAGGCCAGTATGGATATTTTCATATTTTGATCCTAATGACAAAGCACAGTCTTCTAAAACAAATAATTTATATTTTTTTGCTATTCTCATAATTGGTTTCATATCAACGGGGAATCCCAGATAATGGACAACAGAGATTGCTTTTGTTTTATTAGTAATTTTGCTTTCTATTTCAAAAAGATTTATGTTTCCATTCTCATAATTTGAATCAATGAAAATAGGTTTTGCACCAACAGCTTCAACTGCCATTGCAGTTGCAACATGAGTCTGGGCAGGGACTAGTACCTCATCACCTTTTTGAATACCTAGGTGATAATAGATCATATGCATACCCATAGTACATGAAGATACACCTAGGCAAAATTTTGATTTTGTTAAAATGGAAAATTTTTTTTCAAACTCAACTATCATTGGACCATGTACTAATTTTTTACTATCAATAACTTTTTTAATAAGACTATAAGTTTTTTTATCAAAAACAGGGGAGCCAAAAGGTATATTTTTAAAATTGTTGTTTTTCATTAATTTTTAATGAGTTTTCGGTAATAGATAGTAATTCTTGTTTATTTACAAGTGTGCATTTTTTTTTATTAACAATATGGTCTAAAAAAGTTTTTAGTATTTTATGTTTGAAAATATGGCTTTTGGAAATTTTTTTTGAATATTTTTTAAAATTATTATGCTTTTTTACATAAATAATAATTTTTTGATCATTAAATTCAAAAGTTCCATTATCTCCATAAACCTTGAGAGCGTGAGAGTGAGGTTTGGCACAACCAAAATTTGATACTATTTGAGCAATAATACTATTTTCAAACTTAATATTTAAAATTTCAAAGTCATCATACTGAAACTTTGAATATTTTGTAACAATTTTGTTTGTAATTTTATTATATGTAGAAATTTTTAGATTTGGAAATAAATAAAAAATTAAATCAAACATATGAATTCCTCCGCCTAAAAAAATAGAGTAATTTTTCTCCAAACTGCGCCACCCTGAAGTAATTTTCTTTAATCTTCCGTAATTATATGCCGTTTCAATGTAATATATTTTTCCTAAAATATTTTTTTTTATTATTTTTTTTAAGTATAAAACCGCTGGATGTGCTCTTAGCACAAAATTAGATGAAATAATTAATTTTTTATTTTTTATAAATTTTTTTATCTTTTCAATTTCTTTTAAATTTTTACAAATAGGTTTTTCAACAAATACATGCTTATTATTTTTTAAACTTTTTAATATATATTTTGCATGATATTTATCATATGAAGCAATTATTATAACCGATATTGATTTATCACATAAAATTTGATTAGCATCATTTGTACAAAATATATTTTTATATTTTTTTTGAAAATTTTTTAATTTAGATAGATCAAAATCACAAACAGATTTCAAATTAAAATGATTATGTCTCATGACATTAATTGCATGATGAAATCCAACTCCAAGACCCACTACACCAACATTAATTTTTTCTTTCATAGTGTTTTTTTATATCTATCAACTGTTTGAAATTTAAAATAAAACTTTCATCTTTGTAATTTTTAAAAAGAAATTTATAAAACATATAATCATCAAGTGTATCCAGTGCTAGAGAATAATTGCTAAAATTCAGTTTGCTTTTTATATTTAAAATTTTTACATTATTGATTTTGTAAAGTTTTTTTGTAACGTGTTCTTTGTCTTGATTGGTTTTTAAGTATCTAAATTTTTCAAGAAAAAATTTAGCTTTTATTAATTCGAATGATTGTCCTTTAGGATAAGTTCTCGGAAAAACATTTGTTACAATATGATAGTTTTTATTTCTAAGCTTTATTATTTTATTTATAATTCTTAAATCAATTAAAGGACTATCGGCAGATAATCTCCCAAAATATTCGCATTTGTTATATTTCAATACAATTTGGTAAAATCTTTTTGCAACATTTTTCAAATCCCCTCTAAAATAATTAATTTTTAAGTTTTTACATGCTTTTATAATTTGATCATCCTCTTTTCTCCTAGACGTAGCCACAACTATTAATTTTTTTACTCTGATTTTTTTTAATTTTTCTATCAAAATCTGCAGGACAGGCTTATTTAAAAACCTCATCAATACTTTTCCTGGCAATCTTTTTGAACCAATTCTTGCTTGAATTATTATTAATAACATTTATTTAATTAAAATAGATTTACATTAAATAATTATTTTATAAGTGAAAATATCTTTAGGTCAAAAAACCAGAAAAATCTATAATTCAATTCACAAACAACAATCAAAATTAGATGTAATTGAAAAAAAATTAAAAAAAGTCTCTGATAGTTTTTGTAGTAATTTACCAAAAAACTTTTTTAAAGGCAAAGTTTGCTTAGACTTGGGTTGCGGTAATATGGGTTTTTTTGGTATTGAAATGTTAAAAAAAAATGCAAAAAAAGTCTATTTTGTTGATTATGACAATTCTATAAATAATCAACTCAAATTTAAGTTAAAAAAATTCAATCCTGAAAAATATGAAATTGTCAATAAAGATATTGAAAAAAAAATTTTTAAAAATAATTTTTTTGATTTTATTTTTTGTATTGGAGTAATTCATCATTTGCAAAAAAATACTAAAATATTATCACATATCTATGGATACCTAAAAAATAAAGGTGTTTTAGCATTTGATGTTTTAGGAGAAGGAGGTGTAATGAATAAAATTAATAAAATTTTAAGAAATGAATATGAAAATAATCTTAATTCTAAGTGGGTTATAAATAATATATTTAAAAATAAACTAAAACAATTACAAAATAAAATAATTTATAAATTAAATTTAGAAGAAAAAAAAATATTTAATATGATTATAAAGTATTTTGATAAAGATTTAATTTTAACTTTTAAAGATAGAATATTATCACCAAAATATAACGAATTTAACGAGATTAAATTAATAACAAAATTAAAAAATATCGGTTTTAAAAAAATTAAAAGAATAAAAATAATAAACAACTTTAATAATATTAGAAAAGCATTATCTTTTTTTTATGAAAATTATAAAGATCCTTATTCTAAGTTTTTGTATGGTAACGGAAATATATCAATCATTGCCAAAAAGAATTAATTATATCTTCTAAATACTGGTTGAATGGAATTTCCTTTTAAGTATTTTTTAATTCCCTTTTTTAGTGCAGCTTTGTAAATGGGCAAAACCTTTTTTAATGCTGATTTAACTTTTTGTAAATCTGATTGATTATGTCTATAACATACTGATACAAAGGAAGGCCATAATATTTTATTTTTAATCATTTCTTGCATAAATAACGTTTTAAAAGAGTTTGATATTTTTTTATTTTGATCTTTGCATATATAAAAGGGTGAGCAAGCTATACCTGCCATTTTGACATAATCTGATAGATCATATTCTTTAGAAAGATCATTAAAAATTTTTTTTAATTCATAGCCAGTTTTCCAAATATTTTTTATAACATCTTTTTTTTTATAAAAATTTAGATTTTCAATAAATGCTCCGAGGCTAGACATTTCAGCGCCATGAGTAGTTGATAACAAAAATAATCTTTCAGAATTTTTTTTATTGATTCCACCTATTGACATAATTTCTTCTTTTCCTCCGATTGCAGCAAGAGGGAAACCATTTGCCATTGCTTTTCCAAAAGTTGAAATATCAGGGTCAACACCATACATATTTTGAGCTCCATATAAATTCCATCTAAAACCTGTGATCATTTCATCAAGAATAAAAATAATTTTGTTTTCTTTACATATATTTTGGACATCTAATAAAAAATTACTTTTGAAATTATTTGTACAGTCTGCTAAACCACAACACTTATTTTTTAAAGATAGATTATTAGTTAATGGACAACAGATTGTTGATGGTTCTAAAACCACACATGAAATATTATTTTTATTTTGAAGAATAATTTTTTTTAAACTTTCAATGTCATTATACTTAAACATTACAGTTAAATCAGATATTTCTTTTGGCACTCCTCTTTTAATGATAGTAGACCCTATAAACCAATCATCATAAGAAAAAAAAGGATGATCTACACACCGAGCAACTATTTTTTTTTGATTAAAACCTCTGGAGAGTTTTACTGCAGCAGTTACAGCCGTAGATCCATTTTTTGTAAATTTTACCATATCCACTGAGTCAAAATGATTTACAAATTTTTTAGCTGCTTCTAACTCTACTAATGACGGTCTGGTTAAATTATTACCAAATTTTATTTGACGAAAAGCTCCATCATTTATTTTTTTTTCATTATATCCAATTCCTATAGATCTTAATCCCATTCCAAAATCTAAAAACTTGTTACCATAAACATCATACACAAACTGCTTATCTCCTTTTAATAAAACTTCAGGTGCATTTTCTGAAAATTGGTCATAGCCTCTAGAGTATGTATGGGCACCTCCAGGAATATACTTATTTAATAATTTGGTATATTTTTTTAATTTCACGAATGAATAAATATATAAATGAATTATAAGGTATAACAAATGGAAAATAATATTTTATGTATTATAGCGGCAAGAAAAGGAAGCAAAGGGTTAAAAAATAAAAACTTTAAGCTTCTCAACAAAAAACCATTGATTTATTATCCAATTCAATTGGCATTAAATATTAAAAGTATTCTAAAAAAAAATATCATATTTTGTTCTGACTCGGATCAATATATAAAATATGTACAAAAAAACTTCAAAATCAAAACTCTAAAAAGATCAAAAAAGTTATCAAATGATCGTGCAAAAATATATAATGTAATTTTATTCGTTTTAAATTTTCAAAAAAAAAATAAAATTTTGTACAAAAATATTTTATTACTTGAACCTACTTCTCCATTAACTCAAATAAAACATATTAACAAAGCATTACAAATTTTAGAAAGCAAAAAAAATAAGATAGATTCTGTCTGCCCCATTGTTAAATTAGATAAGTTCAACCCATTTTTTTCAATAAATTTAAAAAATAACTTTTTTAATAACGATATAATGCCCAATAGTCTTAATAGGCAATTAGTAAAAAATACATATTTTCTATCAGGTAATTTTTATTTATCTAAAGTATCAAGTTTTATTAAAAATAAAGGTTTTTATTCTAAAAAAACATATGCATTAAAAATTGAAAAAAAATTCTACACGGATATAGATGACCTGGAAGATTTCCAGATAGCGAGTATTAAAAAAAAAATTTATAAAATTTAATCTAATTTTTTTAATTCAGTTTTTAAAGAATCTACAATATATTTTATCTGGGTTTCTTTTAAAAACGGAGAGGAAGGTAAGCATATGCCATTTTTATAAATTTTTTCACTAATTTTTAAATTGATGATTTTCCTCAAAAATTTTTTATATATTGGCATTTTACTAAATGGATAAAAAAAATTTCTAATTTCAATACTATACGTTTTTAAATTTTCTATCAATTTATCTCTTTGTATTTCATTAATTCCCAATATTCTAATATTGTAAAGCCAAAAGGTGTTAGTGAAATTTTTTTTTTCCAAAGGTATTATAATTTTTGTTTTTAAATTAGTTTGAATTTTTTTCAAATATTTTTTATATAATTTTGCAATAAAAATTTTTTTTTTAATAATTTTTTTTGCATTTTCCAATTGAGCCAACCCAATTGCAGCCTGAATATTGGTCATTCTAAAATTATATCCAATTTGATCATGCCAATATTTTCTGCTTTTGCTCATACCATGATCCCTTAAAGAATTTGCTAACTGAAAATAACTTCTTTTATTTGTTACTAACATACCTCCTTCGCCAGTTGTAATAGTTTTATTTCCAAAAAAACTAAAAACGCTTATATCTCCGAATTCTGAAATATTCTTATTTTTATATTTGCTTCCAATAGCTTCAGCACAATCCTGTATTAATAATAAATCATTTTTTTTACAAATTTTTTTTATTTTATCCAAATCACATGGTTGACCATAAAGATGTACTATAATTATAGCTTTTGTTTTTTTGGTTATAGAATTTAGAATTGATTTTATTGAAATATTGTAACTATCTTCGCATACATCAACTATTACTGGCTTAGCTCCTATATTTATTACTGAATTTATTGTTGCGACAAATGAAATATTTGGAACTATAATTTCGTCATTTGGCTGAATACCAGCAGCTTTTAAAGCTAACTGCAATCCAGCAGTTCCATTGCAAGTGGCTAAACAATATTTTGAATTTATAAATTTTCCAAAATTCTCCTCAAAAAGATTTACATATTTTCCAGCTGAAGAGATCCACCCACTTTTTACTGATTCAGTAATATATTTCAATTCATTTCCGCAAAACTGCTGATCATATATTTTAATTTTATTTACTCTATCTAAAGTAGCATAATCTATTACCTTTTTAGTTTTTTTATCAATTAAGGGTATAATTTTTATTTTTTTTGATAATTTCTTAAGAATTGTTAAATCTTTTACTTTGTAGTCTAAGGCGAAACTTTTTTTGTTTTTAAAAACCTTGAATAATGGTGTGTCTAATGGAGTTTTTTTCAAAATTAAAGATCTAATATCTCCATCCGTAATTACTGCTTTAAATTTTGACTTTGATAATACAAAACATGCACCTTCGCCATTTTTATTGATTAAACGAATTGCATTACTTATGTTTTTATCTTGATCAATTAATAAGTTAGAAATTGGGCTATATTTTTTCATTATAATTTAAATAAATTTTTTTAATAAATTAATTTGTTGATGAATTATATTAAAATTATCTGAATAAACTTCTAGACTATAAAATTTAACTTTTTTCATTCTTTTCAAAAACCATGAATTTTTTTTAATTTTTAAATTTTGATCTTCAAAACCATTATTTTCGCTTAAATGATATGCTTTGGTCCATTTTTTACACTCTTCTAACATTTCAAATTTATCAAACTTTAAAATATTTGATGAGACTTTAAGATGCCCAAGATCTAAAAGTAAATTTACATTTTTTGGTGTATTTTCCATTATAAGCCTTGTATCTTCTAAATTTGTCATCAAAAATGGATTTAAATTAAATTTTTTAAAATTAGAATTTCCAATTACATTATTTTCTATTAAAATTTCTACTTTTTTTTTTTTAGCATATCTAGCAATACTTGAAATATTTTTTATAAAATTGGCCATTCCAGTATCTCTATTAATAATTTTTTTTTTTGTCTTAACTTTACCAAAATCGTCAAAATTCATTTCAATTAAATACCCAGCATGGATACTATAAAATTGTGACTTTATTGCCGAAGAATAATCTATTGCCTTTTTAATTAGTTTTATTGAACTATCAATTACAAACTTGTTATTAGAAGATAAATTTATAATAATTGGCTTTTTAGGAACTGGAAAATAATTATGAAACAGTGCATTAATTTTTTTTTCTTTTTTTAAACTATTGAGTAAATTTTCCTGATATTTTCCACCTGAAAACTCAATATTATTAATTCTATTTTTTTTATATAAATTCAAAACTTGATTAAAGTTTAAGTTTTTAAAAAAACCAGTCGAAATATAAATCATTTAAATTGCTGTCCATCCACCATCTACTGGTATGGCTGCGCCACTAATATAGGTTGAATAATCTGAAATTAAAAACTCTGCTAAATATGCAATTTCATCGGGCCTAGCCATTCTTCCAATTGGAACTATAGAATTATATTTTTTTACAAATTTACTATCTTGTAATGGATTGTTGATATCTCTTACACCACCTGGCAAAATTAAATTTGTTCTAATTCCATATTTTGAGTAAGTTGCTGATAATTGTTTAGTAAAATTAACTAATCCAGATTTAAAAAAGGAGTAAGGTAAATTTTCATTTATTTTTGTATTTAAATATAATTTTGGGTTTTGAGCCACAACAGAATAAATTGAACCAAAATTTAATATGGAACCTCCTTTTTTTCTCTTTACTAAATATTTAGCAAACTCTACTGACAAATTTAAAATAGAGTCAATATTCAAACTTATTGTATTTTTAAAATTTTGAATATCTAATTTATCAATTCCCAGAGTATTATTGACTTTATTATCAATGTATAAACAATTTATTAAAGAGTCATTATTTTTTAAAATATTAAAAAATTTATTTACAAATTCTTTATTAATTTTTTTTTTATAAAATTTAAATTTTGTATTATATTTTTCTAATTTTTTTTTTTTATCATTATCAATACCTGCTTGATCAACAACAGTTACATTATGGCCTTTTAAAAGACAGATATAAGTGACTTCAAAACCAATGAGACCGAGGCCACCAAGAATAACTACGTTTTTATTTTCTGCCATCAAAAGTGTTTCTTTTCAATTAACTGATCTTTCTTAATATTAAATTTTGATTTTTTGTTGATTATCAGATCATAAAAATAAATTGGATTTAATCCATTTCCAGGTCTTTTAAGACAAATATTATCTTCAGAAAATAAATCATTTTTTTTGATATTTTTTGAGGCAAAAATACTTTTTCTTGAAATAGACTTCATATTAATCTCTTCTAATTGACATTTTTTTTCATTTTTGCCTAATGTAATTTCTGTCTTTCTTATATTTATGACATAATTCTTAAATTCATTAAAATTTAAGGATGACGCATGGTCTGGTCCTCTCATTTTTTTATTAATAGTGACATGTTTTTCTAAAACTTTTGCACCTAAAGATACCGCCACTATTGATGGAATGTCGCTCAAACAATGGTCAGATAAACCATAAATAATATTCAATTTTTTTAAAGAATTCAAATAATTTAAATTCATTGAAGCAATAGAGGATGGATAATTTGAAACACAATGTAATAGACAAATATTTTTTTTTCTTTTATAAATTTTTACTAACCTTTTAACCTCATCTTGATTGGCCATACCCAAAGAAATTATTACATTACATTTTATTTTTGAAAGATATCTGTTTAATTGCACATCCACTAAATCAGCAGATGCAACCTTTATTGTCTTTGTATTTATTTTTTTTAAAAATTTAGCGCTTTCAACATCATACGGCGTTGAAATAAAATCAATTTTATTCTTATCACAAAATTTTTTTAAAATAATAAAATCAGAAAAGCTTAATTCTAGTTTCTCTAACATTTGAAAATGGTTTTCATTGATGTTTTTGGTATTTTTTTTTTGATAATTGGTTTTTTGAGTATTTTTAGATGCAAGATTTACAGCTTTAAATGTTTGTAATTTTACAGCATTAGCTCCATATTTTTTTGCCTTTAATATCATTTTTTTTGCTAAATCTACTGAACCATTATGATTAACCCCTATTTCTGCAATGATATAAGTTTTTTTTAATTTTGAAAAAAACATAGTACTTGTTTTAAATTATTCACTATAATTATATACATTACTTTTTATAAAAATGATAATTTTAGGTTTGAATTCACATGAAATAAATAGTTCGTGCGCAATAGTAAAAAATAATAAACTTATTTATGGAAGCACCGAGGAAAGATTTACAAGACAAAAACTAACGAAAAGTTTTCCTATTAATTCTATTAATTATTATTTATACAAAAATAATTTAAAAATTGAAGACATAAATTATGTAGCACAATCGTGGAATCCGTCTGCATATTTTGTAAAATTTAATCCGATAAAATCAAAAAATAGAATTTCTAGAGAAGATTATTTCTACACAATACCAGATAATTTATTAAATGTAAGAGGATCTCACAATAGAATGATTGGAAATAAAGTTGAAATGAAATTTGATATAAAGAATTTTCCTAAAATTTTATATATCCAACATCATGATTGCCATGCATCTAATTCATTTTATTTATCTGAATTTGATAATGCTGCTATTTTAGTTTGTGACTTTAAGGGAGAATTTGAAAGCACATCTTTTTATTACGGAAGTAAAAATAAAATTAATAAAATTAAAAGTTTCAATATGCCAAATTCATTAGGTATGTTTTATGCAACTATTACACAACTTTTGGGCTACAAACCAGATCAGGACGAGTGGAAAGTTATGGCTCTTTCGGCGATGCAAAAAGGTGAGGATAAATCAATAATTAAAAAATTTGAAAAACTTTTTAAACTTTGTCCAAATGGTGAAGTAATTTTTAATCAAGAATATTTTAGAGGAAATGATTTATGTTTACCAAATTTATATAGTGATAAATTATTTAATCTTTTAGGTGGAGATAAAAAATTAATAAATAAAAAATATTCAGACTGGCACATAGCTGTTGCCACAGCAATGCAAATCACTTCTGAAAAAATATGTTTTCATTATCTTGATGAATTGTACAGAATAACAAAATCTAAAAACCTTTGTTTAAGCGGTGGTTTTTTTATGAATTCAGTAATAAATGGTAAAATTCTAGAAAATACAAATTTCCAAAATATATACATACCGTTTGCTCCTACAGACGCTGGAAATAGTATTGGTGCAGCTTTGTATGTTTCAAATCACTTAAAAAAAAATAAAAGGGTGAAAAAAAAATATTACAGTCAAATAGGTCCTGAATTTGAAAAAAAATATATATTAAAAGTTTTAAAAACAAGAAAAATAAATTACAAAACGTCGGAAAATATCGCAATAGATGCTGCTAAACTTATATATAAATATGGTTTTATTGGTTATTGTGAAGGAAAATCTGAATTTGGTGACAGAGCTCTTGGAAATAGATCAATACTAGGAGACCCTACAAAAAAGAATATTAAAGAGAAAATTAATTCAGCAATAAAATTTAGAGAAATGTATAGGCCGTTTGCTCCTGTAGCCAAGAAAGAAAATTTAACTAAATATTTTCATGTCAAAAAAAAATTTACTAATGATTATATGGAAAAAGTTATAAAAGTTAAAAAAAAATATATAAATAAAATTCCATCAGTAATTCATTTTGATCAATCAGCAAGAGTTCAAACAGTTGATAAAAAAACTCCCAATAAATTATATTCGATACTTACAGAATTCGAAAAACTTAGCACTTACCCAATTCTACTAAACACTTCATTCAATATAAATGGTGAGCCAATGGTTCTTAAGCCAGAGGATGCTATAAATACTTTTTACAATAGTGGATTAGAGGTTTTAATTTTAAATGATTTCATAATTTTTAAAAATTAGTTTTTTAAACTTCTAACTTTTTTAATTATAATTTTTGAAATTTGTTTTAATTCTTTTTTAAAATTATTAACAACCACAATATCAGCACTTTTAGGAAATTCAGCCTTAATATCCAATCCTACAATATTTTTTTTATATTTATAAATTTTCTTTTTTTTAAATTTTATAATTTGCCTTACATTTGTTTTTATATAAACTTCAATATAATTTTGAATTTTTTTTCTATTATATTTGTGAATTTTATTAAATAAACCCACCACTGTAAAAATTATATTTATTCCCTGTCTTGAAATAAATTCACAAAAATTTGAATAACTATATGCTAATTTTAATCTTTCATTTTTTGTATAAGTTTGAAATTTAAAAATATTTCTCAAATCATCTCCATTAATAATTATAGTCTGTCCATAAATTTCTTGAATTTCATTTTTAATTAACTTAGCAACAGATGTTTTTCCTGCTCCAGATAAACCTGTGATCCAAAAAACATATCCTTTTTTTTTTTTTATATTTTTTTTAATATCATTCTGCATAAACAGGGGTTTTCTTTTTTTGTTTTTGAAAAACCTAGACTTTCTTTTAAATAAATAATTTTAAAATTATTCTTTTTTTTAATCTCAGTGATTAATTCTTCTTTGGATAAAAATCTACGATAATGATCAGTAATTCTCTCATTTAAACTAAGCTTCTTTCCTTTTTTTATTAACGGATCATTCTTAGTTCTAAATTCAAAAAAAGCTAAAGAATTTTTTTTTAAAGTTTTACTTATAAATTCGAAGAGAATATTTTCATTTTTTTTATCAATTGCATGTAAAAAAAATCTAATATAGGCAAAACAATATTTTTTATTTTTTAATTTTAAAAAAGCATCTTTAATGCTGAGCTTAAAAAATTTTATACTCAAATTTTTTAATTTAGACTTTTCAACATTTTTTTTTATTGCCACAGAAGATATATCAATACCTGTAACTGCTAGACCCTTCTTATAAAAAAAAAATGAATCTCTTCCATTTCCACATCCAATATCTAAAAAACTTTTATTTTTTTTTTTAAATAAATATTTTTTATAAATAAATTTTGCAAAATTTGATGGATTTAAAATATCATTATTTTTCTTATAAAAATTGTCCCAAAAAGTTTTATTAATTTTCAATATATTATGATTAATTATATTTTGTTAATTTTTTATTAAGTATACTAATATTTCATAAATTTAAATATAATTATATTCCGTGGTAAAAAAAATTTTTTTGATAATTGTTTCAATATATTCAATAATTAAAATAAATTATTTTATTAAAAAAAATAAAAAAATTATTTTTTTTTACCATCCTTCTCCAAATTTAGGAAATATAACTAGCTACTACATAGAATTAGTTTTCGAAAAACTAAAAAAAAAATATCAAGTTTTGTATGGTTATCAAAATTCAAGCCTGAAAAAAAATAAAAAATATAATTATTTTTATATTAAAGAAAATTTACTAAAATATATTTCTCTAAAAAATTTTTTTGTTTCGACTTACATTTGTAATAATTTTCCAAAGAATTGTTTTAAAATATATATTCATCATGATATATACGATACACCAATTGTTAGCAAAAATTTAATTAATAATTTAAAAAATAGACTTGAAAAATATGATACTGTTTTAATACCAACAGATGATAGTAAAAAAAAATTTTTAAAGATTATTAGTAAAAAAACAAAGATTAAATTTCATAATATTGGTTATATAAAACTTGATATTTTAAATGAATTAAAACAAAAATTAAAATATAAAAAAAAAAAAAATATAATTATTGCTCCAACTAATATTTACTCATTTAGGAACTTTACTATCTTTGAGAATCTTGATTTTATTATTAAAAAAATTTTGCAAAAAACAAATTACAACATTATTTTAAGACCCCATCCTTCAAATTTTAATGATATTAGATTTCAAAAATTAGCTAATAATTTTAATACTAATTCAAGATTTTTTTACGATAGGTCTGATAATTACTTAAAAATTTATTTAGAATCTTATTTGATGATAACGGATCTTTCGGGAACAGCTTATACATATGCCTTCTTAACAAATAACCCTGTCATTTTTTTTATTGAAAATAGTAATTTAATAAAGAAATATAATTACGATAAACTTAGTTATTTTAAGGATATAAAAAAAATTGGGAATCTTTCTAACAAAAAAAACTTTAATAAAGTTTTAAAAAATACTGAAAAAAATCATTTATTTTTTAAAAATAAAATTATAAAGCTTAAAAACCAAAAAATACCAGAATTAGGAAAATCTATTAAAAAATTTGATCAAATTTTATCAAGTATTTAAATTAAATATGTTTGATAAAAATATCTTTTGACTTAGAAAAATTTCTATGAGGGTTTTTAACTAACCAGTCTCTATAAACATTTCCAGGCCCGACTACCTTTTCTTTTTGGATTATATCAGAATCTAGTATTTTAAAAAAAAATTTCTCTTCATATGACATTTTTTCTTGAATCTTTTTATCAAGATACTGTCTTTGATTTAACCCTTGATCTAAATTTCTATTTCTATAGATAGTATTTATTATTCTTCTTCTTGCTCCAGTCAAATTTTCACCCCCTCGGTGCCACAAATTTGTATTCAAAATTATTATTGATCCAGCGTCTGCTTCAACTGCAACTGATTCTGGATGCTCTTCATATGGATTTACATAATTATCTGGAAATCCTAATTTTTTATGTGTTCCAGGTACAATTCTTATAGCACCATTCTCTTTACAGGAATTATCAAGGTACAACATGGATACTACACATCCATATGGGTCATTAAAATTTTCTCTAGGTAGCCAATCAATATGTAATCTTTGCTGACCTTGACCTTTATTAGGTTCTCTAAAATTAGAACTAGAAATCATAATTTCATTTTTAATAACATGGTAAGAAGCCCACAGCACATCTGGCAAAATTGAAAAATTAAAAAATGCTTCGTCTTTATTTGCCAAATTTCCTAATCTTTTTGCAATAGGTTCAAATTTTTTTCCCTGTTTATAGTATTCTTCTCTACCTTCATACCCTGCTTTTTCTCCTTCGCTTTCTATTAAAGAGTCTATTTTTTGTCGTAAATAATCAAGACTAGCTCCAATATATTGAAAATATTTTTTGTCTGGCTCTAATATGCAATAACCATCTTTATCTAATTTTTCAAAATGAGAATTAGAAATAAACATCTTTTGAAATTTTGAAGATGTCAAAATCTTAAATGTATTATTCATAAAAAATATATATTATTTTACAATTTTAAATAATTTTGATTTTATAAGTGTTTTTAAAACTTTTTTCAATAAAGATATTTTTAGATTACTTATTTTAGAAATGTATTTTAATGAATTTTTTCCATCGCTAAAATGTACAAGCCATTTTATTGCCTCAGTTTTTTTATCTGCAAATTTATAGTCTTTGGTTTTGTAATGAATATTCCATTTTGACAAATGAGGTTCACATTTTGTAATCTTAACAAGAGGTAATATTTGTTTGTGCTTATCTTTTATTTTTAATTGGCAAAAATTTTTTAAAGCAAAGTTATTAACCTTATTTTTGTAGAAATTTTCAATATTTATAAAAATATTTTCTAAGATTTCAATTGTTTTTTCTAAACTATTAAAATCTAAAATAGATTTATTATCTAATGAAGAATGATACTCTTTGTAATTTCCACATTTTTTGCTCATCAAAGCACCTACTGGTAGATTAAATCCTATTGAGCAATATTGCCTTTCATCACTTCCGGATGGAGAAAAATCCAAAATTTTCTTATTTTTAAGTTTTGTAAATTTAAAAGTTTTTTCTGCAGCTAAATCTGCTAAACTAATTTTTTGTTTTGATCTTTTATATGTAAAGTGATCTTTTATTCCAAGACACGTTAATATATAGCCGGCTACTAAATTTTTTTTTAGATAACTTCCTCTTTTATTTAAAAAAGCAATAGTTCCAACAGTTTCAGCAGTAAATACAAACCTATAACTAAAATATCTATTTTTTTTAATTGTTAATTTTTTTGCTAAAAATATAGCTGTTATAGGACCAGATAATTCATTAACTGCCATAGATGGATGACATGTGTAAGAATGTATTAAGATTTCTTTTTTTGTTTTTCCTGGAAGATAATATTCCGACAAAGTTAAAGATCCTTTTTTTATAATGGTATCTATGTGGACAAAATAATTTTCATTTTTAAGTTTTTTAAAGTTATTGTAAGAAATACAAAAACCCCATTGTTTTTTATAATAAGATGTTTTGTATGGGATTGCCGTCGGATTTTTTTTATCGTGAATTAAATGTTTTTTTAAATTTTTAAAATTTATAAGACCAACATAGCTAGTTGAATAATTTAATAAATGTAAGTTATTTTTTTTAAAATCTATAATTTTTTCACCTTTGCTATTTAAAATAAATGCACTTCTTGGATTCCATTCGTCGGGTACAGTCCAATCAAAAATTTTTTTTCCAGAAGGAAACTCAAATGTCTTCAAATTACATACTGATGACAAAACTTTATGCGTTTCTCTTACTCCATTCCCAGTGATACTTCTATTTATCGGCCAAAGTTTATCAAAAATTTCTTTTAAATCTTTTATTATTTTTTTTTTATTATTAATTTCTGAATACATATTTATATCTAAATTTTTTTAAAACTTTATATATCCAAATCAATATCCATTGGTTTTTCCAAATAAGTATAAATATCTTTTATAAAAAAACTTAGGGCAACATTATAAAAATCTCTCATTTTGAATGTCCAAATTTCTAATCCGTTGAGATTTTTGTAATAATTTAATTTTTTATTTTTTTTCATTCTATCAAAAAAATGTTTGTTCAAAAAAAGTCTTTTTTTAATTTCGTATTTTTTAAATCTTACGGATAGATAAAATTTTTTTTTAAAGATTTTTGATTTTATTTTAATTGGATGATAAAACTCCTTATTATATCTATATGGCACCCCCACTACTGTTTCAACGTGATGAACTAAGGTTACTGCGTGTTCGGGATTTATTCCTATGTTGACTTGCATAGTGTCTAGTTCCAGCATTACAGACCAGGCTGAGCCTGCTCCATAAGCATGACTTGAAACATTTTTTAATAAATTTTTATTTTTTCCAATACAGGAAATTGACCAAAATGGATGTAGACTTCTATAGCTATTTTTTTTTTTCCTTAAGTATTCTGCCAACGGTCCCATTTTATGAGATGGCGTATTTTTTTGATCAAAAATTTCACTTGTATTACACAGGTTCATAGAGGCGGCTGGGGAAAAAATAGAGTAATTATTGCCCATAATTTTTTTTAAAGATTTGAAAATTATATCTAATTTTTTTTTTTTTAATAATTCTATTCTTCCAATATTTTTTAAATTAGAAGTAATATAAATATTTTTTACTCTTTTAAGTTTAAGTTTATTTAATGCATTCAAAATTTCATTTTGAAAATTATTTTCAATTTTATTTTTCATTATTTTTTAAAAATACTTTTGCCATTAAAAATTGATGTGGTGCAATAAATCTCTTTTTTGTTAATGCAAAACTTTTATTATCTTGCATCCCAAGCTGATAATCTTTAATAATTTTTTTTGCAAAAATTATTTGATATTTTTTATCAAATGATAAATTTTTTAACTTTAACTCATTAATAAAATTAGGTTTAATCAAAAGTTTTTTGCTCATACTTACAAGTGTTATATAGCTATCGTTTTGCAGTTTATTTTCTAAATTTTTTATCATCGACCAAAGAATTTTATTATTATTAATTAATGGATATGGTGTTTGAATAAATTTTTTATTATAATTATTACATAGTTTAATAATTGGATCTACAATATCCCAAAATTCTTTATGGTATGGTTCTGGAAAAGGCCATTTTTTTTTATCCTTACAAAAATCAAAATGCCCATAATGAATACCATAAATTAAATTGTTTTTTTTATCACTTTCTAAAATACTCTTTAAATTATCGTAGCCAAAACTTGTTTCAATAATAGGTATAACTTTAAAATTTAATAAATTGTTAATATTAATAATTTCTTTATAGCTATTTGTTTTTGGTAAAAAAATTGCTTTTATATTAAGTTTTTTTTTTTTTAAGATTTTTATATCTTCGTCGAAAAAATCACTATTGGTAGAGTTTATTCTTATAAAGCAATTTTCTAGATTAACTGAATTTTCCGACAAATAACTGACACCTTGTCTACAATTATTTTTCAATAGAAGTGTTTTTGCTCTTGAAAATAAGTTTTGAGCACTATCTTCCATATCCAAGATCAATTGAATATTACTATTTTTTAACAGTTTGTAGATTGCCCGATATCTTAATAAAGAAAAATATTGTAAAAATTTTATATTAGCCATTTTTTAATTTTGGGACATTTTTTTGTATATTATTTAAAATTAAATAAAATAAAAATTCAAATTTTTTTCATAATTACTTTTAAAAAAATAACCCAAATAATTAATAAAAACTTAAAACTTTCGAAGTTAAATTTATTTAATAAACCTAATTTTTATAATGTTCATATTTACAAAATTAATCAGTAAATTTTTATCAATATTATTTGAATAATTTTAAATTTTATAAAATTTGAATTAAAAAACAGTTTTTAATGCATATGGTTTAAAATCTCTAGCTTTTACACTATGAAATCTTATGCCAGCTGAAATTCTAAAACTTTTTGAAATATTTTCACCGGATGCATGTATCGTATTTAAATTTAAAATTATAATATCTCCTAAATTATAATTAAATTGTAATTTATTATTCACTATATTTTTTGAAAGATTTTGAATAGTAAAATAACCACTATTTAAATCTTTTTTATGAACTCTGCGACCCCCGACTTGGCTACAAGGAATTATTTTTAAAGAACCATTCTTTTCATTAGTAGTTGAAAGGGGGAACAAAACAACTAAACCAGAGTTAGTTTTTGGATTTTGATTATAATAAAAAGAATCTTGATGCCATCCATAAGAAAATTTGTCATCGGAAGGTGCATCAAGTCTTAGCATTTTACCTGATGAGTTTAAATCAAAATCTCTACAATTGAGTAACTTTGAAACTAATAATAATAATTTTTTGTTAAAAAAAATCATATCTAATCCAACTAGATTTTGAAAAGTTTTATAAAATTTAGAAAATGTTTTTCTTCTTCTTAATGAAAACAAGGTTGAATTTATTTTTTTATTGTCAAAAAAAGATATTTTTTTGCTATAAATATTTAATTTAAGGATACTGTTAAGAGACTCCTGTAATGGAATAAAATCTTTTTTTTTAATAAAATTTTTTAAAACCAAATAACCATTTTTTTTATAAAAATTAATTTTATTTTTTTTTATCATAAGATTTAATAAAATTTTTTCAGTGCATAAATCAAGCCAATTGAGCTATTAGTAACGGTAAGCTAAACGTGTTACCACGCTTCCACACCCGTCCTATCAACGTCGTAGTCTACGACGGCTCTATAGGAAGAACTAGTTTTGAGGTGAGTTTCTCGCTTAGATGCTTTCAGCGATTATCTCTTCCGTATTTA
>Ga0315909_10000944_pt1 | contig 39006 bp, 21 predicted proteins | sample LakEriMetagenome_11_FD_203527 | JGI IMG/M metagenome (GOLD analysis project Ga0315909, IMG submission 203527) | Freshwater fungal communities from buoy surface, Lake Erie, Ohio, United States - Buoy 2 MA125 | ecosystem: Environmental > Aquatic > Freshwater > Lake | place: USA: Lake Erie, Ohio... | reverse complement strand
TAAAAGAAAAAATTAAATATTTCCAACCAGCGTTCCACTCAACAACGCCTGAAGGATTAAACTCACGTTTAACTTTCTTACAACAATGTATGAGACCTGGTGAAACAATTCCAACAATTGGACCCAACGGTGATAAATTATATAATGATGCTTTAAACACGTCATTTGGGGCACCACCAGTATTGGTTTTACGTGTTGGTGATTTTTATAATACAAAGATAATCCCAACAAGTTTAGGTTTTACATATCAAACATTTGATTTTAATCCTGAAGGCATTGGTTTCCAACCAATGATTGTTGAAGTTAATATGGGATTCAACTTTGTTGGTGGTTCAGGACTTGCAAATCCTGTTGATACATTACAGAACGCATTGTCATTCAATTACTATGCGAATACTGAAATGTATGATGAAAGAGCCGAAGCGACAGAAGACACAAGTAGACTTGATAAAGAAATCATTAGTGCTATTAGAGCACAACAACCTGTTGTAGGTGTAGCCAATGTTGATACTCAAATATCTACAGATGGTGGTAATACAATTGGTGTTTTCACGGCAACTGGAACAACGGCAAGTGGACAAACAGGTACTTTAACATATGCACCATTTATGAATAAATTGGTTGAACAAACTCAATCATATTATAATGGTGTTTTAAATATGTTTGATAGTGTTTTAACAAACTATAACTATGGTGTGTTATCTATGTTAAATTATGGTAGTAACAATCAAACATATAATACAGGTAGTTTTAATTCATCTACTGATTTAACAGTAAATTTATATGGTAAACCAGCCAAAACACAAACATATGTTGATGATGCGTTTAAAGAATTATTAAAAGACATTGATGGTGGAGATTTAACAATTTTCTCAAGTTATGAATTTTCAAACCCAATTATAACAAATGCTCAAAAAAGATTGTTTAAAAAGAATTACTCAAATTATGTTAAAACATATCAAACAACATTTTTAAATTCTTTAACTGAACCAGTATCAACATTAGTTGGATTACAACAAAGTTATGTGTTTAATATTGATAGATTAAACTTTGTTGCGTCAGGAACTACAACAGGATATGATGGTAAATTAAACCAAAAAAATATTGCAATTTTATATTCTATAAGTGGAACACCTGAAGATGTTAGTGGAACTACAATTGATAGTTTAACATCTTTAAGAAATGACTATATTACAATAGGTAATAGTAACAATACTTTCTTATCTGGTCTAACACAGTCTCAATTATATAATACCGATGGATATAAACCAAAGGTGCCGGGAACATGGACACTACCAACAGAAGGGTTTGATTATTTTGATTATGATAGTCCTAACCAATATAAAATACGTGAATATACTTTAATGAGTAGAGCTTTATTACAGAAAGATTTGAAAGATGGTTTCTTAAAGGCCTTGGTTGAGGGGTTAGACCAAGCAACCACAAACGCAGTTTTATTTTATTATGACACTAGTGGTACTTCATTAAGATTCCAATGGACCTACGCTAACAAAGCAGGTACAGATTTATTAGCAATTTATAAAACAGGAGATGTTGCTAAAAACTACATTAAGTATACACCACCATTTGGGTCAACACAAAAAAGAATTACTGTATTCGCTGAAGATTTAACAGCTCCTGAAAGTAATAAAAAGACACTTCAAACTATCTATTCTAATAAGAATAATAGTGGTAAGTTTAACCCATATAACTTTAAACGAAAATTTAACTAATGGATGCATATTATAACCGATACCAACAATTTTTTATCAATGGTGAACAAACCGTAGTTCCATTTGTGCCATTACCAAGTAAGACTTCGGACCAAAGATATATCTATAGAACTGGGTTCAGTAGATTAGATAAGGTATCACAACAATTTTATGGAACACCATTTTTTGGGTGGTTAATTTTACAAGCTAATCCTGAGTATGGTGGATTAGAATGGAATATACCTAACAATTCTTTATTGACTATACCATATCCACTTATATCTTCATTACAAGATTATAAAAATGGTATAGAAAACTATTTCTTCTATTATGGCAGATAACAATATAAATGGTGGTGATAACATATTCGTAGACTTTGATTATCAAAATGTTTTTTTAGTTGACCCAAACAAAACTGTTGATTTAAATGGTGTTGCCCGAGAAAGACAAATTCATCATGAAAATTTAGTTATGTATGCAAACTTGGAGGCGACAAATGTCTTCCCAAGAACAAAACTTGCTGTTGGTGCACCATTAACGGATGCAATTCAAAATGTACCAATTGCCGCTATGAACTTTTTAAGACCTGGTGGTAAAACATTACTTACAAATGCTTATCTTGATGAAATTACGGGTTTAAACACAAGTACTGGAAAAGGAACTAACCAACCAAACATTACAAATGTTAGCCAACAAAATAAAACTGATGAGTTTTATCTTAAACAAAATACCATAAATTCACAAGATACTGGATTATTAGGTATTGAATCTATTAGAGTTAAAAATAATAGAAGTGCTACACCAAGTGTTGAAATGACATTGATTGATACACAAGGAAGAGCGTTATTTGAAAAGGGTGAAAATTCTGAATATGCTGCGTTTTTTAACTTACCATACCCAACATTTTATTTAACATTAAAAGGTTATTACGGTAAAGCGATTAGATATCAATTAATTCTTACAAAATTTTCAGCGGCTTTTGATGGTAGTACTGGGAATTATAGAATTAATCTTAATTTTTATTCTTACAAATATACGGTATTAGCCGAAACACAAGTGGGAGCATTATTTGCGGTTCCATTTATGTACACATCTGATTTTAAAATAAATGCGACAGCACCACAAACGGGAGCTTTAAACGCGGCACAAAATTCTGTTGTAATTGGTAATAGTGGTGGTCAACAAAACGCAACAACCGTTACGTCAAATGTAAGAACAACAAGAGGTTATCAAAAAATTAAAGAAGTTTATGCTAGATATAAAGCAGACCAATTAATTTCACCAACATTACCAGAACTTTCGTTTCCTGAATTAAGAGCGAGATTAGAGGGACTTGAAAAGTTTTTAATTCAAAGTTTTGGACAAGCCGATTTCACACCATTATCTGATGTGGATACCTATTTTAAATTAGTTACCAAATTTAGTGATGATGTTTCATCACCTGTTGAAGATAGTTGGTTTAGAAAATATATTGATGTTGATTTACCATTTGTTTTAAGTTCAAAAATTGCTAATAATCAGACAGGTGTTAAAACTTGGATTTATAATAAAGCCACAAGAGATAATCCTCAAAAAAGAATTGATGCTTATAATGAATTAAGACAACTTGTTACCGAGTATGAAACACAATTATTAAAAAATAAAACTTTAGGTGAAAATGGTAGTTTTACAATTGATGGTGTTAAACAAGGTTCTCAAATTAATGTTGTAAAAAACATCAAAGTATCCCCCTCAACAACATTGTATGTTAGTGAAGATACTTTTAGAAAGGCAATATCTGTTGATGATATTGATTGGTATGAAACCTTTGTTGCAAGAAACAATAGAGAACCAAGAAATGGTGAAGAAAACATTTTAAAAGCACAATCATTATTATTTTTCATTCCATTAGAAACACAAGGTGAGAATCAACAAATAATCCAACCAACATTTAACTTTGTATTTGACGGAAAAGGAAATTTTTCAGATGTTATTTCAAAAACATTTGATGAAATTTCAAAACAAAAAGAAAAAATTGTTGCCGCTCTCACAGCGTTTTTAGCCAAAAAAATTGAAGGACCAAATGGTTTAGGGTTTAAACCAACCATGAGAAATATCATGGCTATGATATTTGCATCTATTGAAGCGTTTTATAGATTGATGGATGATGTTCATTCTGATGCTTGGTCAAAAAGATTACACCCATATAGAAAAGCGGCGGTTTATGGTGATGAAAAATCAAACACTACTACAGATTCTAAAAACTTAACACAAACAACAAACACACCAAATTTAAGTAATATCCCTGTTTATCCTTGGCCGCAATATTATGTTCAGACAAATTCAGATAAAGGAGAACAATATGAATTAAGATATCCTGGTGACCCAAGAGAAATATCAAGAACAAAGGCAAATAATTTTGATGTATGGCCTGAAGTTGAATTTGTTGAGGAATATATGAAAGGTTTGGCTCAACGTTCAAGTCCTGATACAGGTCCGTCAGGAGATAATAATGAAGGAAGTTCAATTAATAAAATTACTGTAAACGCTGTTGAATTCCCAACAACAAATATACCATATACTGACTATGATACCGTTAAGTTTTTATATGAAATTTACGAAAGGGTATTATTGGCAACATATTGGGATAGAATATCAACATCGGGAGCAACATCATTATCAGTCTATAATACTTTATCAGATTTAGAAGTTACTAATATTAGACAAGCCTTAACAGGAACAAGTCCTGCTTTAACAAAGACACTTAAAAACCTTGCATTTACACCAAACAATTACTTGGGGGTATTAAGACAAATATCTAATGATGGAACTGGTACTAGTTGGCAACAATTCATTAGGGGTATTTTTACTTCAGAATATTTAAGAACTATTACTACAGTAGATTATGCAATTTTGGAAGATACTTTAATAACTGCAGCATCATCATCTACAGAAAAGAGTGTTGAGTCTTTAAAAAATCTTGATGAGTATGTAAAAACTTCAAAGTCCACAACAACAGATATTATGGATGTATATCCATTTAGAAGTGAAACATGGTCAAAACAATATTTAAGTAATTTTGCTCAGTCCAAGTCTGATAGATATAAAACATATAATAGTTTATATGTTAATACCACAAAAAAATATATTACAAATTATCAGGTTGGTACAACGGATAACAACCAAAATAAACCTTTTGTTAATGGTTCATTTTTAAAATCACTATCACCTGAGGTTACAACAACTTTTGATAATTTTTATGCAACAAGAAGAGCGTCAGAACAATACCTACCGACTGAAGGTCCTTTAGATTATAGTGCTAAGACAGGAAATGTTGTTCCATTACAAACGGTGTCTATGATGAATACACCATTCTTTATTAACGCCTTACAACAAGATGTACAAGCCGACAGGAGTAATAATGTTACCTCACCATATATTAAATCAGCATACCTTTTCTTAAATTCATTACCATTGGCAACGGTTAGTGAAAGATATTTTTCATTAGATAGTGTATCAAACACAGGTGCTGGTTTAGATGAATTTAATCAATTAGATTATATATTTGCGACTTTAACTAAATTTGGTGCTATTCATAGATTACCATACGCTTGGATATTAAAGTACGGTTCTATTTGGCATAGATATAAAACTTATATTGATACTAATGTTGATATATTAGATTCAGTTTGGACAAATGTTAATGCTGGAAACATATATAACCCAACAACAAATTCATTACAGAGTCAATACACTTTCAATAACCAAAAGAATGAAAATTATAATATTGTAGGTCAATTGAATAATACTGTTAGTGGAAACACAATATCAATTATGAACCTTGGATTTTATCCAAAATTAATGAATGATGTTTTCTATTTAATTGCGGGACAAGATTTATTAACAGGATATACAAATACAGATATTCAAAATGCCGTAACTGAAGGTTTAAATGTTGGACCAATTAGTGATTCATCAATAGCATTACAAAATGGTTTTGATACAAACAATCCAAATAGAAGTTTAAATATGAATGTTTGGTTTAGTTCATTTGACACTAAAAACTCAACCAAGTTTAAACCATTCCAACAATTAAAAACAATATTAATTCCAAGTTTTGGAACAAAGTATAATCAAATTCGTTCTGAATGTTTTACACAAAGTACTACAGGTAATACACTTAGTCTGACACAAGAAGTTTTTAATAACTCTGCGGTTTACAACGGTTCTGCAAGAACATTTTGGACAGCCCCAAACTACGGTTACTTTGAATTACAGAGTATTAACAAACCAAGATACGATGAGTATTTTAAAGAAATCTATTCGGGTGCAACAAAACAAACATCTGTTAGATTTGGACAGACATATACAAAAATTGAAGATGTCTTTGGAACATTTAAAAAAGATATTTTAGATTCTTTTGAAAATGAATTCTTAAACTTTACAAAGTCGTATAATGATTTATCTGCCGAACAAATATCGGGTAGTACATTTATTAATAGAAACTTCCAATCAATAATGGGGGAAATGTTGACGGTACCATATGTTGATAACACACAATCATATGACAATTACGTAACAACTTGTAATACATCCCAAAGAAATAAAATTAGTAATATGATTGGTTCATTTATGAACTATAATATTGCGTTTAAATACGGTAATCCAAGTAACTTTGATAGAAAATTATTTGGTACGTTTACAACATTACCTGAGTTCAAGGTTGTTGACCCATATTCGTACAAACCGTATGTTCCAAACACATTACCAACAGCGACAGGAACTTTAACTTTATCACAATCCGTTAGTTTAAATCCCGATGCTTGGAAAGCGATGTATAATTATGTTGGATTTGCAACACAGTCAGGTATGACATATTCAGATAGTGGAAGTTATTATACTGATTTTTTCCCAACAATGAATGTTGAATTTACTCAAGCAAACGTGGTTAATTTTGCACCATTAATTAAAATATTTGGTACACAAAAATTACTTAATGAATCATCGGCAACGGTATATAGTAGTAGTAATTTTACCGCATCAATTAATGATTACTACCAAAGTAAAAACACATTTTTAAATAATACACTAACACAGTTGTTTTCAACACTTCAAAAAGATTTACCGAATGTTGAACAAACAAATGAAAAACCTATTTTATCTGCGGTTGATGGTATACAGACAAAGATTGAATTTTGGGAAACTTTTAAAGCCTTTAATGACAAATGGATTGCGGGTAGTAACTACAAAGATAGAACATTATTCCAAGATGTTTTATTCTTAGATAGAGCCAACAGAGATATTGGTGATGCTGTTTATGTAGACATTTTTAAATTAAAAGATTTCTTTTCAGGAACAACATCTTTAGATACAAGATGTATTGATTTTGTTAGTAGAATTATTGCTGATAATCAATTCCAAATGATGCCTATGCCAGCATACATTAATTTTTGGGGTGTTGGTGATGTAAAACAAGGTGAAACACCAAATGCTCAACCAACAAATGATATGGCAAATTCATTATTTGGTACTTTCTTAGATGTTGATTATAGATTCGCATCTCCAAAGTTTGTTTGTTATTATGCAGGAAAACCAAGTGAACACTTGGATATGAGAGAAAATCCTGAGTATAGGTGGAAGACAGACGCTTTTGATTTCGCACCCGCTAGAATGCCTTTGATTGATAAATTACAAGGAAAGAAAGATTGGGCTCAATCAAATAGAGTTGTTGCGTTTAATGTTGATTTTGGAACACGAAATCAAAGTATGTTTTATAGTATACAATTAGACCAAAATTCTGCGGCGGCAACAACTGAAGCAAACCAAGTCATCACTAACGCAGCAAACCAAGCTGGTGGTACAAGGTCAAATACTCAAAATGTTAGTTTATATAATTTGTATAAAACTAGAAGTTATGAATGTAGAGTTGAATCTATGGGTAATGCTATGATACAACCTACTATGTATTTTAATTTACGTTATGTTCCTATGTTTAGGGGTCCTTATATGATACAATCAGTCGAACATTCAATAGATGCGGGACAATTTAAAACATTCTTTACAGGAATTAGAATGCCTTTATATTCATTACCGTTAATAGAACAACAAATTATGACACTTAACACTAGTTTATTATCGGAACTAGTTCAAGAAGTTAGGAGACTTAAAGAAACAGCCACAACAACGGCACAACCAGCAGTTAATATTATTACAATTGGTAATGGTGTTCAAACAAATGGTAAATTTACAGCGTCAGCGGCTGTTGAATGTCTTAAAGATATCCAACAGGCAAATGTTAAATATCAAAAATACACTGGTGTTGAAAGTACAACACAAAGATTATCATATGGTGATATGGCGACATTATTAAAAGATAATGTTAGTTCAATACCAACTAGAGCTATGATATTTTATACTGCATATTTAAATGGTCATGATGATAATAACTTTATTACATTTAATTTTGATTTAGGTGGTACTCCATTAGGTGGATTACCATTCCCTCAAATATCTTATGGTGGTAGGGAAACATTTTTTACAAAGACATTTGCTTGTAAAACAAACCAAGCCGGTGCTACACAACCAGTTGCGGTATTCACAAGTTTTGAAAACTCAATAAACTTTATGGAAAACTATTATTTTAATAAACAGGCTGGTGTTTCAAAAAGTTTAATAAATGTTGGAACTAATAAATGGGTAACTAAAGATGATTACATCTTAAGTATGGTGTCAACATGGCTTGGATGGTGGCCGACAAAACGATTTAATAATTTACAGGAAGAACAAACATTTATTGCTAAAAATAGAAATATGATACCTGATTTAACAAAAGCAGCCTCTGAAGTTGTAGAAATAATGATAAAATTTAATCTTGTAAGTTTTTAAGATATTTATATAAAAACTATAGTTATGAATATTAAACAACATTTAGACAATTATCTTGGTAAGAATACAAGATATACCGAAAAAAATGCCGGAAATGGATTTACCGAAGTGTGTGATTTGGACACGGGTAGCTGTTACACTATTAGAGATAGAGATGGTCTTATTGAAAGAGTAGACAATACTTTAAAAACTAATAGAAAAGTCCAAGTTGAAACACCACAAGGTGTTAAACAATTATTAAATGGTTAAAAAAATGGGAATAGATAATAAAATAATTCAAGAAATTAAGAGACACAACTCAATTAATAAATACATAATGGAACAAGATGCTTTGGGAGATGTTCCACCTGCAGACCCAACGGCAGCAGCACCCGATGCGGCGGTACCTGAAGCAGACCCAACATTAGCGGCACCACCAGCATCACCTGAAGTTATTGATACTGCAACAGATACTGAAGTTGAAAAAATTGATAATGTTGGAAATACTGAAGAATCTAATGATGAATCTGGTAGTGAAGAGTTGGATATTACAGATTTAGTTAATTCACAAAAAAATATTGAAAGCAAACAACAAGAATATTTTGATATGATGTTTAAACAAATTGAAGGGTTACAATCCAAGTTAAACGCTATGGATGATGTCTTCAATAAGTTAAACTCTATGGAAGAAAAAATTGAACAATACAGACCAAAAACGGCTCAAGAAAAATTAGAATTGAGAAGTTTAGATAGTGGTCCGTTCAACCAAAAACTTTCAAGTTTTTTTGATGACAAACAAGAAGATATGGAAAAGACAGGTAAGAATGAATATGTATTAACTTCCGATGAAGTTGAAAATATTGTACCTTCAGATATTAAAAAATCATTTGATGAATATGGTGCTGAACCCACTGGTACTTCATTTAAAATGGGTTGATTTTTAACAACTTTTTACTATATTAAAAGGGTCACGTTGTGGCCCTTTTTTATTTGGCGAAATAATTTGACGAACAGAAAAATAACAACTATAATTTATAAACTAACAATCTAATTAAACAAAAAACATGATGAGTTCACTTGACGCAGTACTTTCACAGTACGAAAAAAACACACAGTCTTTCGGAGACTCTAACCGAATGTCCCAAGAGGAAAGAATGAAAAAGTATTTTGCTTGTATTCTTCCACAAGGACAATCTCAAGGACAACGTAGAGTACGTATCCTTCCTACACCCGATGGTTCTTCTCCTTTCAAAGAGGTTTGGTACCACGAATTACAAGTGGGTGGTAAATGGCAAAAATTCTATGACCCAGGTAAAAATGACAATGAACGTTCACCTTTGAATGAGGTTTACGATGAGTTGATGGCTACAGGTAAAGAGTCAGACAAAGAATTGGCTAAACAATACAAATCTCGTAAATTTTACATCGTAAAGGTTGTTGACCGTGATGCTGAAGAAGAGGGTGTAAAGTTTTGGCGTTTCAAACACAATTACAAGAATGACGGTATTCTTGATAAAATCATCCCAATTTGGAGACAGAAAGGTGATGTAACTGATTCACAAAAAGGTAGAGACCTTATTGTACAGTTGGTTAAATCTAAAACTCCTGGTGGAAAAGATTACACAACAATCCAAACTATTATGCATGATGACCCAGCACCTCTTCACGAGAACGCTAAGGTTATGGAAGAGTGGTTGAAAGATGAGTTGACATGGAATGATGTTTACTCTAAGAAACCTGTAGAATATTTGGAAGCAATCTCTCGTGGTGAAGAACCTCGTTGGGATAGTGAAACAGGTAAATACTTGTACAGTGATTCAGGTGATATGATGATGGGTGGTTCTAAATCAACACCTTCGGCACCCGCTGACCCACAATTATTTGACGAACCTGCTGAGGACTTACCGTTCTAATAAAACAAAACATCATGTATGGTATCTTGTATGGTACCATACATGATTAATTTATAACACACATGGCAATCAAGAAAAACGATTTTAATTCAGTAAAGAAGAAATTCTCAACTTCAGCGAAGTATAAACCACAAAGATACTTTGACTTGGGTAAAGATTTCTTGGACGCTGTAGGACTACCAGGACCTGCTATAGGACACTTGAACATGTTCTTGGGTCACTCTGATACAGGTAAGACAACGGCTCTTGTAAAATCTGCCGTATCAGCTCAAAAACAAAATATTCTTCCTGTCTTCATTATTACAGAACAGAAGTGGAGTTTTGAACACGCAAGACTTATGGGTTTTGATTGTGAAGAAGTTGTTGACCCCGAAACAGGAGAGTTGGATTGGGATGGATTCTTCATCTTCAATAACAACTTTTCTTATATTGAACAAATCACAGATTATATTAATAGTTTGTTGGATGCTCAAGAAAAGGGTGAATTGGAATATGATTTATTGTTCCTTTGGGATTCAGTAGGTTCGGTTCCTTGTAAGATGACTTACGAAGGTAAAGGTGGTAAACAACACAACGCTGCGGTTCTTGCCGACAAGATTGGAATGGGTATCAACCAACGTATTTCAGGTTCTCGTAAATCTGATTCAAAATATGAAAACACATTGGTTATTGTTAACCAACCTTGGGTTGAACTTCCTGACAATCCATTTGGACAACCAAAAATTAAGGCAAAAGGTGGTGAAGCCATTTGGTTAAACTCATCTTTAGTATTCTTATTTGGTAATCAAAAAGGTGCGGGAACAAACAAAATTTCAGCAACCAAAGACAAACGAACTGTTAAATTTGCAATCCGTACAAAAGTTTCTGTTATGAAAAACCACATCAATGGTTTGGGTTATGAAGATGGAAAGATTATCGTAACACCACACGGATTTTTGGCAGGGAAAGACGCGGCTGAAGAGAAAGTATCTATTGAACAATACAAGAAAGAAAATGCTGAGTATTGGAAAGAGATTATTGGGGCTGATGGAGATTTCAGCTTGTTTGAGGAAAAAGAAAGTGAAACAGTATAAACAATAAATTGTGAAGACACTCTTAGTAGATGGTGATAACCTATTCAAAATCGGATTTCACGGGGTCAGAGACCTCTTTGTGGAAGGAAACCATATCGGGGGTGTCTTTCATTTTATCAATACCCTCAGAAAACAAATTGATGAACACAACTACGACAAAATTATTGTCTTTTGGGACGGTGACGACAACTCTGCCGTTAGACGTAAATTATATCCTAACTACAAGTTAAACCGTAGACAGAGTATGAACGAGTTTAAACTTGAGTCATACCATACCCAAAAAGAAAGAGTAAAAGAATACCTTGAAGAATGTTTCGTTCGTCAGGTAAGAGCAACTGAATGTGAGGCAGATGATTTAATTGCTTACTATTGTCAGATTGCAAATGAAGAATCAAAAACAATATTATCAGCAGATAAAGATTACTTCCAATTGATTGATGAACACACATCAATTTATTCACCAATTTCCAAAGTCACATTCAAAGTTGGTGATAAAGTTAAATTTGGTGATACAGAATTCCCACACTATAACGTATTGACACTTAAGATATTAACTGGTGATAAGTCAGACAATATAAGTGGTATATTAAGATTGGGTGAAAAAAGTGTAATAAAATACTTTCCTGAGATGCTTGATTCTGTGGTAACTTTTAACCATATTTTAACAAAGGCACAAGAACTTTTAGAACAAGACAAAAACAACACAACATTAAAAAATATTGTAAGTGGAAAAACAAAAGACGGAGAATTCGGAGAATCATTCTACCAAACAAACAAAAAAATCGTGGATTTACAAAATCCACTCATTTCTGATGAAGGTAGGTTACTTGTTGAACAATATTATGCCGACACTTTAGACCCTGAAGGTAGGGGTTACAAAAATCTAATTCGTATGATGACAGAAGATGGATTCTTCAAATATCTCGGTAAGAGTGATGATGAATTTATAAAATTTATACGACCTTTGATGAAATTGACAAGAAAAGAAAAAAGACAACACAAACAACAAATAGAAAAATAAAAAAATTATGAAAGAAACAGATGTAATTAAAATGGAGTTCTTGATTACCTTGAACAACAACATCGTAATCCAACGTTACTTTAACGTAAGAGATTACAATCCACAAGCTCGCAGTTCTATGGAATTGTATCAGTATCTAAGAGACTTTGTAGAAGGGTTTGAGTACGGCCAAAAGATGCGTTCGGTTGTATACCTTTTGGAAAACAAAGACGAAATTTTGGAGAACCCAAGTATCTTGCAAACATCAAATACTGAGGGTCCAGAAACATTTAACTTTTTAATAAAGGTAGGAGAACAGACAATTTGTCATAGAATTTTGGACGCTAAATTGTTCCCACCTAAAATAAGATACACCGTAGATATACGCCAGCAAGTAAAAAGTGTATTAAAGGATTTAACTGACATTTTTTCCGATGAAAATTTTGTTACAAGTTACATGAACTATAACTTAATCTAATAGTATTTATCAAAACTAATAAGGAAAATTTAATTATGTCAAACAAGAATTTTGAGTATCTAGGTAACACGTTTCAACTACAATTATTAAATCAGATTATCTTAGATAAGGACTTCTCACATTCTATCATTGATGTAATTGAACCTTCACACTTTGAAAACAAATATTTCAAAACACTTCTCCAATTGGTGAAAGAGTACTATGTAAAATATGATTGTACTCCATCATACGAAACACTTTCACAAATGGTAAAAAGTGAGTTCCCACAAGAGTTGATGTTGAAAATTCTAAACGACACTATCAAACAGATACAAACTGCGTCTACCGAAGGTGCAACATTTGTACAAGAAAAATCATTGAAGTTTTGTAAACAACAAGAACTTCAAAAGGCAATCACCAAATCACAAAAAATACTTGATAGTGGAGAATTTGAAAACTATGACAAACTTGAAGAACTGGTAAGAAGTGCTCTCCAAGTAGGAGAAAATGGAAACAAGATTGAAGATGTTTTCCAAAACTTGGAAGATGTTTTGAATGAAGATTTCCGTCACCCAATCCCAATGGGAATTACGGGTATTGACAAGTTATTAAAAGGTGGATTGGCAAAGGGTGAATTGGGTGTAATCTTAGCACCAACTGGTGTAGGAAAAACCACAGTCCTTTCAAAAATTGCTAACTCAGCATTTAATAACGGTTACAATGTTCTTCAGTTATTCTTTGAGGACAATCCAAAAGTAATCCAACGTAAACACTTCACAATGTGGACAGGTATACCACCTGATGAACTCCCATTACACCGTGAAGAAGTTCTTGAAAAAGCACGTCAGGTCAAAGAAGAAATGACCAACAAATTGTTCTTGAAAAAACTACCTTCAGACCAATTTACAATGACTCAAATTAAGAACATGATTAGAAAGATGGTTGCTGATGGACATAAGATTGATATGATTGTTTTAGATTATATTGATTGTATTGTACCTGATAGGAATATGGGAGATGAATGGAAAAGTGAAGGTTCCGTTATGAGAGGTTACGAAGCTATGTGTCATGAACTTGGCGTAGTGGGGTGGACCGCAACACAGGGTAACAGAAGCTCTATATCTTCTGAGGTTGTTACTACCGACCAAATGGGTGGTTCTATTAAAAAGGCACAAGTTGGACACGTTATCATTTCCGTGGCTAAAACTTTACAACAAAAAGAAATGAATTTAGCAACCATCGCAATTACCAAGTCTCGTGTGGGTAAAGATGGGGTTATCTTTGAAAACTGTAAGTTCAACAACGAATTGTTGGAAATTGATACTGAAAGTTCTGTTACCTTCTTAGGATTTGAAGAAAAGAAAGAAGAAAAGAACAGAGATAGAATCAAAGAACTAATGGAAAAAAGAAAAGAGCGAGTACAACCAAATAACTTTAACTAATAAAAAAAAATAGTATTTTAAATAAAATGGACGCATCACAAAAGATATTGTCGGACCTAACGGTTCACATGAAGTATTCAAAATTTATTCCTGAGTTGGAAAGAAGAGAAACTTGGGAAGAGCTTGTAACAAGAAACATGAATATGCACATTAAGAAATACCCCCACATCGCAAGTGAGATTGTGGACGTGTATCATTATGTGTATACTAAAAAAGTATTACCTTCAATGAGGTCAATGCAATTTGGTGGTAAACCAATTGAGATTTCTCCAAACAGAATCTACAACTGTGCTTACCTTCCTATTGACCACTTGGACGCATTCTCAGAAACAATGTTCTTGTTATTGGGTGGAACTGGGGTAGGATACTCAGTTCAAAAACATCACGTAGAAAAATTACCTGAAATTAGAAAACCTAACCCAAATAGAACAAGAAGATTCTTGGTTGGTGATTCAATTGAAGGTTGGGCTGATGCAATTAAAGTGTTAATGAAATCTTACTTTGGTGAGCATTTGTCAACACCTGAGTTTGATTTTTCAGATGTTAGACCAAAAGGAGCTCAACTTGTAACATCAGGTGGTAAAGCACCAGGTCCTCAACCATTGAAAGATTGTATCCACAAATTGAAAGGTATGTTGGACGCGAAAGAAGATGGTGAAAGATTATCATCAATTGAGGTTCACGATATGATATGTCACATTGCAGACGCAGTTCTTGCTGGTGGTATTCGTAGAGCGGCTTTGATTTCATTGTTCTCGGCTGATGACAACGAGATGATTGCTTGTAAGTCAGGTGCTTGGTGGGAAACAAATCCACAAAGAGGTAGAGCTAACAATTCAGCGGCTTTGGTTAGACACAAGATTACAAAAGATTTCTTTATGGACTTGTGGAAAAGAGTTGAAGCGTCAGGAGCAGGTGAACCTGGTATCTACTTTACAAATGATAAAGATTGGGGAACTAATCCATGTTGTGAAATCGCTTTGAGACCAAACCAATTCTGTAACTTGTGTGAGGTAAATGTTTCTGACATTGAATCACAAGAGGACTTGAATAATCGTGTTAAAGCGGCGGCTTTCATTGGAACACTTCAAGCGGGTTATACTGATTTCCATTACTTGAGAGATGTATGGAAACGTACAACTGAAAAAGAAGCATTGATTGGTGTATCTATGACAGGTATCGGTTCAGGTGTTGTATTGGGTTATAACATGAAAGAAGCTGCGAAACTTGTAAAAGAAGAAAACGCAAGAGTTGCTGAGTTGATTGGTGTTAACAAGTCGGCTCGTACAACTACTGTAAAACCTGCAGGGACAACATCTCTGACATTGGGAACATCTTCAGGTATCCACGCATGGCACAATGATTACTACATCCGTAGAGTCCGTGTTGGTAAGAATGAAGCAATCTACCAATACTTGGCAATGTATCATCCTGAGTTGGTTGAAGATGAATTCTTCCGTCCACACGACACGGCAGTTATTTCAGTTCCACAAAAATCTCCTGAAGGAGCAATTTTGAGAACAGAATCTCCATTCCAATTGTTGGACCGTGTTAAGAAAATTACACAAGAGTGGGTAAGACCTGGTCACAGAACTGGTTCAAACACACACAACGTATCTGCAACAATCAGTTTAAAAAATGAAGATTGGGAATTGGCAGGTGAGTGGATGTGGGAAAACCGTGACTTCTACAATGGTTTATCTGTATTACCTTATGATGGTGGAAGTTACATTCAAGCACCATTTGAGGATTGTACAAAAGAAGAATACGACAGATTGTTCGCTAAACTACACACAATTGATTTATCAAAAGTTGTTGAATTACAAGACAACACAGATTTGAGTGGTGAATTGGCTTGTGCTGGTGGAGCTTGTGAAATCAAATAAAGAGAATATAAAAACACCTACGGAGGGGGGGAGTGAACAACTTTCCCCTTCTTCTTTTTATATTGAAGAAGGAAAATATGTCTTTACTGAGGAATTTCATAAACAAAGAGGTTCTTGTTGCGGTAATGGTTGTAGACATTGTCCTTATTTTCCTAAATACAAAAAAGGAAATACAACTATATTTATAGATAATGGCTAATGGTAAAACATATGGGTTAACCTTCCCCTTTGTAACTTCTTTCAACGGTAAGTATTTGGATTTGTCGGATTACTCTGCTGAGGAAATCCGAAGTAATTTAATTCACTTGTTATTAACAAGAAAAGGTAGTAGATATTTTTTACCTGATTTTGGTACTGGATTGTTGGAATACATTTTTGAACCTTTGGATGGACCAACATTTAAAAATATTGAATCTGAAATAAGAGATTCTGTACAAAAGTACATGCCTCAATTACAATTAACAAATATTAACATTAGTGCTCCAACAGGTGAAGCTGCAGGATTAACCGCAACTTCAACAGGTGGTGTTACTGACCCCCAAATACAAATGACGAATCAAAACGTGACTGAATATACTGCTACTGTAAGAATTGATTATGCCATTTCAAATGATGTATTTAACACTAAAGATTTCGTAATCCTGAATATTTAACATAAATGGCACAAAGAAAGATATCATATACCGTTAGGGACTTCCAAGCAATTCGTCAGGAACTTATCAATTATACAAGGACTTACTATCCTGAGTTGATTGATAACTTTAATGATGCTTCAGTTTTCTCTGTGTTTTTGGATTTAAACGCAGCCGTAGCCGACAACTTACATTATCATATTGATAGAAGTATTCAAGAAACTGTTCTTCAATATGCACAACAACGTTCATCAATTTATAACATTGCAAGAACATATGGATTAAAAATTCCTGGACAAAGACCATCAATAGCTTTGGTGGATTTTTCAATTACGGTTCCTGCCTTTGGTGATAAAGAAGATGAAAGATATTTGGGTACTTTAAGACGTGGTTCACAAGTATCAGGTTCAGGTCAGATATTTGAAAATTTATATGATGTGAATTTTGCGTCTCCATTTAATGCTGATGGATTTCCAAACAGATTAAAAATACCAAACTTTGACGCTCAGGGTAATTTGATTAATTATACAATTACAAAAAGAGAAACAGTTGTTAACGGTATTACAAAGGTATTCAAAAGAGTGATAACACCAAATGATGTTAGACCATTCTTTGAATTTTTCTTACCAGAAAAAAACGTATTAGGGGTTTCATCTATTATTCAAAGAGACGGTACTGCATATTCAAATGTTCCTACAGCACAAGAATTCATGGGTGCTCAGGGTAGATGGTATGAGGTACCGGCACTTGCTGATGATAGAGTGTTTATTGCTGACCCTTCAAAACCATCCGATGACCCAGCGATTAAAGTTGGGACATATATTCAAACACAAAATAGATTCATTACTGAATTTACACCTGAAGGATTTTTAAAGATTACTTTTGGTGGTGGAACAAACACGGCTGAAGACCAACTTAGAGAGTTTACAGCACTTGATGTTCCATTGAAGATTCAAAGATACCAAAACAATTCAATGTCTTTGGGTTCAGCTCCAACTGCCAATACAACAATATTTATCCAATATAGAATTGGTGGTGGACAAGCAACCAACTTGGGTGTAAATACAATCACTCAAATTGGGGCGGTTGATTTCTTTGTAAATGGTCCTTCAGATATTCTTAACACATCGGTAATTAATTCATTAACATGTAATAACGTAACTGCTGCTATTGGTGGGGCAGGTTATCCATCAACTGAAGAAGTTAGAAACTATGTAACATTTAACTTTACAGCACAAAACAGAGCGGTAACTATTCATGACTATGAGGCGATTATTAGAAACATGCCTGGTGAGTTTGGTGCTCCTGCCAAAGTATCAATCACAGAAAACAACAATAAGATTAATGTTCAAATATTATCATATGATGCTAGTGGAAACTTAACATCTGAAGTATCACAAACATTAAAGAATAACTTGGCAGAATATCTTTCAAACTACCGTATGATTAACGACTACGTTACAATTGGAAGTGCTGAGGTAATTGACTTGGGTGTTGATGTATCTGTTGTATTGGATGCAACTCAAAACCAAGGTGTTGTTATATCAAGTATTATTGATAGGGTTACAACTTTCTTTAGCCCTGCTGTTAGAGGATTGGGTGAGAATATTGTATTGGCAGAATTGAATAGAATTATCCAAGACGAAAATGGAGTGTTAAGTGTTACCGACATTTCAATCTTTAACAAAGTTGGTGGACAATACAGTTCGGCTCAAACATCAATGCCTTATTCAGATGACGCAACTAAGAAAATCAGTTTGGTAGACAATACAATCTTTGCACAACCAAATCAGATATATCAAATTCGTTTCCCAGCAAAAGATATTGTTGTTAGAGTTAAGAATTATCAAACAACTAACTTCTCATAATTTATTTTATTGAAACATAAACTATCTTTTATAAAATAGTGTATAAACTATTTATGAAAGAAAGTAATCGGAATGTCCAAAACGTATAGAATTCGCACACAAGTTGGTGTTGATAGACAAGTCAACATTGAAATAGACCAAGATTTTGAACAATTGGAGATATTATCTCTGAAAGTTAGGTCTGAAGAAATTTATACAAGAATGTGTGCCGATTATGGTGTTGTAGTTGGTCGTGTTGTTGCCAATGGTGGTTATGGTGTTCCAAATGTTAGATTATCTGTATTCATACCATTAACCGATGATGATGCCAATGATGAAATTATTTCATCTCTTTATCCTTATAGAAATGTTAATACAGATGTTAACGATGATGGTTATAGATATAACTTATTACCATACGTACAACAACATACAGGACACGTCCCAACAGGAACTTTTCCAACAAGAGAAGATGTACTTACAAATCCAGCCTTAATTGAAGTTTACGACAAGTATTATAAATTCACCGTCAAAACAAATGGTAGTGGTGATTATATGATTATGGGGGTTCCAATTGGAACTTATACTTTGGTTATGGATATGGACTTATCTGATATCGGTCCTTTTTCTTTATCACCACAAGATTTAGTTAGAATGGGTAGAGCAACTGCCGACCAAATTGATGGTGGTACTTTTAAGAGCTCAACAAATTTATTTGAATTACCACAGATTGTTAACATTAATCAAACAGTAAATGTTGAACCATTTTGGGGTCAACCTGAGATTTGTCAGGTTAGTATTGCACGACATGATTTTGATTTAAGAAAAGAGGGTATTGAAATTAAACCAACATCCATATTCATGGGTTCTTTGGTGACGGGAATTAATGATGAATCAATTACCAAAAATTGTAAACCACCTAGAGACATGGGTAACCTTTGTAATCTACAAACAGGACCTGGTGAAATTATTGGTATTAGACAAACAATCTATCAAGATACTGATGGAAAACCAATCTTAGAAAGGGCAACATTACCAAGAGGTGGTAAAGTTATTGATGCCGATGGTACTTGGTTAATGGAAGTTCCAATGAACTTGGACTATGTGACAACAAATGAATTCGGGGAAACAATTTTTAGTAAAGACCCAAGCATTGGTATTCCAACAAAAGGAAAATATAGATTTAAAATAAAATATGCTCAACCTGCTAATTTTGAAACCAATGAAATTAGAAGAGGTTATTTCTTGGTTCCAAACATTAAAGAATATGGTTGGACTAATTCAACGTCAGACCCATATTATTCTGTAAATGTTTTAGGTACACCATATAAACAAGTGTTAGGTTCATATTATTTTGGACTTGATTGGAGTGGATACACTAATCCACAAGACGCCATTGAATGTAAGGATACTTTTTATGAGTTTCAATATAATAAAGTATATACCGTTGCCGGACTTATTGACCAATATAAAAAAGGAACTAATAGGTCTAAATTTATTGGTATTAAAGAAATCACGGACCCATCATGTGCTAGTGAAAACAATAGATTTCCCGCAACAGATGGTGTTAGGAATTTTGATTTCTTTGTGTTCTTAGTTAATAATGTAATACTACCATTAAACTCAATATTTTTAATAGTATTGACACCAATACTACACGTATTATCTATTGTTTGGGAAATACTAAAACCATTAATTGCTTTTATATATGGTTCATTATTATTAATAATTTCTGGTATTTGTAAATTTATTAATTGGTTAGGTGCAGATTTAGATTGTCCTGAGTCAAAAAGTTTTAGTGATATATTTGATGTGTTAGGTAATCCATTTGTTAAAATAACATTACCAAATTTAAGTTATCCTGATTGTCAGGCTTGTGATTGTACACCAGAATCTGTACCAGCGGATAACGAACAAGCATCATTAGTTAAAAATGCGTCACAACAAAACTCAACATCTTTAAATGCTGATTTTTTTACAATATCAAATTGGGGTGTTGAAATTAATGAACATAAAGAAGTTTTTGCTGGACAAGCTAATGACAATTGGGCAATTAGAACACCAATTAGAAACGTAGATAAAAATGATTATGACTTTATTGACAATTTACCACCATGGGAAGTTATTAATAAATTTAACTTAAAGTCAAAGTACTTTGATACTGATAGGTATGCTGGTTCAAACAGAATTAAAGTTCAAATTGAGCCAGGAATTAACCCGACAAAAAACCACTTTGATAATATCATGGCGGTTTTTGTTGACCCAAATACTGAAAGTTATTTCCCATCAGGTAAGTTAATTTCTTTTTCACAACCAAACTTATCAAAAGACCCAAACTTTTCTGCTTATACAACAGGAGATTCAACAGGTATTACAGGTACTACAAATATTGGTGGTAGTATTGTGGTAAATTACGCCAACCCATCAAATTCAACAAACCTACAAACGGTAACTTATAGTTTATCAGGTTCAACAACTGGTACTACTAAAGAATATAGATTTCCGACAGATATAGAATATTTTCAAGTAATCACAGGATTAACTTATAATGACTTTATAAGTCAAAATTCAAATACATTATCAACTAGTTTATTAAAACAATTACAACAACAAATTAAATTATACCGTCAAGATGGTAAAGAAGGTGAAGACACCTATTCAAATTATCTTGGTCAATGGGTTGGTGGTAATCTTAATCTAATCTTTATGGTTAGAGGTGTTGACCCACAAAGTGGAAGAAAGAAAATTAAGTATGATTTATCAAGAATTTTTGGATATAATACCTATGGTAATAAAATTGTTGAAGGAGAATTCTTTTTAAATATACCCGTTCAACCAGGTCTTAAAACTGTACGACATAATTTATTAACTGCAAATACTGATAATCAAAATGGTCAATATCTTTATTACCCATCTTATCAGTATACTGCAGGAACACAATATTCGGCATATACAACAACTTTACAATCTTATTATTCAGCGTTAGACACATCACAAATTAATAATTACTTACCAACAACAAGTAATGGTAATAGTTTATTGACTAGTGGTAATAATGGTATGGTTAATGCTGGAACCCAAGGTCAATTATTGGGTTATAGTAATACTCCCTCAGGAATTGCTTATAATGGGTATGAGTATATTGAAGGTGGTTCATTTATTTGGTATGGTAAATTTGATGGTGGAAATAAAAAAGGTGTAAATAATAATTTAAAACCGCAATATTATTACGCACCATCTTGGGCTAGATACAGTCCAGGCAAAATGGTTGTTTATAGTAACCGAATGGTTATGAGAGCGGACAGATTACCAACAGGTACCGTATTAAATACCGTAGACAATAACGCATTTGCTTGGCAAGCATCAAATAGTTTAACATATAATTTTTATAGTGATAGTGGAAGTGCTGAAACCGTAGTTCCTGTACCAAGTTTTTCTTTTGGTGATGCAACAGGTGGGGCTGATGTTGTTACAGGTGGAACAATGAATAAGGTATTAGAGTCGTTCTCTTGTGCTGGTATGGTTGACTTAAATTGTTATCAAGGTATTGGTACCAACTTTACCGTATTACCGGCAACAAATGACTGTAATACAAATCTTGGTGGACCTGTAGTAGTTAATGGTTGTTATAGTATTGTCAATAAACCATTAGTTTCTTTGTTTGGTAGAAATAATGACTTTACATTGATAGCCCAATGGGTATCAAGATTTAGACTAACATTTGCTATTTGTAGAGGTGCCTTATCACATACATTTGTAAATGCTTGGGTTAATGGAACTTTATTTGCGTTCCCATTTGAAAACAACGTATTCTTTGATTCCAATAATAAACCATATGTCAGAAGTGTTAATCCACTCAATGGTAATGTTAATTATACTTTCTGTGCTGATGTTTTAGTTTTTGACCCCGAGTCAAGTAACTATTACTACCGTTCAAGTCCTTGGAATGGAAGTGATTTTATTGGTAAAGATTCACCAACAAACAATAGTAATGATGTTAATAAAAAAGATTTCTTGTTTCCAACAACAATTCTTGACTTAGGACCAAAATACATTTGGACTAAAGATGTTAACTTATCACCTGATTACTATGGATATCAAATGGACAATCTAACGGCAACAAGTTGGAGTAGTGAAAAAGACTTATTACAATTATTTGTTATATCAAGATTAGTAAATTCAAATTACTTAAGTCAAATTTTTGGTGTTAGTAATGGTTCTGTGGCTTCTTTATTTAGTAGAAACGAAGATAGGGTTGATGGTGATTATGCTCAGATGTTACAAATCAACTCTCAATATGGTATAGTACCATTTACTGCTGAGAATTATGTTGACGACCCAAATACTACTTCAGACAATCCAATTTACGTTGATGGTGATTCCAAAGGTAATCCTGTATTTGGTGTGTTCTATAGTGGATTCACACAAGAAAGAGATTTGATATCACCGAGGAGATTGAATAGAAACTTAACGGGTAGTACATTAATAGCTGACTACTTAGGAACCAAATCACAAGAGGTTCCATTTTATACTTGGTACAACAATGGTTGGGGTAGTCCATCACAACCGTCAATATTTGGTAATCAAGAAAACACTTGGTCTAGTTCTAAATTTACATATTCGGCTTACAAACAAAAATACCAAAGTATTGATAGATTAAACGCACCTATGTTTATCGGTGGAAACCAATACATTCAAAACCGTACAGGATATATTTTCCAAAGAAACGCTCAGGGTGGAAACGAACCTGTAATTCTTCCTGGTACATTAAATCAGACAACATTAACAAGTGCTCCTTGGTACTTTTATTTTGGATTAAAGAAAGGTGCATCTGCAATGGATAAATTTACACAACTTTATATTGGAATATCAGAATGAGTCAAGAAACAGATTTCATAGTAGTTAAACCTGATTTAAAGTTTAAGTCAGCTCCTGAGGCAGATATAACTCTTCAGGTTGGTATTAATCAAACTCAATCTCAAGTTATTGAATATGATAGAACTGTATCTGTTAACTTGGCAACATTGTTTGATGCTGAAAGACAAAAGGCGACAACATTCAGACCAACAATTAAAATTTCTTATATCTATGAAAACAATTTGGTTGGTCATACCGATTATACTATTTTTAGAGATAGTTTATTTTATGTAAATCCTGAAGTTTCAATTATCAATGGTATATGGAGTGGATTACCATCGTTCCAAGAATTTGAATTTATTAGAACTGATATTGATTCATTACAATTAGATTTTGTTACCAAAAGTAGTTCAACATACAATTGGAATATTGTTTTATCATATCCATATGAAAATGACTACAATGTTCAGATGCAGTATTATTATCAAAATGGAACATCACTTCCAGCTTGGGTGTCAGGTGATGGAATACCATTTAAGATTACAACAGGTTCTGATAATGGAATGCCAATCATACAATTTGTGTGTCCTGTTACACACGGATTAACTATAGGTCAATACGTTCAATTATCATTTAATTATGATGACATGAATTTATTCCAAGTTAGTAGTTTGGGAAACAACACAATTGGTTCAGATGCCTACATATTCAATTTAAATAATGTTGGATACACAGGTAGTACATTTGCTGCGGGTGTTACAGGTGTGTTTAAAAGAATTGCCGATATTAATAACTCAGGGGAAACAATGTCAAGGTATTATGTTAGAAAACATAAGATTATAACAAATCCTCACGATTCAATTATTACAAGAAATGGTTTTGAGTTAAACCCATTTGATGATGGTGCGATGTATCAGTTCTCATCATTAACACCAAACAAAGTTAGTAGAATTGCTAACTACCAAAGTTCAAACACGTACAATACAACATTTGCTCGTGACTTTGAATTATTAACTCAATTAGACAACAACAAGAAACCTTTAACACAAATATTTGCAACATTCCAAAATGTTGGGTACTTTGGTTGGTTTAATAGATTAAGACGTGGTTGGAAAATGAATATGACACCAAATGAAACAAATCCTTGGTGGGATACAACAAATCCATTATCAACCGAAGATAATCTTACATCAGGTTATACCAAAACACAAAATGGTGTAACATATGATTTTACAGTTAACCTACCAAGATATAGTGGTGATACGATGTATGGTGATTGGTGTGAGTGGAATGATTTTGAACAAACCGAAAGGGTTATCTCTGAATATATGAACAAGATAACTTATAATCAAAAGGCATTTACAATACCATCAACTGCTAGCACAAACACAAGTGGTTTTTATTATCAAGTTCATAATCCAATAACATTAAGAGTATTTTCAGATTATGTTGAAACCGCTCAACCAGTTGGAATTGAAGATATTCCAAACTATGCTTATTTCAGTAACAATAACAAATTATGGTTATGGAGAGATATTTACACATATGGTTATGTTGATAATTTAGGTAGGGGTGTTGAATTTCCATATTTAAATAATGCTCATTACCCATTCCAAAATATACCTTTTAGATTATACCCTGAAGGTGCGTCATTTGACATAACAGAATTGTACCAAGTAGTCCCAGACCCAATCATAGATGGATGCGAATAAAGTAAGAATACTGTTTGATAATCAAACAAAATTTTTGAACATTCCTTTGGAGCAATCTTGGGATATGTATGGACAACAATTGGACCTTGAAAAATACGAGGAAGATGTGTTGGAAAAAATTCTTAACCCAAATGATGACTTTGAGGTTACAAGATTTGACCACCAAACTTATGATGTAACAAAGACATCAATCAATTATGATTTTTACTTGTATGAAGAAGATTCACAACAATGGTTAAATTCGTACCAAGCAAAATTCTCAACAAATCAAATATATTACTTTGAACCACCATTTGATAAATCTTTTTGGAAAATAGATTTTTATGATAGTCCAACACCAAGAACACAAAAATCTTATTTTACGGTAATACTTCCCGTTCAACAAGGATTAACTCAAGCCACGGTGTTAAACAATACAACACCAGTTACAATTAGAAAACCAAAATATGTTTTGGATTATATTGGTGATAAAGAAGGTTTCTTCCTTTATTGGTTAAAGGGTAGGGGTTTTTTAAACATCAACACATTTTATATGACAGCCAAATTCTTTGATGGTAGTACGGGTCAATTCATTAAAATGATGAATACCCAACAAAACTTATTACCAAATATGTATGACTTTCCACCTGAAAGTTATTTCTATTATAAAGTTGATTTGGATTATTTAACACAAACATATCAGGTATTTAATTATCCAACAGGAAACAGAACGGGAACCGTAAGTAATCCCATAAAATGGTATGAATATACAAACCCATAATGGAATCACAAACAATGTACGTTAGGGTATCCCCTGAAGTATTAAAAACAATTATACATGATGTAACTTATTCAGGTGAAACATTTGGTGTTTATTCATCTATGACTGAAACATTGACGGGTGGTACAAACAATACGTCAACGTTAACAGGTTTAACCGTTCCAATTTTGTTATTACAGAATACTGTGGACATGGGATACTATTCAGTATTTGATGGTGCCATTTCACAGATTAATGTTGTAAACAATTTTATATTTTCATCCACGACAGGAAACCCATTTACTTGGAATGTTTATAATACTGCTGATGTGGAATTTAATGCCTATCTGGAACTCTCACAATATTATTTAGATTGGGGTGATGGAAGTCCTGTTATACCCGTAACGGCATACACACCAAATTCTTTGGTACACACTTATAATTCTAACCCAAGTGGTTATACAATTACCTTATCACAAAATAGTCCTTGGGGTAATACAAAGGTATCAAAAAATATTAAAACACCATATGTTGAAGTTCCTGATTTTAATTCAAGTGGAACTGCATACTTTACACCAAATACTGGTTCATGGAGTGCAACACCAATATCCTATGATTATATTTTTACGGGGGATAGTGTTAATTTAGTTGATGCTCAAGTATCATCTGATTACGTAACTGTACCATTTACAATTAGTGGATATACTGATTCAAGGATTAATGACCTTGCACAATACGGACAAAACAAATTTCAATTATTAGTACCTGTTCAAAAAAATAATGTTGATTATGGTATCATAACAGAAATTAATTTGGTTTACACAGCATATACAATTCAAGATATTGATTACTATGATTATTCTGATGGAACAACAATATACTTTACACAATCATCAGGATTAACCGCAGATTGGATGGTTCAAGAACCAATTGTAAAAGATGAATTACTTTTAGGAATAATTTCTCAACCAGAAGTACAATCTAATGTATTTATTGAAAGAGGCAAAAACTCCGCACTTGAAAGGGTACAAAGGATAGGCGAAGTGGACAATCTCGGAGACCTAATAAAATATGGATATAGATTTTTTAATGTAACATAAAATGGCAACAGGAACATACGGAACAATAAGACCGGCAGATGTATCACCCGAAGACGTGAGCATCATAATGAATTACACACCATCAAGAGATGTAACGGATGACTTTCTGTTAACTAGTCTTGACGCTGCGGCAATATTGAGACCATACTTTAATAACGCAAGTACTGGTGGAAATACAAACGAAATATTGGGTGGTCTTTATAATTTAAGATTACCTGCTGATGTGTTTACTCAAATTGGTATATACACATTGTATATTAGACCCGCTGAAATAAGAACAACAATTACTGATTGTGGTGTTTTATCTGCACTTCCAAACGTAAAAGGTATTGTTATTGATTTAAGTAATGTGCCAAGCCAATATGTCAACAAATTTGTTGCCCAAGGACTTGTTGGTTTTAGAGTTGAATATTTAAATGCTGATGGTAGTAAAATACCTAACTTTTTTAGAATTATAACATCAAACTTTTATTGTGAACCAGTTATTCAAAACTTAACTAACACAGTACAAAAGGCTGTTAGATATAGATATACAGAAGGTCAAACTAATTTGGTATTTTGTACTTTATCACCAAGTTCATCACCAACAAACAAACCAAATGCAACTCCGTACATTGGACAACCAGCACAAAGTATTATTTTATCAAACACATATTTTAATCCTTTGACTTTAGAAGTTCAAGTTTCGCAGTATGATATTGATACATTGGGTATTGCCCTTTACGGTAATCAAACTAAATCTATGGAAGATGGTATATACACTATCTATGACGCACAAAATAACATTTACCAACAGTATAACTTGTATGAAATCAAGGATGACTTTAATAACTTGTTATATGAGGTTAAAGATAACAGAGGTACTAATATTGATTTCAGTAAAAGCTATCAAAATATCACAGCACAATAATGGCTAAAAAGTTCATACCAAATACAGCGGCATCAGGAGCAGGTACACCCTTTGATAATATCGTAGGGTTACAAACTGTGCAAGGTGGTGGACTTACACAAGGTAACTTTGAATTTACTCAAGGAATATCTGAAAAATCAAATCGTAATTTTAATATTGGTGTATTTCAATCACCAGTTTCATTAGAAGATTTAAATTTAGATTCTGTTAATGCTTCAAGAGAATTAATTGCTAAAGAATATAGGGTTTATCCAAATTATGATTTATCACAAGTAACCAACTTTACAATCTTTGGTTCATTACAAAAAAGATTTGAAGTATCGGTTCAAAGAATACTTAATTTTTTTCCAGCGGCTATTGAAATTGATGCGTTGTATTATGACTTCACATCAGGTGAGACTGCGTATGATATTGTTTATGATTCAGTTGCTAATGAAACTGAATTAACAATTGATGTTGCAAGAATTAAAAATCCATTTTCAATTGACTATTCTGTTAATTCAGCAATTAATCTACAAAACAGAGAGCAAGAGTTTTCACCATTAAGAGATTTAACAAATAGATATAGAGATTATAGTTTATCTGTTGATGAAAACCTTTATCAAATTATTGATTTTACGTCATCATCAAGTTTGTATAGTGGAACCATAAAAGTTATTGTTATTGGCAATCCATTTAGTGGAGACGTTTCAACATACAAGTCATTGGTTATTAGACCAAATGATTATTACGTTGAAAAAGCGTTTTCTGAAGATTTTGACCAAGTAGAACAATTTTTATTAAACAGATTGGTTCTTCCAATTTATACTGCGACATTTAATGTTCCTGTTGATTCAGACAATGGAGTTGCATCAGTACAAACTAAAAATGTTACATGGCAGAAAGATGGTTTATGGAACTTAGATATTAGAACTCAAAGTTTTACAAATTATTTGGAAACATTAAATGTTATTGGTTCTGAGTTTGATGCTTTTAAAACTAACTTAATTGCTCGTTTCTTAGTTACAGAATCTTTGTTAGAGTTTGATACTGATGACCACCGAGTTGCGAAGGTATTACAAATTTACGGAAGAAGTTTTGACCAAATTAAACAATTTATAGATGCGTTGGCATATATGAATTCGGTAAACTATACGCCAGGAAATGATATCCCATCAATGTTGTTGAAAAACTTAGCACAAACATTAGGTTGGAGTACAAACATTTCACCAATTTCAAATGAAAACTTTTTAGACTCAGTTTATAATTCAACGGGTGTAACACAATACGCAGGTTATTCAAGAGAATATACACCATCAGAATTAAACTATCAGTTTTACAGAAATCTTATTCTTAATTCGGCATACTTGTTTAAATCAAAGGGAACAAGACGTTCAGTTGAATTTACATTAAGATTGGTTGGAGCTCCCGATGCGTTGATTGAGTTTAACGAACATGTATATGTTGCTGACCAAAGAATCAATATGAAACAATTCAACGAACAGTTCGCCCAAATTACGGGTGGAACTTATGTTGAAAATATAACCACCTATGAGTCTGGTACAACATACTCAATTTACGGAACGCAATATACGGCATTTACATCAACAACTGAATTATTTTTAGTTGACCAAGTTAGGGATGATTATCCTGTTGATGAATTTGGTTATCCACAAGCACCTGTTAATACAGATGACTATTATTTTGAAAAAGGTGCTGGTTGGTTTGAATCTACACCACAACATAGAAGTCCGCAAGTTGTAAATGTAACTCAATCAGTCTTTACGGGTAATAGTCCAAATGTTCAAACAACATTACAACCATTTACATATGGTCAGGAATATTTTAACAAGTTTAGAAAATTCCCTTATATGAATTTGGGTTACAATTTAAAATTAACTCCTGATAATAAAAAGAGTTGGCAACCACCCGCATATAGAGTTAGTACAGAATCAGGATACAATGCTTATTACTATGCTGCAAGTGATAAGTTAGTGTTAAACGCCAAAAATGTGGATTTATTTATGAATCCATCTCAGGGTATCTTATATAATGTCTGGAAGATGTCACGAGAAAATAACTATCCAATTCCAAATTCAGGTATGTCACCAACATATCCAAGTTTGGGAACATATGATTGGACATTTATTAATCCTGAACCAAATAAAAAGACATTCTTTGAATTTGCACAAACATACGTTAACTCAACAATAAATGCAAGAAACAGATGGTATTCAACTGATGGTAAAACAAGTGGATATCCTGAATTATTAAACATTTATTACAATTACTTATTATCAGAACAAAATGTTGGAATACCAAATGATAATTTCACATATCAAAAATTAATTGAATATGTTGAAGGTCTTGGTCCATATTGGATTAGATTGACACAACAAATGATTCCAGCATCCACAATATGGAATACTGGTACTCGTTTAGAAAACTCATCACTTCAAAGACAGAAATATGTTTATAGAAGACAAAGAGGTTGTCAGTTAATACCTATCACAAATGACCCATGTTTAGCGAGTGGTCAATTATTCTCATATGATTGTACAACTGAGAATACAACATGTGCAATTTATCCTTGGATTGGTGTCAATACTTCAACTGTTAGTTCATTCTCTGAAATTTTATACAGTGTTTTATATTCTTACTTAAATAGTCAAGGTTATCAATTATCTGATTGTTTAACAAACACATTATATTCTCAATGGTATGTAAATGTTAAAATTGATGGAACAACATTGATTAATACCAAATTCTTTGAAGGTTATGGAACATCTCAAGTTCCAAGTAATAGTCAATGGAAATCAGCATTAATATTAAACCTTTCACAATTGATAAATGATGGTTATTATTTCTTTGTGAATGGTAATAGTGTAACGGTATACAATTTAACATGTGCTACAACAACCGCTGTAAGTACATTACAAATAAACGTAGGAGTTAATATTGATATCACTTGTCAGTAATGAATAACATAAACCAAATATATTTAATAAACAATGGCATTAGTTAATAGGTTATTTTATAGTTGTGCATTTGGTTTCGGTGTTACAAAAACATTTCAAATTGATACTGCAGGAACTTGGGTTAATAACCAAAGTAGTGTCATATATTCTGGTGATGGTGCTTGTTATGTTTACACAACTAGTTCATCAATATCTTCACCAAAACAATCATATGCTACTGAAGAGTATAGTAATTGCTCGGCATGTCAGACAGCAAACCCTGATAATTTATATTATACATTTTCATCTTGTTGTGATAACACAACATTTAGTATAAGAAGAGGTGATTTTGAATTAGATTCATTATTTTATGATGGTAATATTTTTTATTGGAATATAAGTAGTGGTGGAACATCATTATTTACGGGATGTACCACAGCAATTACAAATTACACTGGTAATACCATTTATGCTGGTAGCGCCTACTCTACTAATTCATCATACCTCCAAGGTTGGGGTAGCTGTGCGACTTGTGAAATATATGCACCTTGTGTTGTAACTCCAACACCCACACCAACACAAACTCAAACACCAACTGTAACGCCCACAATTACTCCAACACCTACTGTGACACCAACAATTGGACTATCACCAACTCCGACACCAACAGTAACTTCAACAATTACGCCAACACCAACAATTACACCAACAATTAGTGGTTTTGGAAATGGAAATACATTTGGTTATGAATTATTTGTGACAGGAACTTGTGAAAATGGTGTGGGTAGTATTGAAATTGTTGCTACAGGAGGAACACCACCATATACTTTCAATTGGTATGACCCAAATCTTGGAACAGGTACATATAAAACTAATTTATCTGCAGGAACGTATCTAATAAGAGCGAATGATTCAACGGCACCTGTAAATAGTGAATTTTATATTAACGCCACAGTATCATCAGGAATTTCTTTAAGTTTTATATCAGAAACATATACAACTTGTGGATTAAACAATGGTTCATACACGGTATCTGCAAGTAGTGATAATAGTCAAATAACATATTATCTATATGATTCTTATGGACTTGTGGATTCAAAGACAACAACTAATGATTTAGCCATTTTTGACAATTTATCTGCGGGAACTTATAATGTTATAGGTGTTAGTGCTGCAGGATGTTCGGCATCAACAGAAACTTGTATTATATATTCATCAAATACGTTAGAGTATGGATTCTATATTGTTAATGATACACAATGTGCTAGCCCAACAGGTAAAGTTTATGTTACAGGTGTTACAGGAAACTCACCCTTCACATATTTGTGGAATGATGGAACTACGGGAACATCAATTACGGGTTTAACTCAAGGTATATATGAAGTTACGGTAACATCAGGTGATGGTTGTGTTTTATCACAGACTGCGGTTGTTGACTTTGTTCCATCATTAGGACTTGGTTCTTGGAGTGCACAAACACCTGGTTGTTTTGAAGCCAATGGTTCACTATTACTCACCATTACAGGTGGAACAGGACCATATTATTATTCAGCGTCTACAGGTTATGTTGATGTAACATACGCAACACAATATTTGTTTACAGGGTTAAGTGCCGGTGTGTTTAGTGTTGCAGTTACTGACGCAGCATTATGTAAAGTAGATTTTGGAACTACATTAGCAACACCAGGAACATTTAGTAGTATTGATATTAACGCAACAAATTCATTTTGTAGTAAAACTGATGGACAGATTAGTATTGATATACAAGGTGGAACCGCACCGTTTACATATACTATTGTAAGACCTGATTCATCGTCAACAAATATAACAACAAATTCAAACACCTATATTTTTACAAATTTAGAAAGTGGTGATTATACAGTATTTGTTTCTGACAACTCATCTTGTGGTTATAGTCAAGATGTGACAATTTTTGCTGAAAATAAATACACCGTAACAACAAGTACCGAAGCAACCGCTTGTGGTATGAATAACGGACAAGCAACAATCACACTTTCAACAGGTGGAACCGCACCTTATCTATATCAATTAAGTAATGGTGTTTCAATTAACTCAAGTTTGTCGGCAACAACATTTAGTTCGTTGGGTGGTGGTGATTATACATACACAGTTACAGATGCGGATGGTTGTATACAAACAGGAATAGTTTCAATTGTAACGGGTACACCAATTTTATTTTCATTATACCCAACAAGTTGTGGAACTGGTTCGGGTGGAACAATGACAGCCCTTATTTCATCAGGAACACCACCATTTACATTTACTTGGTCGGATAATGTTTCAGGTAATCCACAAACAATAACTGTGTCAGGTTTAACAGGTGGGACATACACATTAACATTGGTTGATGCAAGTGGTTGTACTCAAACAAGAACTTCAAATGTGAGTTGTAATCCAATTGAAACAACATATCAAATATTTACAATGTGTGAAAGTGATTTCCAATACACATCAGGAACCAAACGTGGTATTCTTCAAATGTTAAATGATGGTTACTATGATTTAACTTCGGGAAATACAAATTGTTTATTAAGTGCCACAACATTTGTTGCTCAAATTGAAGTTAGTGGCGTAACATACAGTCAATCATTCTACACAGGTACAACCTTATTAGATATACCAACAGATACTCAATGGTATGATACTGTTGAAACATTATTATTAACAGTTCCTGGCGTTTCATCGGTGACAATTGATACATCATCAAGTGTTATTACAATACAAACAGATGGTGAACTTGCCAATCAACAAGTTATTATAGACTTGATAATCCAATATGATATTAATTGTGTAAGTTAATGGCAAGAATAGAAATTTCATCAATCACGGGGGCATCACCATTTGATGTTTATGTTTCTGATGTATATGGAAACAATCAAGTTTTTATTGCGACAATTAATACCGCAGTACCTCCTGTAGAATATTTTTATTTGCCGTCTTTGTATGATAATGCTCCGGCAATTATGTTGACAATTGTTGATGGAAATGGTTGTTCTAAATTTAAAATTCTTGAGTGTAGATACGGTTGTGGATTTGCAATTCAAGTTGTTGCTGCTGATTGTATTTACAATATTACCATCGCAACATCAAGTTGTACCTTTGATGTCATTGCCGCAAATCCAAGTTGTGATTTATGTTTAAGTTAAAAAAACTTAAATACTTAAATAAAAATTTCCAAAAGTATAAACTCCTTGTATTTATATAAGAAATTATATTATAGATGGCAGTTACTTATGACATTATTGTAGTAAACGAAGCGGACGGATGTTTAAACTCCGTAACCCAACAATATACTGTTACAGCATGTACTCAATATGTTATTGTTAGATTTGATGGAACCAACAATGCTATTGGTCCTTTTGATATTTACACAGGAACTACAGGTACTACTGCGGTATATTCTGCGGCTACAAGACAACAAATGTTTGATGGTGTTGCCGTTGAACTTTCGGACCCTGCGGCTTGTTCAGGATTAACCCCAACTCCAACTAGAACCGTAACACCAACACCGACAATAACACCAACAAATACGCCAACTGTTACAACAACACCAACAATAACACCAACACCAACAATTAGTGTAACACCAACAATAACACCAACACTAACACCAACAATTTCAATTACGCCGAGTGTTACACCAAGTATTACTCCAAGTATTACACCAACTACAACGGTAACACCAACTCTTACTCCAACTAAAACTCCAACTCAAACTCCGACTAATACACCAACTAATACTGTAACACCAAGTATTACTCCAAGTATTACTCCAACAATTAGTATAACACCAAGTATTACTCCAACTAATACTCAAACACCAACTAATACCCAAACACCAACAATAACACCGACACCTACTATTAGTGTGACTCCAACAATTACACCTACAGTTACACCATCATCAGCTGGATTCTTGGCGTATGTATTTGCGGAACCTATTAATGCTGGTGATACCACAACATTAGATACATGGGCTGGTTCAAATGGTGCTGTTGAGTGGGGTAGCTATAATGGTGGTGGTGGACCTCCAAACAATAGTGGTGGAAATTATAGTAATGATTTAGATGTTTACGCTCACCAACCATCATTTGTTAGTGGAGGTGGTAATTTTGTAACACCCGTTACATTTAGTTCACCAATAAATCAATCTACATATTTGTTTAGTAGTATTCAAGTATCGTCTACTGTTGTAAATTCAGCACTTCAATATTTCTATAGTATTTGGTTACCATTAAATGGTATTGGTGGAACATTAAACAATTATCAAATTGATTTGGGTACAACACCTTCTGGTAATGAGATATTTGATGATTTACCATCAATAACACCTACTACTAACGCATATAATGTTATTGTTACACCAGGAGCGGCAATTCCTGCGGGTACTTATAGAGTACTTTGGATAACACCTAATTTACTATACCCTGGTTCTCTACCATTAACTGGCTCAATATATTTCACAGGAGCGGCTAAAACATAAAAAACAGTAATCTATTTATAATAAAAAAATGTCGTTTCCTTATAAAAATCCCGTAGCTAACGTAACATTAACAGCTCCTGAAGGTGTTGCAATAAATTCATTCGTAGGTACAAACTTTTCAGTATCTCAAATTGGTGGATATCAAGAAGTATATTATTTAAATAATTTAGAGCTCGGTTTTTCTGGTACTGGATTACAACAATTATCGGGAAATACCATACCAATTCAAATTAGTATTGGTACAAATACTGGTTTATCATATACAACATTAACACTTAATTCGGATAACATTTCTTCGGGAAGAAGAAGGTTAGGTATGCAAGTATATGTTCAGGAAACAGATACGGTATATCAATATACTATTCCAAATTATGATGCTTTATGGAATTCTGTTACAGGTTTAACAGGTTCATCTGCAGTAACAATATCATCTACATTTACTACGGTAAACGCTCGTTCTCAGGCTGGTAAAGATTTTATAACCGCTTGGACTGCTTCAACCATTGAAGGTGTTAGTGGTGTTACTAGAAACGACGCTAGATGGAGAGTATTTTATGGTACTGATGTTCAAATAACAGGTGGTACATATTTTTCAGGTACACAAGTGTTAGATTTAGTTAATAGTACTGGTGGTACTATTACAATTACAGGTTTTACTGGTACCATAACAGGTGGAACTTATAATAGCGGATTAGGTGAGTTAACTTTAAATAATAGTGATGGAAGTGATGTTGTAATAACAGGATTTACATCAGGAGGTGGTAGTCCTCTTAGTGTTGGAGATGGTACTACAACTGTAGCCAATGTCACAGGTATGACATTTAGCGGTGCGACCGTTATTAATAATACTGGAGGTTCAATTACCGTAGTTATTACGGGAAATACTGGAACAAGTGGAACTTCAGGTGTTAATGGTATTTCAGGAACAAATGGTTTAGATGGAACATCTGGAACTTCAGGTTCAAGTGGAACTTCAGGAACGAATGGTTCATCGGGAACATCAGGTACAAGTGGTATTAGTGGTGTTGATGGTTCATCAGGAACTAGCGGAACATCGGGTATAAGTGGTTCATCAGGAACTTCAGGTACAAGTGGTTTAAGTGGAACATCCGGAACAGATGGTTCATCAGGAACTAGCGGAACTTCAGGTACAAGTGGTTCATCAGGAACGTCAGGTTCATCAGGAACATCAGGTAGTTCAGGTACAGATGGTACAACAGGTTCATCAGGAACATCAGGTAGTTCAGGAACGGATGGTACTTCTGGCTCAAGTGGTACATCTGGTACATCGGGTGTGAATGGTATTTCAGGAACAAATGGATTAGACGGTACAAGTGGTTCTTCAGGAACATCGGGTACTTCAGGTACGAGTGGTTCATCAGGAACGGACGGTACAAGTGGTTCTTCAGGAACATCAGGTATTTCAGGAACTAGCGGTACATCAGGTTTAGATGGAACATCAGGTACAAGTGGATTAGATGGAACTAGCGGTACTTCAGGTATTTCAGGCACATCAGGTACTTCAGGTTTGGATGGAACATCAGGAACTAGCGGAACAAGCGGTTCTTCAGGAACATCAGGTACTTCAGGTTTGGATGGAACATCAGGTACTTCAGGTATTTCAGGAACTAGCGGTACATCAGGTACTTCAGGAACATCAGGTACAAGTGGATTAGATGGAACTAGCGGTACTTCAGGTATTTCAGGAACATCGGGTACAAGTGGATTAGATGGAACTAGCGGTACATCAGGTATTTCAGGAACATCGGGTACAAGTGGATTAGATGGGACTAGCGGTACATCAGGTATTTCAGGAACTTCAGGTACAAGTGGAATTAGTGGTGTTGACGGTTCTTCAGGAACTAGCGGTACATCAGGTACTTCAGGTTCAAGTGGTACTTCAGGTATTTCAGGAACATCAGGAACATCAGGTACTTCAGGTTTGGATGGAACATCAGGAACTAGTGGTACTTCAGGTATTTCAGGAACATCGGGTACAAGTGGATTAGATGGAACTAGTGGTACTTCAGGTATTTCAGGAACATCAGGTACAAGTGGTTTGGACGGAACTAGCGGTACATCAGGTATTTCAGGAACATCAGGTACTTCAGGTTTGGATGGAACATCAGGAACCAGCGGAACAAGCGGTACTTCAGGTTTGGATGGAACATCAGGTACTTCAGGTATTTCAGGAACTAGCGGTACATCAGGTTTAGATGGAACATCAGGTACAAGTGGATTAGATGGAACTAGCGGTACTTCAGGTATTTCAGGAACATCGGGTACAAGTGGATTAGATGGAACTAGCGGTACATCAGGTATTTCAGGAACATCGGGTACAAGTGGATTAGATGGGACTAGCGGTACATCAGGTATTTCAGGAACTTCAGGTACAAGTGGAATTAGTGGTGTTGACGGTTCTTCAGGAACTAGCGGTACATCAGGTACTTCAGGTTCAAGTGGTACTTCAGGTATTTCAGGAACATCAGGAACATCAGGTACTTCAGGTTTGGATGGAACATCAGGAACTAGTGGTACTTCAGGTATTTCAGGAACATCGGGTACAAGTGGATTAGATGGAACTAGTGGTACTTCAGGTATTTCAGGAACATCAGGTACAAGTGGTTTGGACGGAACTAGCGGTACATCAGGTATTTCAGGAACATCAGGTACTTCAGGTTTGGATGGAACATCAGGAACCAGCGGAACAAGCGGTTCTTCAGGAACCAGCGGAACAAGCGGTACTTCAGGTTTGGATGGAACATCAGGAACTAGCGGAACAAGCGGTTCTTCAGGAACATCAGGAACAAGCGGTACTTCAGGTTTGGATGGAACATCAGGAACTAGCGGAACAAGCGGTTCTTCAGGAACATCAGGAACATCGGGTACTTCAGGTTTGGATGGAACATCAGGAACTAGCGGAACAAGCGGTTCTTCAGGAACATCAGGTACTTCAGGTATTTCAGGAACATCGGGTACAAGTGGATTAGATGGAACTAGCGGTACATCAGGTATTTCAGGAACATCGGGTACAAGTGGATTAGATGGGACTAGCGGTACATCAGGTATTTCAGGAACTTCAGGTACAAGTGGAATTAGTGGTGTTGACGGTTCTTCAGGAACTAGCGGTACATCGGGTACTTCAGGTTTGGATGGAACATCAGGAACTAGCGGAACAAGCGGTTCTTCAGGAACATCAGGTACTTCAGGTTTGGATGGAACATCAGGAACCAGCGGAACAAGCGGTTCTTCAGGAACCAGCGGAACAAGCGGTTCTTCAGGAACCAGCGGAACAAGCGGTACTTCAGGTTTGGATGGAACATCAGGAACTAGCGGAACAAGCGGTTCTTCAGGAACATCAGGAACATCAGGTACTTCAGGTTTGGATGGAACATCAGGAACTAGCGGAACAAGCGGTTCTTCAGGAACATCAGGAACATCAG
>Ga0315909_10000941_pt1 | contig 39049 bp, 39 predicted proteins | sample LakEriMetagenome_11_FD_203527 | JGI IMG/M metagenome (GOLD analysis project Ga0315909, IMG submission 203527) | Freshwater fungal communities from buoy surface, Lake Erie, Ohio, United States - Buoy 2 MA125 | ecosystem: Environmental > Aquatic > Freshwater > Lake | place: USA: Lake Erie, Ohio... | reverse complement strand
GGTTTTTCATAGATACTTTTGACTGAGCCTTGTTCCACAATTTTTCCTTGATGCATCACCACAATATGATCTGCCATATGTCGAACGACTCTTAAGTCATGACTTATAAATAAATAACTTAAACCTAATTCTTTTTGTAACTCTTTTAATAACAATAAAATCTGTGCTTGAATCGATACATCAAGAGCGGAAACAGGCTCGTCACAAATCACAAGCTCTGGATCAACAATTAAAGCTCTTGCAATCCCAATTCTTTGTCTTTGCCCGCCTGAAAACTGATGCGGGTATTTCGTTAAATCACTGACAGATAGCCCTACTTTTTTAATCATGTCGCGTATCTTTTTATCACGCGAGATTTTGTCCCCTAAGCCGTGAATCAATAAACCCTCTTCTAAGATTTCACCAATCCTCATGCGAGGATTGAGTGAAGCATAGGGATCTTGAAACACCATTTGTATCTGACGCTTAAGATCTTTTTTATCTTCTATCTTTAAAGTTTTAAGATTTTTACTTTTAAAGAAAAGTTCCCCTTGATCAAGCGACAGCAATTGTAACAGACAACGAGCTAAGGTTGACTTACCACTGCCTGATTCACCCACGATAGCGAGCGTTTCACCTTTTTTTATGGATAAACTGACATTATTGAGCGCTTTAATCGTTCTTTGACGTCTCACAAAAAAGCCAGACGTTTGCGTATAGGTTTTATAAAGGCCTTTTGCTTCCAGAAGCATTTCATTTTTTATTTGTTTTGAGGCCATTAAAAAAATATTTTCTATATAAATGCGCGATGCTGAATAGGTTTTAATTTCTTAATGCCCTTCGCATCGGGAACACAATTAAGTAGCGCTTTCGTATAAGCATGCTTGGGTTTCTTTAGTACTTCTTTCACACTTCCCTTTTCAACGATGTGACCCTGATACATCACAATCACATCATCTGCAATTTCTTCTACCACCCCAAAATCATGCGTAATAAAAAGCATGGCCATCTGTCTTTTTTGTTTTAAATTAGATAGAAGCTTTAAGATTTGTGCCTGCACTGTCACATCTAATGCAGTCGTGGGCTCATCCGCGATCAAAATAGAAGGTTCGCACGCAATACTCATCGCAATCATGATGCGCTGTCTTTGTCCTCCTGAAAGCTCATCAGGATAACTTGAAGCGCGATCCTCAGGAATACCCACTTCCTTTAAAAGCGATGCCACTTTTTTATTTAAATGCTTTTTATCTAAATCAAGATGCACATTCAACGCTTCTCTAATTTGGTCGCCAATCGAGATCACAGGATTTAAAGAAGTCATGGGTTCCTGAAAAATCATCGCCATCGATTTGCCACGAAAGGATCGCATCTCCACATTTGACAGGTCTGCAATATTTTGACCATCAAAAAAAATTTCGCCTGTTTGTTTGAGTTGGGATGACAAAAGTTTCATGATGGAGAGTGCGGTTAAGCTTTTACCACTGCCTGATTCGCCCACAATACATGTGGTGCGACCCGGGTATAAATCAAATGACACATCATCCACTAAAATTTTACGAAGGTCATTGATGGGCGACACTTTTAAATGTTTCACTTCTAAAATTTTTTTCATAATGTTTGTTTCAACAAGAATGGAGCTAAATCATCGAATGGTATTTTAGATTGTTGATTTTCCACTCTTAAGGATTTGACTTGAGCCATACCTTCTTTCATTTCATCGTCACCTAAGATGACCGCAAATGCTGCACCACTTTTATCCGCACGTTTCATTTGTGATTTAAAACTACTGCCACCTGAATTTAATACCACTTTTAATCCGTGAGATCTTAATGTTTCAGATAAGTTTAAGGCATACTTTTCGGCAAGATCCCCTACATTCACCAGATATATATTGGGTTCGTTTTGGAGAACAACACCCATCTCTTCTAAAAGTAGGATGATACGTTCCATGCCAATCCCAAAACCTGAGGCAGGTGTTTTATCCCCACCCAATCGCTCAATGAGATAGTCATATCTCCCACCGCCTGCAATGGTACCTTGGCTACCTAAGCGGTGCGTCACCCATTCATAAACGGTGCGATTGTAATAATCAAGCCCTCGTACCAATCGATGGTTTAATGTAAAAGGAATGCCTGCCTCTTTGAGATAGCCACATACTAAATCAAAGTGCGCTTTGGCTTCACTATTTAAATGATCAAATAGTTTCGGCGCCCCTTCGATCATGGCCTGCATGGCAGGATTCTTGCTATCCAAAATCCGCAATGGGTTTTGATGGAGTCGTCGTTTGGCATCTTCATCTAACACGTCTTGATGACTTTCAAAGTAACGAATGAGTTCATTTCTATAAATCAATCGATCTTCAGGGTCACCGATTGAATTGATATGAAGCTCGACATCTTTAATATCGAGCGCTTTCCAGAGTCTTGCCAATAATAAAATTTGTTCGGCATCAATATTGGCATCACTAAATCCAAAGGCTTCAACACCCACTTGATTAAATTGGCGCTGCCTCCCCTTTTGCACATTCTCATGTCTAAACATAGGTCCCTGATACCACAAACGGATGGGGCCATTGTAGGTCATGTTATGTTCAATGACCGCTCTCACACATCCAGCTGTGCCTTCGGGGCGGAGGGTCAATTGATCCTCATTTAAAGGGTCTACCCATGAATACATTTCTTTCTCAACAATATCCGTATGCGTCCCCACACTATCGATAAAAAGTGAAGTGGGTTCAACGATAGGAAGGTTTATTTTTTCGTAAGCATAAAGATTTAACACTTCACGCATTTTATCTTCAACAAAATGCCAAAGCGGCGTCTTATCCGGTAAGACATCATAAAAACCTTTAATACTTTGCAATTTTTGAGCCATATCTATTATTTTAACTTTGAATAGTGCGATTCCACATAGTGCATGACAATCGCTTTAAATTCTTGCGCGATTTTGTCGCCCTTTAAAGTGACGGTCTTTTCACCATCGACAAATACGGGAGCAACTGGTATCTCGCCTGTTCCCGGTAAACTAATCCCAATATTAGCGAGCTTGGATTCTCCAGGACCATTCACCACACATCCCATCACAGCGACTGACATATCTTCAACGCCTGGAAATTGATCTTTCCATTGCGGCATCGATTCACGTAAAAACGTTTGAATCTCGAGAGCCAATTCCTGAAAATAAGTCGAAGTTGTTCGACCACAACCAGGACATGCAGTGACTAAAGGCGTGAAAGATCGAATGCCCATGGTTTGTAAAATCTCTTGCGCGACCACCACTTCTTTAGTGCGCGATTCATCAGGTGTTGGCGTTAAAGATACACGAATGGTGTCGCCGATACCTTGCTGTAAAAGAATAGCTAAAGCAGCAGTAGAGGCTACAACGCCTTTCGAACCCATGCCAGCCTCGGTCAAACCAAGGTGGAGTGGGTATGAAGTTCTTTTCGCAAGCTCTTGATAAATCAGGATTAAATCTTGAACGACACTCACCTTACACGAGATCACAATTTTATTTTTTGGTAATCCCCAGGAGACCGCTTGCTCTGCCGATTCTAAAGCTGATTGAATTAAAGCTTCCCGCATCAATGCATCGGATGACAATGGATTTTTTAATTTCGCATTCTCATCCATCATGGCGGCCAACTTCACTTGATCTAAACTCCCCCAGTTGACCCCAATGCGCACTGGCTTATCGTAGGTTTTAGCAATGGCTATCATCGCCTCAAACTGTTCGTCGCGACGGCTACCCTTACCTACATTGCCAGGATTGATACGGTACTTAGCTAATAACTTTGCACATTCAGGGTAAGCCTGAAGTAACTTATGCCCATTAAAATGAAAATCCCCCACGATGGGGACATGACAATTTCTTTTCTGCAAACCTTCAATGATATAAGGAATCGCATCGGCAGAGGCTTCATTATTGACGGTGACTCTGACAATTTCAGAACCGGCTTTCCATAATTCAAAAACCTGATCAGTGGTTTTTTCAACATCCGCGGTATCGGTATTGGTCATGGATTGAACCACAATCGGAGACCCGCCCCCGACGGGCACGGATCCTACCATCACTTGATAAGTCGGTTTTTTAATAATGATTTGATTCATTTTTTATTATATTTTATTTATATAAATCAATAGTTTATTGAGTTAAATTCATTCTTTTTAGAGATCTCATGGTCTTATCTTTAACCTGCCCTGCAAGCTGCCCACAAGCCGCATAGATATCGTCGCCTCGGGTTTTTCTGACGGTCACAATGTAATCTTGGTTCATGAGGACTTCTTTAAATTTACGAATTTGGTCACTTGATGAACACTTATATCCGCTATTAGGAAACGGATTGAAAGGGATTAAATTAAATTTACATGGCACGTCTTTGACAATCTGAAGTAAAGCTTTTGCATCTTCGATCGAATCATTAATACCATCTAACATGACATATTCAAACGTCACAAAATCCCTCGGTGCTTTTTCTAAATAACGCTGACATCCTGCCATCAATTCTTTGATCGGAAATTTTTTATTAATGGGCACAATCTCGTCCCTTAATTGATCATTCGATGCATGAAGCGATACCGCCAATGCCACCGGACAATCTTCTTTTAAGCGATCCATCGCGTTGACTAAACCGCTGGTAGAAAGCGTGACCCGACGACGGCTTAAGCCATAAGCCCTGTCATCCAACATCAATTTCATCGCACTCACCACATTGTCATAGTTAGCTAAAGGTTCCCCCATCCCCATCATGACCACATTACTGATGATACGTTCTGAATTGAGGAGTACGTTATAACCTTCTTGTTGGCGAATGTAAAAATTGGCGAGCCATAGCTGGCCAATAATTTCAGCAGTCGTTAAATTACGATTAAAGCCTTGGCGACCCGTGGAGCAAAAGGTACATTCAAGTGCACATCCGACTTGGGACGAAATACATAATGTTCCTCGATCGTCTTCTGGAATAAACACGGTTTCAATACCATTATTGCCGCCTACATCAAATAGCCATTTACGCGTGCCATCATCCGACATCGCATCACTCATGACGGATGGTAATTCAATGGTGGTTTTGTCTTTTAATACATCACGAAATACTTTAGAAATATCTGTCATCTTATTGAAATCAATAAGATTTTCTTGATAAATCCAATGCATCAACTGCTTCGCTCGATAAGGCTTTTCACCGAAGTTTCCTACAAAAGAAACAAGGTGCTCGTAGTCCAAATCGAGCAAGTTAGTCATGAATAAAAATTAGCCGAAGAAGTATTTGATTTCGATTTTTGCGTTGTCCAACGAATCAGAACCGTGCACGGCATTGGCATCAATACTCTCTGCAAAGTCTGCACGAATAGTTCCGGGCGCTGCTTCTTTAGGATTTGTAGCTCCCATGAGATCACGGTGTTTTAAAACGGCGTTCTCTCCTTCTAAAGCTTGGATCATGACAGGGCCTGAAATCATAAACTTCACCAAATCATTAAAGAAAGGACGGTCCTTGTGCACCGCATAAAAGCCTTCAGCCTCTTGTTGTGTAAGTTGCGTCATTTTAGCTTTGATAATTTTTAAACCTGCATTCTCAAAACGAGAATAGATTTGACCAATCACATTCTTTTTAACAGCATCAGGTTTGATAATCGATAAGGTTTGTTCAATTGCCATTGTATGGACTCCGGTAAGATTTAAAAAACGTTGAAAAGACTGATAAAATAACATTTTTGAGAGCATTAATAAATAACAATTAGCAATGCAACACACTTATCTCACCACTGCGATGTATCATTTTGTGAGTCTCCCTCACTTTGAAAGTTTACGTGAACCCTTGTTACAGTTTTGTCTATCTCGTAATATCAAGGGCACGCTTCTCTTAGCCAACGAGGGCATCAACGGCACAGTTGCAGGCTCTGAAAAATCGATTCTTGAACTTCTTCATTACATAAAAACGGATCCGCTTTTTGAAGGTCACTTTAAAGGCTTAGGTCATAAAGAATCCTGGTCAGATAAACATCCCTTCTACCGCATGAAAGTCAAACTCAAAAAAGAAATTGTGACGCTAGGGGTGCCTGGTGTATCACCCACTAAAATGGTGGGGAAATACGTGAAGCCTCAAGACTGGAATCAAATTATTTCAGATCCAGAAGTGGTATTGATTGATACACGTAACGATTATGAATTTGCGATTGGGACTTTTAAAAATGCGATTAATCCAAAAACAACAACCTTCCGTGAATTTCCTGAATATGTGAAAACGCATTTCGATCCTAAGAAGCATAAAAAGGTCGCGATGTTTTGCACCGGCGGTATCCGCTGTGAAAAAGCATCCTCTTATATGATGAGTGAGGGTTTTGAGGAGGTCTATCACTTGGAAGGTGGCATTCTTAAGTACTTAGAAGAGATTAAACCAGAGAATAGTCTATGGCAAGGCGAATGCTTTGTCTTCGATCAAAGGGTTGCGATTAAGCATGGATTAGAAGTGGGTGATTATGATCAGTGTTATGCCTGCCGCTATCCGCTATCTAAAGACGACATGAAAAGTGAACAATACACTCCGGGCATTTCATGCCCCCATTGTTTCAATACCCACACCCCGGAAAAATTAAAAAGCTTAACTGAACGTCAAAAACAAGTTGTTTTAGCTAAGGAACGTGGCGCGAATCATATCGGAAAATAATAGCCTAAAATTGATTTTGTTTTGACAGCAAAAAATATAATTCAAAATATTTATTAAACAAAATTAATAAACTTGCTGCGTGGCTTATAAAAAAGTCTTTGATGCGAAGCTATTTAGAATCGTTTTGGAACTGAGCATTGAATAAGTGAAAATATTAATTCAGTTTAATGCCCTCCGCCCTTAAAAATAACTTTAATACCTTGCCAAATAATCCATAAGTCCAATCGAAGCAATCCGAGTGAAGATCTTTTCAAATATTGATCAACATACTCATACTCATAAATAGGATTGCCCATTTCAGAGGTTCCTTTGTTAATATGGCCAAGGCCTAAAAGACCACCTTTTAATAGTCTCCTAACCTTATTGCCTTGCTTCAAGTCACGCTCATAATGTAAAACAGACAATGGTCTCGGTCCAACTATACTGATATCGCCTTTTAAGACACTGTAAAACTGTGGCAGCTCATCCAAATAAAATTTCTTAACAAAGCTGCCAACAAAAGTGCGGCTATCAGGCGACCATTCTCCTGAGTATGCTATCCAATCACCGCGCTTTGCTCCTTCTGGATCTATATATTTAATTTTAATCAAGCGAATTTTATATTTTGGGAAAATTTTTCCAGCACTAACAGCGTTGTAATAAAAAAACATGGGTCCATTATTTTCTGGAATTATCAATCCCTCAATCAAGAAAGCAATTTTCAAAAAAAATAAAATAGGTAAAGTAATTACCAGCAAAACTAATGCAATCAATTTATCAAATAACAACTTTAAAACTCTAGTTGGCAACTCTCCTTCAATTTCAAAAATATATTTATATTTATGAAGAATGAATTTAGTAGGTCGCTGATATGGAAAAGCCTCATTAGGCTCATTATTGAATTTAGATTTCATAAAATTTACCATCAAAGAGTATTAAAAAAATTACGTAAAATAGCAGCTCTTCCAAGCTCACGCTCAGCATAAATTCTAGCCATTTTACCAAATTCAAGTCTTTTCTCTTTTGAGCTAGCAAGAAAAGTAAGGGCATCGTAAAATTTGGAAGCATTTCCTGGAGGAACAACAAGGCCACATAACTTTACGATTGATGCAATTTCTGAATCAACTTCTGCAGACGCAATAATAGGTCGTCCACTTGCAAGCATTCCAGTTAATTTAGATGGCATAACTAAATCAGCCACGCCGCTTTTCTGAGGCAACAGATGAACATCTGCTAACCATAGTAACTGGACAAAACTTTCCTCTTGCTGAAGTGATAAAAACTTTACGTTTGGCAAACCTGCACATTTGCTCTCAAATTCTTTTTTAGCCGGGCCATCACCAGAAAAAATAAAAAAAATCTTATCATTAACAGCAGCTTTTGCAACATCAGCAAGGATTTCAAATCCTTGTTTATAGCCCATATTCCCTGAATAAAATGCTATTAAATGATTATTTGGAATTTCATAAATTCTTTTTAATTCAATCTTGCTAAATGGCATCACTTTATTAGGGTTGATCAATTCAAGATTTACCCAATTTCTCATTATGAATGTTTTCTCTGCTGGTATACCTTTGTCAATCAAGATGTTTTGCATCTTTAGTGAAATGGTTGATACAACAGTGAAACAGCTCATTATTAATTTTTCAAAAGCTCCTAATATCTTTTTAAAAAACTTACCTCTTAGCAAGCCAAGATTAAATGCCGCATCTATTTCAAAATCATGTACATGGAGAATGTTTTTTGATTTGCTAAGCCATCCGACCAAAAGCGCAATTGGAGAGCAAATTAATGGTGGCTCAGTTAAAAATAAAATATTAGGCCGCCATAAAATATGCGCGAACATCACTGGTAAGCTTGAAATAAAAAAACTCAGCAGATAGAGAACTCTAGCTGCGGATCCTGGATTTTTTGGTACATATATTGGACATCTAAAAATTTTACATTTTCCATAATATTTAGACTCAACTTTATAAAATAATTTTGAGTAATTTGGCCATATCTGCCAATTAGGATAATATGGAGGTGTAGTAACAACACGAACTTCATGGCCATTTTCTATAAGCCACTCTACCATTTCCCCATTATATTTCCCAATTCCTACAAACTCAGGGGAATGGTTTATGGAATAAATTAATATTTTCATATAATGAAACTACCTGTATATAATTCAAAAGAGCTTACTTTTTTAATTTTAATCGAATATGCAAATAAAATACGATAAACACCCAGAACTATGGAAAAAAATTAGTTCCAATAATGAGCCAAGTTCCGAAAAAAGCTGGCTAGATAAATCCTCCTTGGATTACTGGCGGCACAATAGAATTAGAAACTCGATTAAGGCTTTAATAACCAATACCAAAAATAAAAAATGGATCACAATTGGAGACGGTAGATTTGGGACTGATGCTAATTTCCTTCTGACATCTGGATGCTCTAATGTCACAGCAACTGACATTTCAGAAGAACTTCTCGCAATCGGCGCGCGAAAAAAATTTATTACTAGGTATGCAGCTCAAAATGCAGAAAAAATTACTTATAAAGATGACTCTTTCGATTACGCTTTATGCAAAGAGGCATACCATCATTTTCCACGCCCTGTAATTGCATTATATGAAATGCTCAGGATATCTAAATATGGCATTGTCCTTATTGAGCCAAATGATCAAGCTAACATCCAAATTCCTTTTATAAATTCTTTTACTCAAAAGCACCAATTTGAAAGTATTGGTAATTACGTTTATTCACTCTCACGACATGAGATTGAAAAAATTATGCTTGGTATAGGTTTGCGTTTTTATGCTTTTAAAGGTGTAAATGATTATTACATAGAAGGAATCGAAGATTGCCCTCAGAAAAATGGAAGCTTTAAGCAACACTTAAATCGATTAAAACTTAAAACAATTATTTGGGTAAAAGATGTACTTCTCTCACTTCATCTAAAAAATTCTAATTTGATATCGATTATAATTTTCAAACAAGAGCCACAAGCAAAACTTTTATCCAGTTTAATAAAAGATGGGTTTAAATTTAAAACTCTCCCTTTAAATCCTTATGCGCAATGAAGATATTCAAGAATTAAAAATTCTACCAACTCCCTTAATAACAATCATTACGGCAACTTATAATGCCGAGAAATTTCTTCCAGCAACACTAGATTCGATTTGCAAACTTAAATATAAAAATATTGAGTGGATAATCGTAGATGGGGCATCTACCGACCACACTATTGACATTATAAAAAGTCGCCCAGACATAATTTCAAAATGGATTTCTGAACCTGATGAGGGAATTTATGATGCATGGAATAAAGGAATTTCAATCTCCAGTGGAGATTGGATTGCTTTTATCGGGGCAGGTGATTGTTACTCTGAAAATGCTTTAAATGATTATCTAGACCTATTAAAAAAAGTAGATGCTAATGTAAATTTTATTAGCTCAAAAGTTAATTTTGTTGATCTTAATGGCTTTACAAAGAAAACCTGGGGGGAGAAATTAAATAAAAAAAGATTCAAAGAATTCATGACGATTGCCCATGTTGGAGCCTTACATCATAAAAGTCTTTTTAAAAAGAATGAAGGATTTTCACTGAAGTATTCGACAGCATCTGACTATAATTTTTTTCTATCTAATATAGATGACATAAAAGCAGCATTTCTTAATAAAATTACTGCCACCATGTTAATAGGTGGGTCAAGTGATAGTTACATATCCCTTGTGGAAAAATATAAAATTCAAAGAAAATATTTTTCACTTTATCACTGCGTTTTTGAATTTCTCATAGCTTTCTCAAAAAAAGCATTAAGGAAACTTATAAAAGGATTTTAATTGATAATAGCTAACCAAAAAGTAAATAGATTCTTAATCGCACTATTCTTTGTTTCTAATATCCTTTTTTGGCCTCTTGAATTTGATGGAATATGGCACCTAAGGGTAAATATGATTATTTATTTATTAACTGCGGGGATTCTTTTGGTCGGAAATAGAAAAATCTCTCCTTCCACAAAAAAGCTGATTTCATTTATAGCTATAGGAATGAGCTTACATTTATTGTTGACTAACTTTTTTTTCAATGAAGGGCTACAAGAAAAAAGTCTAATCTCATTACCAGTTTTTTTAGTAATGATATTTGTTGCTTACGAATTAGGGCAAATATCAACCAATAAAGATTGGATTAATCTAGAAATATTAAGCCTAATCACGCTTGTAATAGCTATTTTTTTCATCTTAATTGAATTTCTCTACCCTCATCTATTTCCAAAACAAGCAACTTACAGACTAGGTTCGATCTTTTCTGGAATATATAACGAGCCGAGCCACCTTGGATTTTCAATATACCCCTGTATTTTGATTAGTTTATTCTCAAAAAATAAATTTATTTTTTGGGCTGGAATTATTTTTTCAGTCGCTTTTCTTTATTTATCGCCTTCAAGTACATATCTTTTACTCTTTATTACTGCTGGAGTTATAACTTTATATTCAAGATATGCATTTCATATATTTATATTAGCCCTAGTTTTCTTCATGGGAATACTTTATATTTATTTAATCTGGTACAGAACGGAAACTTTTTTAGACTTTCAAACAAAAATATCTCACATTGGTTCTTATTTGCATCACATTTTTAATCCTTGGTATGAGATGGTGGCTAAAGAAAATGAATCTAATTTATCATCCCTTGTATATCTACAAGGGTGGTCAGATGCAATACAAAACCTTAACAATACTTGGGGGTTAGGCAAAGGCTTTAATATGATGGGCCTAGATGAAATTCCAATGAATGCTGCAAGATCAATAATAAATTCTAGGGGTATGGAAAGCCTGAACAACCAAGATGGCTCTTTTTTATTTTCCAAAGGAGTCTCTGAACTAGGACTTTTATTTTTTATGCCATTTGTTGTTTTAACATTTAAATCTTTAGTAATTCTTTTAAAAGCAAAAGAAGCCTTAATAAAAGATTATGAGATTATAAAATGGTTGCTGATTTTTTCCTTCGTTATAACTTCACTAATCAGAAGTTCAGGTTATTTTTGTGGCACATTTGCACTTTTAGTTTTTACAATATCTGCGCTGAGAGCATCTAAAAATGGAAAAATATAAACTGACAGATAATGAAGTAATAAATTTTTCAAAAAAATATGACAATCTATTTGGTAGTCAATTACGAAGTCAACACGCATGGTCTCGGGTTGTTAGTTTAGCTCATTTTAAAAATATAATTGATCAACTTAAATTGCAACAACAATACCATGTTGGAATTATATCTGGCACCCCCAATGAACCTGAGCTTAAGTTTTTGCAATCTAAAAAAGTTTCTTTTTTATCTTTTGAAGAAAATAAAAGATATGACTTAGACATGGATTGGAAAGAGCAAGGGGTAAAAAAAATGAATTTTTCACTCACATTATGCAATCAAGTTCTTGAGCACGTTTTTAATCCGCATCAAGCTTTCAAAAACCTTTGTTACCAAACTAAAAAAGGTGGTTACTTGTGGGTTTCAATCCCGACAATTAATTGCATTCATAGCGACCCGTATTTCTACTCATCTGGTTACCACCCCAGATTTCTTGAACGATTAGCAAAAGAAAATAACCTTGAAATTATAAGTATTGATCATTGGGGATCAAAAAAATACATGTTAAACGCGATGATAGGTAAGTGGCTCTTCTCAGATTTTTTAACAAGAGGCTTTCATAGAAAAGGTGACTTATTATTTCCGTTTGAAATTTTTAATGACGGGAGGAGGAATGATGAGAGTAAAGCGCCTCCTCTAATTACTGACTGCTGGGGATTATTTAAAAAATAATTTTAATTTTTCAGGAATAGTACATCCATTTCTATTATGGCACTTCCATCTGGCGATAAATGTGTATTCATAATTCCTTCAAGTTGGAAACCATGACCAATCATCATTTTATAAATAACATCAAATGATGGCTCTCCTTTGTAGAGGTCAAAAAAACCAAACTCAACAAGCACCCACTTAGCTCTTTTCAAAGTTAAATCAGCTCCCAGCAAAACTTTTTCCTCAGCCCCTTGAACATCAAGTTTTAATAAAAGGGGTTCTCTTATCTTTGAACTTGCGAGCAAGCTATCAAGCCTTGATATTGGAATAAACTGACTTCTAACTACTTTCGATTTCGGAAATAAAGTACTACGAACGTTTCCCAACTCGAGTAATGAGCTAACTTGAGAATCTGAATTAATAAAAAATTCTGCACTTCCATCGTAATCTCCAACAGCAGATGAAATCACATCAACGTTCGATATTTTTTTTACATTTCTTTTAAGTTTTTCTACGGCATCTTGATTGGCTTCAATTGATATAATCTCAACACTTTCAAATAACTTACTTGATGCTATTGCAAACTGACCCACATTCGCACCCACATCTATAATTGTCTTTGGCAGAACTCCAATAGATTTGAGTCTATTCACAATTAAAAAAGATGCCAAAGAAAATTTCGGCCACAGGAGCATAGCTCTAAATGAACCAGGAAAAATAAAAAACTGGGACAGCTTATATAAAAAACTCATGTTTTATTTACCATATTTGAATTTATCTTGCGATATAAAAGTTCCCACTGTGGTGCAACGACGTCCCAGGAATAGTAATTTTTTATTAAATTATAACTCGCTAAACCCCGATTTAATCGATCCTCCAAACTCCAAGAACAGGCTTTTTTTATTGCTGCTTGCAAAGCTATTACATTCGGACTAACTAGTAAGCCTCCACCTTTTTCCCAGTTAAATAATCCTGTTTCATGAGTTGTAATTGTTGGCAATCCTTTTGCCCCAGCTTCAAGATTAACCAAACCTACGACTTCAGAAAATGATGGTGTTACCATAATCCATGATGTGGTTAGCAACCTTTCTTTTTCTTTACCAAAAACGGGTCCTAAAAAAGTAACTTTTTTATTCAATTTATTTTTTTTTATAAAAATTGATAGCTTTTTCATGTAAGACTTATCCCAAACAGGGCCAACTATCTTGATCTTCCATTTCTCGGATAGGTTTGCCATAAGAAATGACTCTAATAACAAATGGAGTCCTTTTTTTGGCTCAATTCGTCCCAAAAATAAAATTACCCTTTCTTTGTTTTTAAAAAGTGAGGTATTACTAAGGGGTGCAATATCAACAGCATTAGGTATAAGAACAATATCATTTTCAGGCAATAGCTTTTTTAAATTTTCACGTTCAAGAGGAGTAATTGCGTGCACTACTGCAGCTGAAGAAAGTTTATATTTAATAAAAAGATTCCAGTAAAAAAATTTTTTGTAATAAGTAATCAGACCCTGGTCTCTCCACAACCAAGGCTCAAGCATTCCATGCGAACTTAATACAAAAGGTATTCTTTTTTTCTTTGCAATGGAGCTAGCATAATAATGAACGGACGACCATATTCCGTGTAGATGCAATATATTATTTTCTGATATCAAATTATCCAATTCTTTTTTTTGACGCCAACTCCATCCCCAAGCTTTCATAAATTTTGATTCGGGACAAATAGTGATCCATGCCGACTCAGATTTACCTTTTGTAGCAAAGATAGAGCTTGCAATAGCATTAAATCTATTTCTAGCTGTAAGTTGACGAACTACCTGAGGCACCCCCCCGGCAAGAATTGAGAAATCATTAAGAATATGAAGCAAATTAATTTTTTTATTATCACTCATGAGTGTTTTAAATCCTGAGATTTAATCCAGTCACATGTGAGAGAAACAGATTCTTCTAAATTGTATGGTAAGTTTGGGCTTATAACCGACAATGGGTTGTTATCATAAACCATATTTTGTAAGAGATTTTTAAGTCTAAAACTAGTTAGTGGTGGATCTTTATAGCCTATGATTTTCAAAAAATCTCCCAAAAAAGCAAACATTTTTAGTATGCAAATTGGAATTTTTTTAATTTTCTTAACATTTAAGCTTCTCTGTATAAGATTGCTCATAACCTCTAAATTAATCGGTTCGTTATCACAAAGGTATAACGTTTTTTCGTCGACTAACTTTGCATTTTTAACCAACTGCAAAAGCTGATAAGTAGAATTTCCAACATATCCAAAAGATTTAAGTATTGTTTGCCCCAAGGGATGAAAATATCTACCAGACTTAATCGCACTAAAGAAATCTTTATATGGGGTTGAAAACCAAGGACCCCAAATTGAAGTTGGTCTTACTATTACCCAAGAACATGGAATTTTGTAGGAATTTTGCCTAACAATTTTTTCACCAATGACTTTGCTTTCGCCATAAATTGTATTGGGTAAATAATCTTGATCTCCTTTAGGCTGGTAGCCAATTTCACAAACCAGTCTAGATGATGCAAAAACGACAATTGTTAATGATTTTAATGATGAAACAAGATCAACAATATTTTTAACGCCTTCTGTATTAGCTAAATAATCATCTATTGTATTTCCATACAGGTCTGTTCGAGCAGCCAAATGATAAATAACATTAGGGTTAAAATTTTCTACGCTTCTCTTTAACATTTCAAAATTACATATATCAATTCTCTGCCAAAATTTCATCTGGTCCTGATTTCTTGGAGGATTAATATCAATATTCAATATAGAGCACCCTTGAGCGCTTAATCGGTCGATAAGATTTGTTCCGATAAAGCCAGATCCTCCAGTGACAATAAACCTTAAAGAATTATTCATGGATTTAACCTAACTTCTATATCAATTAAATTGAACAAATTATTTAGTTTATTAGTTCGGAGAAATTCAGCAGTCCACTCTTTTTGTTTTATTGTTGAATAATTTTTTTTACTAAGAAATTGCTGTATTTTTTTCGATGCATTTTTAATATTATTTTCAAGCACTAACAATTGAGCTTCTTGGGCAATTTCTGATGCGTACCCGTATAAACTTTTGATGACACCCACATTGCCATTTATTAAAATAGATTTAATGAGAGCTCCCTCTATAGGAGCCGACCACAAGCTAGGGACTAAAACCAAACTAGCATTAGTGACAATACTTTTAAGTCCTGTTTCCCAGTTACAATCGACAAAGTGAATATTTTTATTTGAAATTTTTTGAGCCAAAAGTCTTTCAACATTAGCCTTTGAATCTGGTACAAAAAAAATAAACTCTGGTAGATTTATTGATAGGTCAACGAAAAATTCAATTCCTTTAGCGTAAACAGTTGAACCATGAAATACGATATCATATTTTATGGTTTCTTTCTTTTCATATCCAACATTAGGCCCAGAAAACTCTCCCGTATCCATCCCAACAACCTTCACTTTACAATCAATCCCGAAATGTTCCGAAATTAATTTTTTTTGATTTTCATTTTGCGCTAAAAAAATAATTTTATGATTCATCTCTCTTAATATCTTAAGGTAATTAAGATTAGTTGATTTGCTTAATTTTTTATTAGGAAATGGCTTACAAAAATCGTAGCATGAATTTATAGAAGCAACGCATTTCAGGCATTCATGTTTATTTAAACGATCATAATTGTATGATTCAATACAAAAAAAACTATTGTCCATTACATAAAGAAAAACTTTGTTTCTGGATTTAAGTAGTCTAAATAATAAGGGGTATCCAGCAAACTGAGGATGTACAAATAAGATAACAGAATGCTTTAAAGACGCTACTTTAAATGAAAATAATATAGATGCACCTAATCGGATTATTGGCTCCATTAAAAGTCTAATGATCATCCTATCTTTAAATAGCTTCTTTAATGAAACTTCATTCCTTTTCGTTATAATCTGATAACCCTTTTCCCTGCCCATTTCTGATAATGAATACATCAAACGACCAACCCCTCCATTAGACGGGCCTATGCCACTAACTATGAACTTATTCATTATCTATACCAAGTAATAGTTTCAACCCTTTTTCAAGTCCTATTTTTGGAGTCCAATTTGGTAGATTATTACCAATATTAGGAGGCCGAAACATTTCCCTATCTCTATATGGTTTTCCTCCCCAGTTGATATTTATTGGGTGGCCAAGCAATCGCTCATAAAGTAGAACTAAATCCTTAAGACTAATCTCTTCAAATGAAGAAACTCTGAACTGCTGATGACCTTTATAGCTGGCCTCACTAATCAAGTCGTGAGCAACAACGTATGCCTCGACCACATCATCGATATATACAAGATTTATGAGCTGCTCGCCCATTGTCATGTCGATTTCATTTCCTGTTCTAGCTGCTCTTGAAAGCTGATTAAAAAGTTTATTTCTCGAATCATTGGGGCCATAGTTATCAAATAATTTCAAGGTAATAGCCTTAATTGAATAACTTTCAACATAAAAATCTATTATTGATTGAAAAGCTTGCTTTGACGCTGCGTATAAGTTAACTGCACTATAACTCTCATTTGAATAATGCTGCCAGAATGTTCCTGTGTTGATTATATTTTTACATTCGCTCTCTCTTAATCCCTCAAGAATGTAAGTTCCAAAAGTGACGTTACTTTGAATCATTTCACGAATGTCTCTGCATTCATGGTTTGTAATCACACAAGCAGCCAGATGAAAAACGATGTGCGGATTTATTGAAGTAATAATTTCCGGTATCGAGTCTTCACGACCAAGTGGAATTAGAACATTTTGAGCTCCAAGCTGGGTAAGCTCCTCAAGAAAAGGTGTGATGCGACGATTAATAGTGTGAACTTCCCATCCATTAGAAATTAGTTTTTTTGATAGATTGCTTCCAACAAATCCTGTCGCACCGGTTACGATTGCTTTTTTTTTCATTCTACGCAACGTTACTTTTTATAGTTTTAACAAGCCAATAAAGCAAAGAAATCTTTGCTAAACGAACTTTTAGCATTTTCCAAATCGTAATCCCAAAGACATAATTATCAGTCCATTTGTCTGACTCAAAGTCTGGAATAAAATTTGTTGGGTGCTTTAGTGGAAATACCATTTTTTGAAGAGGTAAATTTTCAGTAAAGGAATTACCTTTCGATGTATGAGTTGAATCTTTCCCAAAACCAATATTTGTAACCAAATTAACAGAAGGTAAAATAGAAAGTCCGTTTTGAGCCCAACAACTAAATAACCACCTGTAAGCCCAAGAATCTATTTTTCCATTAAAGCAATCATTGAATATATTCGTCCAATATCTTTCGAAAAGGAGATTATTTCCACCTAGCTTATACAACCAATTGGACTTAGAAAGATTAGGCCAAGCATTCATATTTCTATCATTTAACTGCCAGGCCCTCTTCCAGGTAGCCCAGCCCCAACAATGAACATGGCGACTAAAAAAATAGCTGCTCTCAATCTTATGCTTACTCCCAGCAAAATGCTGGCCACCTATCGACATTAGGCGGCTATCATATCTATATTTAATAAGCATTTGGTTTGCAAACTCGAAAAAAGATGGATCAGGAATACAGTCATCTTCTAATATAATCCCTTCCTCAACATTTTCGAAAAACCAATCAATAGCTATGGTTACAGCGCTTCTACAGCCTAAATTTTTTTCCTGAAAAAAAGTTTTTACCTCGCATGACCAATCAATCAACTGAATTTTTTGTCTAGTTTCTAATACATTAGTCAAGTCGGTCTTATTTGCTTCTCTGGGACCATCTCCTGCAATATAAATTACAGATGGTTTAATCAGTTTTAGTTTTTCAATAACTTTTTCAAGATGATGCGGGCGATTGAAGATAAGTATAAGAATTGGAGTGTCACGAGAACTCATAAATAATTAACTTTCTTAAGCATAGCCTTTTCCCACAAATAAGGAGTAAGTTTCATCCATGCTAATGTAGCATTTTGAAAATTAGTATTTTTATTGCTAATGGCATCAAGTATTACCTTTCTGACCTCAATGGGGTTAATTAAGGTGGATTCTTTAAAATCCCTATCTGAAATTGTATCTAACAAAAAAGGTTTTAAAGGTCCCTTCATCCATTCAACAACAGGCGAATTAAATCCTATTTTTTCTTTTCTGTGTGCTATTTTTTCTGGAATTATTTCACGTAAAGCATCCCTAATAATCGCCTTTGAATATCCACCTCTTACCTTTGAGGTCCAAGGAATTGAAAAAGCAAAAGCAACTATTCTATGATCCATAAATGGCATTCTTATTTCTACGCCATTTGACATACTATATCTGTCATAATTTCTTAAAAGAGTAGGGAGCACTGAGCAATGAGTGGATTCAAACAATTTAGCATTCAGACTGTCAAGCCTAAATGACTCTTGCTTTTTATGCCAAAAAGCTAGATTTCGAGCAATTTTTTTTGTCTGCCATTTAAACATCAATCTCGATCTTGATATTGATGGAATTAATTGTGAGGATGAACCATGCATTTCATAGAACGTTTCAATCACTTCTTTAGACTTCAAGTCATTAAAAGAGCAGTCATAAAGTGCATGAATTATGTCAAAAGAATAACCTCCAAAAAGCTCATCTGCGCCATGCCCATCCAAAGTTACAGAGATTCCGGCATTTTTCACAGCCCGATACAATTGCATAAATGGTATAGGGCTTGTGATATAAGGGTCTTCTTGAAGATACATATATTTATTCAAAGCATTTATTTCAGCAAGAGGATCAACCTCAACAATAACCGGTGTGACACCATATCCTCGCGCAACTTCTTTTGCGTACTCGACTTCGTCTAAAGGAGATCCTGGAAAGGAAGCGACAAAAGCATGCTGCCACGAACTCGAAAAATTAGTAATATTTTCTCGGCCTAGGGTGGCCATGCAAGAAAACGTAGCGCTTGAATCCAGACCACCACTTAGTGCCGTACCTATTGGAACGTCAGACCGCATTCTTAATTTACATGCATCAAAAAATAATTCTCTAAACTGCTCTACCTGATCTTCATATTTTGAGGGGGGGGTTATAAGATTATCTAATGTATTCCACCAACGTTTAATAGATAATTTTCCTTGATAAAACAAACCACAACTTCCCGCTGGAAATCTTATAATTCCTTCAATAGCGCAGCTCTCTGTCGACTCATAAATCATATAGCCAGAAATGTCACTGACAATCTTATGATTTGCTCTCACTTGAGGCATCAATGGAAATAGCCCCTTCATCTCCGAACAAAAAGCAAATTCATTATTTAAGCAAAATCTATAGAAAAGGGGTTTCTTACCAAATCTATCGCGAGAAAGAAAAAGTGTCTTGGCTAAAGTATCCCAAATAGCAAAAGCCCACATGCCGTTAAATCTTTCTTGGCATCCCTCTCCCCACATTTCATAAGCAGCTAAAATAACCTCAGTATCAGACTTGCTCTTAAAATAAAATCCATAGCCAATCAATTCATTTCGTAATTCATGGAAATTGTATATTTCCCCATTGTATGTTATCCAATACCTTTCATTTGCGTAACTCATTGGCTGAGAAGCGTTATCAGATAGGTCAATAATAGAAAGTCGCCTATGAGCCAAAGTAGCGCCATCAAAAACAACCAAGCCATCTCCATCAGGTCCGCGATGACGAATCGCCTCGCTGCATCTTGATGCAATTGACTTGTCAATATTACCTACATAACCAAAAATTCCACACATATCTAAACAGCCCTCTACTTTAATTAGCTATTTCTTTAGCTTCCTATAAATATGGAGAGCCATCCATCCCCCTGGAAGTTTTTTTATAAAATCGCGAAGAGCTCTATCAATCGCTTGAATCCGATGTATAAGACGAATACCAAAAACGTGGTTGTAAAGTTTTAAATCAGCAGAATAATTAATCGCAACAATCTCAGGATGTCTTAAAGGAAATTCAATCGATTGAGAAGGTAAATTCGAAAAACGATCTGAAGAATTAAAGGTGTGAGTTGCACTCAGATCAAATCCAATATTAGAAATTAAATTTTTCTTAGGGACTATATTTATTCTTCTTTTGATCCAATTCGTATAAAGCCATTGATAATCCCATGCATCCATGCCGCCTTTTGCTAAATTATCAAAGCCTTTAATCCAAGCTTTCTTGGCTTCTTTACTGTCTAAAATACCTTCTAAAAAATTATTTTTTTTAACTTCAGACCAACTTTCAAGTTCCAAATCAAAATCTAACCATCTATTTTTCCACGTTGCCCAACCCCAAGTGTAGGAATGCCAGGTAAAAAAATAGTCATCATCTCCAGTGTAAGAACTTTCTAGTAAATTACAACCTGAAATCATTCCTATATTATTATCATGTTCATACTTCGTTAAGAGTTCATCACAGAAGTAAAAGAAACTTATATCGGGCAAACAATCATCTTCAAGAATTATAGCTCTATCGACATGCTCAAAAATCCAATCTATACCAGTAGCAGGACGATATTTACAGCCCAAGTTTACATCTGAAAAGTTTGTGAATAATTCACACTCCCAATCGATTTCATTTACAATGCTCCTACACATATCAACTAACTTTGATTCGTTTTTTTCTAGCCTTGGCCCATCAGATATTATAAAAAATTTACAAGGCTTTATCTTTGAGATCTTTTCAAAAACTTTTCTAGTGTGGTCTGGCCTATTGAAAATTATCAATGCAACTGGCGTTTCAAAATTAGAACTCTTCATAGTCAAAACCTTTTGCTTTTATATACTGAATAGAATTAGATTTAATAAATCTTGGAAACCATATGTTTGATTTAAAGCCCATCCAATATTCGGGTGCCATTATAATCTTTTTGGACCCGGTTATATATTTAGCAGCCCACCAAGAAAAAGTACTCGCTGAAATTATTGCAGCACCGCATAAAGTAATTGCTGAAAAATCAAACTGCTCTGATTTAACTCTGATAAATTTAATATTAGTTATATTTTTTAATAACTTATTTGATTTATCGACATCATCAGTAAATACAATAAACGTACATTTAGGGTAAATGGCCTTCATCTTCTCTATACAATGAAAATAGTAGTCCTTTGGCAATGTCGCACCAACTTTCCCAAGCACAGAAAGTCGTTGATAGTCTCCGAACCTTAAATGCAAAGCAACTTTAAATCCACTCGGAAGCTTTGCTAATTCAATCCTCGCTTCTTCGAGCAAATTTTTCCTTATTGCAGGTAGATTTTTCAAATATGATTCATTTTGAAAAAAACCTTCAAAAACTATAATCTTTTTAAAAAGACCCAACTTTAATTCAATATGTTTAGTTTCGTCAAAAAATCCCGGTATCACTTCGAATAACTTCGGTCTGCATTCGCTAAAAACTCCACACAAAACGAACAGTCTTAAAAGTTTTGTCCAGCAAGTAACGAATCTGCGAAGAAATAAGCTGGGAATTTTTAGGAAAATTATATTTCGTCGATCTTGAAAAAAAGACAAAAAACCTGTGTCAACAGTTATTATCATTTCTTTTTTAGAATAAATAGAAGTCACAGCTTGGTATTGAAATATCAAGTTGCCTATTCTTCCTTGAGGTATCCAAAAAATTATTTTTCTCATTAAAATTCTTTTAGATTAAGACTGTTTTTTAAAGACAAATGTGCCAAGAATATATTTCTTGGTAGAAACTAACTTTAAGGTTTTAGTTAGATTTATTTTATTTTTGACTGTACCATTTTCAATAAAATAAAACTCTTTTAAGTTAAGACCATAATTACGAGAAAAATCTACTAATTTAATGGGATCAAGTACTCTGTGACTATTAAATTCAACTCTTTCAATTCCAACCGGCACAGAAAGATAAAGGAGTCCGTTAATTTTTAACATATCTATAATATTTAGAAGTCCATCAGTAAATCCTTCAGTAGATATAGAGTCTCCATAGCGGCCTAATCCAAAATGCTCCAAAGCATGAATGCAAGAAATTGAATCAGCATAATTAATATATTCTCCATTTAATGGCTTCATCATATCAACTCTTTTGAAGTTGATATTTTTTGATCCACATGACAAAGGTCTAATATCAAAAACTTCAATTTCTCTATATGAGGCAACATGAGCTACAAAACCATCAAGACGCGAACCAATGTCAACATGTTTGCGTGGTCTATTATGAAAAATTTTTTGTGCTACAAATAAATCATTTATAAAATATTCACTAGCTACATCGCCTGCATTGCTTTTGTGATCTGTTAAACATGGATTAATTGACATTCGCCCTTTGTAATGGCGTCGATATTTAAAATACCCATATAAATATCGATGAGTATAAAAAATAGCAAGAAAGAACTTTTTAAAATCTAATCCAAACTGCTCTTTAAGTAACAAAGCAAATCGTCTAAAAAATTTCCAGGGGAATAGTAACCAAGTGAAAAAATTTAATAATCTATTCAGTTTTAAAGTCCTTTAAATTGGTGAGCTATATTTAACATATAAGTATTTTCTTATCTCTCAGAATCATATTCTTTTAAAAGCGCCTCAAAATTAATAGGATTCACTTCTGCCTATTTCTTTTGAGATTGATTTACCAGTAATTTTTAAAGCTAAAAAATCAAAATAACGGTAGGCTCTATACTTGATAAGTAAGATTATTAAATCCCATTTAAGTAATTTGCTAAATTGTTTACTTTTAAAGAGTAGGGATAACTCCACTTCAGCTTTTGAGACAAGCTCACGCTTTAGTTCTGGGGTTAGAACTATCCTTCCTTTATAAAAGGTAGCCAAAGTATTTAAGCTTGTCTTTAAGGGGTCAGCAGTTTCAAATTTAAAAAATTCCACTAATTTATACTCGTTATTTTGGGTCAATATTTTTTCACAAATTTCATTTAATTCACCACCAACATATGGTGGAAAGTCTATATGATTCTCAAAGTCGTCATCAGGGTAGGCTAAAAAAAAAGAGGACAAATAAAATTTTTTGTCTAAAAGAATAGTTTGCAAAACTAATGCACAATGTATATATCCATAGTTAGCATTTAATAAGTTGGGTAATGCTTTTTTGACTAACCGACTTACATTTTCGTTAGATTTATGTAGAACAAAAGAGCTCACCTTTGGATAAATAAAAACTTTAAGTAAACCTTTTAGGCCTTCATCTTTTAAACCTTCGTAGAGTAAGGATTGTTTTATATAAGGGTTAGTGAAACTATAAGGCTCTTGTTTAAAATTGTAGTAGAAAAAGGAAACGTGATGTTCAAGGATGTCTGAATAGACCCTATCAATAGAGTCAACTGATAGATTGTCATCGTCTGATAAAAACCAAATATACCCTATGGGACTTTTTTCATAACAATTAAGGACGTTGCCATCAAAACCTTTATTTATTGTTAGGTTTTCATAATCATATCTAATACCTTCGGCGGCAAATTTTTTCTGATTTTTAATTATCACGTCAGAAGTAGAATCGGAAGATCCATTATTGCTTACAAAAATAGATATCTTTTCTTTATATTTTGATTTAAGGAGATGTTCTAATAAATCAACCAGCGATTTTTCAAGCCGATTAGCGCGATTATATGTTGGGATGGCTATACATAAATTCATTTTGCAACTCTCTTAGCGGGCTTAATCTTTAAAGATTCGATACGCCCTTTAGTAACTCTATATATTTCATCGCAAACAGTCATTAATTCCATTTGATGAGATATTATTAATATGGTTTTTTCTCCATGCAATCCATTAACAGCGGACATCACCTCTTCTGCTGTTGCGGAATCAAGTGAATTAGTTGATTCATCAAAAACAAGTAACTCTGGATTATTATATAAAGCGCGAGCTATTCCAATGCGCTGCCTCTGTCCACCCGATAACCTAACACCTCTTTCGCCAACATTTGTTCGTAATCCGTCTGGGAGACTTTTAACAAACTGAGATAATTGTGCCGCATCTAAACAATTCCAAATTTTTTCCAAGTCAATTTCAATATCGGACAAACCAAAAGCCACATTATTTAAAATGCTATCATCTGTAAGGTAGATGGATTGTGGAACGTAGCCTATTTTTCTTTGCCAGCCATTTAAATCGTGGAAAATTGAATTGCCATCCACCGTGACTTCACCAGAGGATGGTTTAAAAAAACCAAGAAGAATATCAATTAAAGTACTTTTTCCGGCACCACTCGAACCAACTATACCAACAGTTGTACCTTTTTTTATAATCATTGAGACATTGTCAAGAACCTTGCTATCAGTCAAGGGATACGAGAAACAAACACCTAGAAATTCAATTTGGCGATCAAAATTAATTTTATGTTTTGCAGAGATTATTTGTTTAGGTTTGGATGGTAATCCAATTTCCTTATCTAATAATTCAATTATTGTTAAACCATACCTAATAGACTGCATTGAGGCCAGAATTCTGACTATTGATGGCATCAACCTAAATGCAGCCATTGCAAAAAGACCTATTACGGGAATAACTTCGATTGCATCCTTACCCTGACCCATCATAATAAGAATTAACGAAATAACAGATAGCACGGCCAATAACTCTAGCCATTGTCTTGGATATTGTTGCATAACGTTATGCAGATGTCCGATGCGAGAAGAAACCTCAGAATGCTGAGCAAACTTCTCAATGAAGCTATCTTGCCTTCCGTAAAGTTTAACTTCTTTGATAGCACTCAACCCTTGTTGTAAATGTTGAAGCCTATAAGCATCATTCTCCTGTCTAATTAATCCCCATCCCGTTACTTTTTTTCGCGTGACATAGTAAAAAGTCGTTGCTATTAGGCCTGATAAAAAAACGATTATAATAGCTCCCAATGGTTCTATTGTTACCAGGAGAATCCCAACTCCAATCAATACAAAGGTTTCAAGGATCAATGTCATCATTGGCAAAATTCCTTGAAAAGTAAACAAACTAATTTCACTTGTGACATTATTAATTAACTCAGCAGAATTTTTCTCCAAATAGAAGGGGTAAGGTTGCGCTAAATAAATTGTAAACAAACGCTTTGATAAGCTCGCTTGTAATCGAAATGCAAACTTAACTTGGTACCAAAGCAAGGAACCCAAATAGATGGCTTTAACTATAAAAATACAAGCTAAAGTTATGGCTCCCCAAATAATAATTTCACGTGGCTCAGTAAGGTTAAAAAAAGAAAAAATTGATTGTAATTGAGGGTATTTATGCGATATGTCTGGGTCAGAAATTAATGCAATGGCTGGCAAAATAACGCCCACACTGAGTGTTTCTAGTGCAGTACCAAATATCATCATACACAACAAAAAAAGAAAATTTTTTTTCTCTTGGCCGGTAAAAAGTCTCCAAATTTTTTTGGCGCTTGAGGTTACTGAGCTCAATTATAAAAATTCCATCAAACTTTAGAAATTAATGCCAAAATAAGATTCGATTTTATCAATTGTAAAATCCAACATTTCTCTTGTTAGTCCAGGATAAACACCAATCCAAAAACTATCATTCATAACTTTATCTGTATTGGTTAAGTCTCCAGAGACGCGATAATTTCTTCCATTCATATACGGCTGACGAGTTAAGTTGCCAGCAAACAATAAGCGAGTACCAATTTTATGCTGATCTAAATATTCAAGCAGATCAACGCGACGGATATTTGCCTCTGGCTTAATTGTAATCAAAAAACCGAACCATGATGGGTCACTATTTTCAGTTGCCTCGGGTAAAATTAAAAATTCTTCACAAGACTTCAAGCGATTATGTAAATATTTAAAATTATCTTTACGTTCCTGAATAAAAACTTCAAGTTTGTCTAATTGGGCTAGACCACAAGCGGCTTGCATGTCTGTAATTTTAAGGTTGTAACCTAAATGTGAGTAAGTATATTTGTGATCATAACCCTCTGGAAGGTCTCCTAATTGCCAACAAAAACGCTTTCCACAAGTATTATCTTTACCACCAGGACAATAACAATCACGCCCCCAATCTCGAAATGACTCAATAATCATCTTAAGTTTTGAATTATTGGTAAACACAGCTCCACCCTCACCCATAGTAATATGATGGGCAGGATAAAAGCTTAAAGTTCCTATATCACCGAAAGTACCTGTTAATTGACCGTTATAGCGTGAACCTAGAGCATCACAATTATCTTCAATGAGCCATAGGTTATGTTTCTTACAAAAATCCATTATGACTTTAATATTGAATGGATTGCCAAGTGAATGCGCAATCATTACAGCTTTAGTTACAGGGCTCACTGCCGCTTCTATCTTAGTCACATCAATATTGTGAGTTGCAACATCAATATCTACAAAAACTGGCACTGCGCCAAATTGCAAAATTGGATTTACTGTAGTTGGAAAACCTGCTGCTACAGTAACTACCTCATCACCTGGCTTTATAGCGCGCTCTCCGAGCTTATCTGATGTAAGTGCAGAAAAAGCTAATAAATTTGCAGATGAGCCAGAGTTGGTTGTTAACACGTAACGAACCCCCAGATAATTAGCTAGTTTCTTTTCAAAAGCTTCATTAAATCTTCCTGTCGTCAACCAACCATCAAGCGACGCTTGTACCATCGCTTTAAGCTCTTTAGCATCAAGAACCTTACCTGAAGGTGGAATGATAGTTGATCCAGGCTCGAATGCTTTAGGTGTATACTTAATTGCTGCATACTCTTCAACAAGAGCGGTGATCTGATTGCGAATTTGTTCAGACTTATCCAAAATATTTTTCCTTTTACACTTAAAATTTAAACTTTTAGCATATTGAGCTGATAGTGCTTAATTTCATCAAGTACATAATCTTTCATATTTTGACCGGAAAGATGGGCTTTATGCCAAGCACAAATTCTTTCAATTGTTTCATCTACATTCCATTGCGGTTTCCAACCAAGCTGCATTTTAGCTTTGCTACAGTCAAGTTTTAGAAAATGCGCCTCATGAAGACTGGCTGCGCTGGTATCAATAGAAAAGTTTGCACCATCACCCCAATGACTAACTAAGTGATTAACAATCCACTCAACAGACTTAGCATCATTATCATCAGGTCCAAAATTCCACGCCTCTGAAAAGAGGTTACCATCGGTATATAGTTTTTCTGCTAATAATAAATATCCGCTTAATGGCTCTAAGACGTGCTGCCATGGTCGAATTGCATTGGGGCTCCGAATAGCTAGCCTCTTCCCTGCCACAATGGCACGAATAAAATCAGGGATTAATCGATCCTCAGCCCAATCACCACCGCCAATGACATTGCCTGCGCGGACTGAGGCAACTGCTACGCCATGCTCTTGATAAGATTTAGAGTTAAAAAAAGATGAGCGATAGGCAGCTGTTACAAGCTCGGCACATCCTTTGCTATTACTATAAGGATCGTATCCACCCATTGTCTCATCCTCACGGTAACCCCATAACCACTCGCGATTTTCGTAACACTTATCACTAGTGACAATTATTACAGCCTTAACACCTTGGATATTTCGAACAGCCTCTAATAAATGGACAGAACCCATCACATTTGTTGAATAGGTTTCTACAGGATTTACATAGGAATAACGAACCAGAGGCTGAGCAGCCATGTGAATTACAATTTCTGGCATCGTTTCTTGCATAGTTTTTTGTAACCATTGAAGGTCACGCACATCACCGATTACAGAACGCATTCCACCAGCAACATTTGCCACATCAAAAAGATTTGGATTTGTAGTTGGTTTAAGAGCATAGCCAGTTACCCTAGCACCCAAGGACTCAAGCCATAATGACATCCAGCTTCCTTTAAAACCGGTATGCCCCGTCAAAAATATGCGCTTACCGCGCCAAAATTCTGGCTTCATTCCCAGACTTTCCAGGGTGCTTTTCTAGTTTGCCATAATTCTTCTAGATACATTTTGTCACGGAGGGTATCCATCGGCTGCCAAAAGCCATGATGCTGATAAGCAGCAAGATTTCCTTCATTAGCAAGACGTTCAAGTGGTTCACGCTCCCAGATAGTTTGGTCATCTTTTATATAATCAATGACCTTCGGTGAAAGTACGAAAAAACCACCATTAATCATGGCTCCGTCACCTCTTGGCTTTTCCATGAAGCTATTGACTTTTGTTTCTACCAAATTTAAAGCGCCAAAACGGCCGGGTGCGATGGCTGCAGTTAATGTGGCCTTAACTTTTTGAGTTTTGTGAAAGGAAATTAATTCACTAATATTAACGTCGCTAAGACCGTCGCCATAAGTAAAACAAAAAGCATCTTCATCGTTAATGTAATCTGAAACTCGCTTTAGACGGCCTCCCGTCATTGTCTCTTCGCCGGTATCAACAAGTGTCACCCTCCAAGGCTCAGCATTCCCTTGATGGACTTGCATTTTGTTATTGGCCATATCAAAGGTAATATCGGACATATGTAAGAAATAATTAGCAAAGTATTCTTTGATAACATAACCTTTATAACCACAACAAATTATAAAATCATTGATCCCATGAGCCGAATAAGTTTTAAGTATGTGCCAAAGAAGAGGTTTACCGCCAATCTCAACCATCGGCTTAGGTCTCGTTGAGGTTTCCTCACTAATACGCGTTCCCAGACCCCCTGCAAGAATAACTGCTTTCATAAACTTACTCCACACTCATATTAACTGAATAACCATATTTCTTTAGGAGTGCATGACGCTTGGCATCATCCAAATCTGAGACAACCATCTCCGCACACATTTCTTGAGCTGTAATCTCAGGTATCCAACCTAATTTTTGTTTTGCCTTTGTTGGATCACCTAATAAGGTTTCAACCTCTGTAGGCCTGAAGTAATGTGGATCAATACGTACAATTACATCACCAACTTTCAAGGAAGGAGCATTGTCGCCATCAATTGAAGCAACGATCGCTATCTCATCAAGACCCTGACCTTCAAATTTTAAAGCCACACCAAGTTCAGCAGCTGACCACTCAATAAATTGACGAACACTATATTGCATACCAGTTGCTATAACAAAGTCATCAGGGGCTTCTTGCTGGAGCATCATCCACTGCATGCGCACATAATCTTTTGCGTGTCCCCAGTCACGCAAGGCATCTAAGTTTCCCATATAGAGACATGACTCTAGGCCTTGTGCAATATTTGCCAATCCTCTTGTGATTTTGCGAGTCACAAATGTTTCTCCACGACGTGGGCTTTCGTGGTTGAACAAAATGCCGTTACATGCATACAAACCATAAGCTTCACGATAATTGACAGTAATCCAGTAAGCATACATCTTTGCTGCAGCGTAAGGACTGCGGGGATAAAATGGTGTCGTTTCCTTTTGGGGCGTTTCTTGAACTAAACCATACAACTCTGAAGTAGATGCTTGATAAAAACGTGTTTTTTTTTCCATTCCAAGAATACGGATCGCTTCAAGCAGTCTTAAAGTGCCAATTGCATCAACATCAGCGGTATACTCTGGGCTTTCGAAGCTTACCGCCACATGACTTTGCGCACCAAGGTTATAGATCTCGTTTGGCTGAGTTTCTTGAACAATTCGGATCAAATTACTAGTATCACTTAGATCCCCATAATGCAATTTGAAATGTGCATTTTCGATATGCGGATCCTGATAGATATGGTCAACGCGATGAGTATTAAAGGAACTTGCACGTCGCTTAATACCATGAACAATATAACCCTTCTCTAACAAAAATTCAGCTAGATAAGATCCATCCTGACCAGTGATGCCTGTAATTAATGCAACTTTTTGTGTCATTTTTTTTATACCTTATTTTCGAAGTGCTTGATAATAATTTTTAAAGTCGTCATAAGCTTTCGTTAAACCTTGCTCTAAATCAATTTTTCCAAACCAGCCCAATTCATTTATCAATTCGGTATTCATCAATTTTTGAAAAGTCCCGTCTGGTTTAGAGGTATCAAATGAAATATCTCCATTGAATCCAATAATTTTTTTTATTATATTTGCTAATTCGGAAATGCTAATATCAGATCCAAGGCCAACATTAATATGGCTTTCCATAGGAGTTATATTTGATTTATAAACACGCTCATCAATATTCATTACAAATATAGATGCTTCTGCCATATCATCCACATATAAAAATTCACGGCGCGGTTTACCTGAGCCCCATATATTTACAGACTTAGCATTTGATTCTTTTGCTTCATGAAAACGTCTAATTAAAGCTGGAATCACATGAGAATTTTCAGGGTGATAATTATCACCTGGCCCGTAAAGATTCGTTGGCATCACGCTTCGATAATCGACACCATATTGACGATTATAACTTTCACACAATTTAATACCTGCTATTTTTGCTATTGCATAAGGCTCGTTTGTAGATTCTAATTTTCCTGTTAATAAAGCACCCTCTCGCATAGGTTGAGATGCTTCTTTAGGATAAATACAACTAGAGCCTAGAAAGAGCAATTTCTGAACTCCATTGACCCAGGCAGCATGAATGACATTGGCTTCCACCATAAGATTGTCATAAATAAATTCAGCAGGATAAGTGTTATTGGCATGAATTCCACCAACCTTAGCTGCAGCTAAATAAACTTGATCGGGTTTTTCTTGCTCAAAAAATTGATTTACATCGGCTTGGATAGTCAAATCTAATTCTTTGTGGGTGCGGCTAATAATATTAGAGTAGCCTTTGTCCTTTAAGCTACGCACAATTGCAGAACCCACCATGCCTTGATGTCCAGCTACATAAATTTTTTGATTTAAATCATTCATTTAATTTTTCAAGCGTCCATAGTTATCATCAAAGCGCTCAATATCATCTTCACCTAAATAATCCCCTGATTGCACTTCGATAATTTCTAAAATATCTTTACCTGGATTTGAAAGTCGGTGTGTATGTCCCAATGGGATATAGGTTGACTCGTTTTCTTTTAAGGTAATTTTTTTGTCATTACATATTACCTTTGCAACACCTTTAACCACCACCCAGTGTTCAGACCTTTTTGTATGTCTTTGCAAGCTTAAGGATGCGCCCGGATTGACCTGGATACGTTTCACCTTAAAATTTTCACCCTCTTCAAGGCTATCGTACCAACCCCAAGGTCTCGATACTTTGCGATGTAATATTTGCTCTTCTCTTTTTTTTAATTGAAGTTTATCTACTATTATCTTTACATTTTGACTTTGCTTACGATCCGCAATCATAATAGCGTCCGAAGTCTCAATCACTATAAGATTATCAATACCTAGCGCAGTTACTAACTTATGATCAGCATAAATAAGTGAATTTTTTGAATTTTCCAATAGTGTGTCGCCATAAGTCACATTTTGATCTTTATCTTTGTCGCCTTCCTGCCATACCGCGTCCCATGAACCTAAATCACTCCAGCCTGCATTGAGTTCAACCATCCTGATGTCAAAATCTGATTGAGGACATTTTTCTATGACGGCATAGTCAATAGAATTTGGGGTAATTGATTTAAATATATTTTCATCGGGGCGAATAAATAGGCCGTCCTTTGTCTTTTGATTAAAAGCTTTTAAAGTCGCTTCATAGATGTCGGAACTAAAATACTGAATGGCTTTCAACCAAACGCTTGCGCGCAATACAAATATACCGCCGTTCCAAAAATAATCGCCTGAAGTCAAATATTTTTCAGCTGTTGATTGATCAGGTTTCTCGGTAAAATTTAAAACTATGGATGCGTGATATTCATTTCCTGATTTATCTTTTTTGATGTATCCAAACCCCGTATCAGGCTTGGTGGGTTTAATTCCTAAGACCACAATTGAATCTTCTGATGCCGCTTCAATTGCGTGATGCAAACTTCTCATAAAAGCAAATTGATCTTGCATAATTTGATCGGCCGGCGTCACGACCAAAATAGGATCATCACCTTGATCAACAGCCTGAAGCGCTGCTAAGGTTAAGGCTGGTGCTGTATTGCGACCAACAGGCTCCAATAGCAACTGTGCCTTCACCTCTTTCATTTCTCGCAATTGATCGAGCACCAAGAAGCGGTGCTCCTCATTTGTGACGATAAGTGTATTGTTAATTTTAATAGATGGTTTTTTTAAACCTTGAAGTCTTTCAGCCGACTGCCGAAATAATGTAGTCTTACCTGATAAAACGAGAAATTGTTTTGGGAAGGCGGTACGTGAGAGTGGCCATAGCCGTGTCCCTGTACCTCCGCATAAAATCACGGGCGTGATTTGATGCACGCTATTCTTCCTTCCTGTACTTTACATTATTCACTTTAGATCTAATCGCATTAATCTCTTTTTTTAAAGCATGGTATTCCGCCATTTTGCGCTTTAAAAAATCTGCAGTAAGGTTTGCTTTTTCAGCAATACCTTGAGGGGTAAGTAAATATAAATAGACTGATTTATTGGGATTTTTACTAAAATTACCTACCTTTATATGACCCACTTCAATAAGCGACTTTAAACAATAATTAACACCACCTAAACTAATGCCAAGCTTTTGGGCAAGCTCACGTTGCGTTAATTCTGGCTCTTCATCAAGCAGATGTAGGACTCTAAAATGCACATCAGGGTCTAGAGGTCTTATAACTTTAACCATACTTATAAGTCTTCATTTTGTTCAATATTGAACAATAGTAATCCTTAATTTAAAAAGGTCAAGTAGAAATAAGCTTTTGAAATTGAAAAAAGGGTAAATTGATTGTCAACTTAAGCTAGCTAACTGTTTTTTTTTTTTTTGAACGTTAGGCACGAGCGCATAAAGCAGGCCGTAGAACGCAATGAATAGAGTCACTGCAATCCAAATAAAAAATGGTTTTTGGTAAACCCAGGTGATTGCAAGCAAAGGGAATAACCAGAGCCCGCTTAAGGCTGGGGTTACGAGTGCGTTCGCTATTTTTTTATATTGTGGCAGTGGCCTAAAAAAATGAAAGAGCTTTAGATGCAAATGCGCCGTGTCAGCATGATAAATTGAAACGCCTTTGACCATTCGTCGAAATAAACTAAACACCACTTCGGTCGCAGGATAAATCAAAATAAGTACGGCCCCCCAAGGTGAAATTTCAGGGTGACGGCCAAAAAGAATAATGGTGAGCATGCTCACGATTAAACCTAAACTATAAGCCCCTAGGTCCCCTAAAAAAATTCGGCCATAAGGGTAGTTCATTAACATAAAAGGAATGACAAGCAGTATCACACTAAAAATTAAAGACAACATCGTAATATCAGCTGTTTTATAACTTAAGAATAAAAGTGCGCTTAATATAGATAAAGCAACTGCCCCACATAAGCCATTCACCCCATCAATCAAATTCATACCATTGGCGACAGCTACCATACTTAAAATATAAAAAATGCTGATGCCGCCTTGAAGAAGAAGTAATTTTCCGATGAAAGGTATGTCAGTCAATATGGGTAGCGGGCCTGAAAATTTGGCTCTAAATAACCAGCCTACAAAAAGAAGTGCCAGCAATCGAATTGCGGGCTCTACATTATGGAAAAGATCCTCTTTAATTCCCATAAAAATAATTGGGATCAAACATATGAGTATGATTTTAAGAAGTTGCATACTTTCACTGGTGTTTGAAAATACGACAAAAGAAATCAGTGACAAGATAAAAATTAATCCGCCTAATCTTGGGGTTTCATTTAAATGGATGCGTTGAACAGCTTGGTAAGTTTTAAGGCCTAAGTTTCGGTAAAACTTTTTATGCCACAAATATGCCACTAAACTATTTAAGACTAATGACATGCCCATAAAGATAAGAACGCAAGGATCAAACCACTGCATGATATTAAGATTCATGAACATAATGTTAACTTAATTTCACCTATTGTTTACAAGGGAATAATTCACTTGATTTAAAACTTTGCCCTAGAAGATCTTTAGGCGACACTTTAATATTCAAATCTTTAGGCCAATCTATGCTTAAAGTAGTATCGTTCCAAATAATACAGCGCTCACTTTGTGGATGATAGAAATCTGTTGTTTTATAAAGATATTCTGAAGTTTTGGATAAAGTTAAGAAGCCATGTGCAAATCCTTCAGGAATATAAAGCTGCTTCTTATTATCACTGGATAAAATTTCTGCAACATATTGCCCGCATGTGGGCGATGATTCTCTTATATCGACCGCTATATCTAAAACCTCACCTAGAATGACTCGCACTAATTTACCTTGTGCATGCGGGGGTAATTGATAATGAAGACCCCTTAAGACCCCTTGAGATGATTTAGAGTGATTGTCTTGCAAAAATGAAACATTTAATGAAGTTTCTTTTTTAAAAATATCTTCTCTAAAGCTTTCAAAAAAGAAGCCACGTGAATCTTCAAACACGTGAGGTTCGATTAAAAGCACCTCTGGAATACTTAAAGGGGTGACTTTCATATTTAAATAATTTTTCTTGTAAGATTCATTTCAGGTATTGCTCAAAGCAATTTTAAGTACAGCTACCACTTCCTGTTCCCAGCTTGGCAATTTTAGCATGAAGGTCTTTTTAACTTTTGTGGTGTTAAGTCTAGAATTCATAGGACGTTTGGCTAGCGTTGGATATGTATCACTTGAGATCGCCATAATATCCTGAGAAGTCATTGTCGTTTTTAGGCCCAAACGTATTGCTTCATGAGTTATAAAACAAGCATATTGGTTCCAGTCAGTCTCACCTTCAAGGGAAACATGGTATGTTCCAAAATCCTTGAAGCTAGTTTTATTTAAAATAGCTTCTATAATTTTATAAGTGACATCAGCTATTGCATCAGCTGAAGTTGGCGCACCCCTTTGATCGCTTACAATATTTAAAGAGGTTTTTTCTTGAATAAGTTTTAATATCGTATTTAAAAAATTCTGTCCGCGGCTACTAAAGACCCAGCTTGTTCTTAAGATAATATGTTTTTTGTGATTACGAACCGCCTCTTCTCCCTCCCATTTTGTCTTGCCGTAAGCTGTTTGGGGGTTAGCTTTATCAGTTTCCACATAGGGTTCATTTTTCAAACCATCAAATACATAATCTGTTGAAAAATGAATGATAGGGATATTAAGTTGAGATGCTTTTTCTGTTAAAACCCCAGGTGCTTCTGCGTTAACTTGATGAGCCAATTCCTTTTCTGACTCTGCCTTATCAACGTCCGTATAAGCTGCAGTATTAATAATAATATCGGGTTTAATTTTTTCAATGAATGTTCTAATTGCATCAGAATTTTCTAAATCAAGCTCATTACGATCAGTAGCTATAACCTCCCCTAACGATACTAATTTTTTATGTAATGCAAACCCAACTTGACCATTTTTCCCTGTAAGTAAAATTTTCATGAATACTGCTTTTGAATCCAGTGTTGATATTCACCTGACACAATATAATTCATCCGGGTTTCATTTTCTAAATACCATAGAACTGTTTTGCGAAGTCCCGTCTCAAAACTCTCTTGGGGTTGCCAGTTGATTTCGCTTTTTAATTTCGAAGCATCAATCGCATATCGGTTATCGTGACCGAGTCTATCTTTCACGAAAGTGATTTGATCAACATAACTTTTGCCATCCGATTTTGGTTTTAATTCATCTAAGATCGCGCATAGCGTTTCAACGACCTCTAAATTTGTTTTTTCATTCCATCCACCGACGTTATAAGTTTCGCCAATTTGTCCTAGTTTTAAAATTTCACGAATGGCAGTGCAATGATCTTTCACATAAAGCCAATCACGAATCTGTTGGCCATCGCCATAAATAGGCAAAGGTTTGTCGTTAAGAGCATTCAAAATACACAAAGGAATCAATTTTTCTGGGAATTGATATGGGCCATAATTATTGGCTGAATTAACTGTCAAAACTGGCAACTTATAAGTCTTAAACCACGCGCGAACTAAATGATCGCTCGCGGCTTTACTAGCGCTGTATGGGCTATTAGGTTTATAAGGATCTTTTTCGCTTGATGGGTGATCAGATGAATTTAGTGATCCATAAACTTCATCCGAAGATATATGTAAAAAACGAAAATCTTGTTTTAAATTTTTATCTAAATCATTCCAGAAACTTCTTGCCGATTCAAGTAAGTTGTAGGTACCTACAATATTGGTCTCAATAAAATCTTTTGATTCGTGAATTGAGCGATCCACATGGCTTTCAGCTGCGAAGTTTACAATCGCTCTCACCTGGTATTTTTTTAAAAGCTCTGAAACAAGCTCGCGATCTCCAATATTGCCTTTTATAAAATGATGACGAGGATTTTGACTTAATGAAGATAGATTTTTTAAATTACCTGCATAGGTTAATAAATCCAAAGAGACTACATCTTCTTTTGATTGACTAAACCAATCCAAAACAAAATTTGAGCCAATAAAACCTGCAGCACCTGTCACAAGAATAGTCATTGCGTAATTTTATCATTACGTCCAAGTTTTAAGCTTTTAAGAACTTTTAATGAAAGATTTTTTAAGGGGGTGTTTTAACTAAAACTCTATTAATTCGTAAATTTTTCAAAAAAAAGTAAAAATTAATTTCATTTGCGATACCTAAGAAATATAAGGCATTCCGCCTTTTCAAATTAGGAATATGTAAAATTAAACTTTACTATAACTTATTGATTTACTTGAAATTTTTAATATTAACCCCATATTAAGATTACTAGCAAATAAGTGCTGGAAAAAACTTTTATAGGAGTAATTTTATGGCTACAGACGCTCAAATTCTCGCAAATCAAGAGAATGCAAAAAAATCCACCGGACCTAAAACAGTGGAAGGCAAACAAAGATCAAGCATGAATGCAATGACGCATGGTATTTTTGCGCAAATTCCAATTCTTCCAGGAGAAGATCGAGAAAATCTAACTGCACTGGCGGATGCTATCAATCAAACTTATAAGCCTCAGGACGCCATGGAGGTTATATTAGTAGAGCGTATTATCGTGGCCTCTTTTAGGCAGATTAGACTTCGTGAAGTGGAAGCCGCACACATTAAGATTAATATGTCGGAAGAACGACTTTTAGAAAGTATAAACGCTTCTCTTCATATCCCTTTTTTCGAGCGCTTTACATTTAATGATCTCTCTCCTGAAAAAGAAGAACATTATCAATTTTTTTTAAGAGTGATTGAAGAATTTAAAGTGCAAGGTGATGCTTACCTTGATTTATCCCTCGATATGATAAAAAACAAAATGCCTCATGCTTTTATGCTTTTAGAGCAAAAACCTAAAGAATATAAAAGTACTTGGGAAATCCTCATTTCGAGACCTGAATCAATTCGCTTTGCCATGAAGGAAATCAAAGAAGGTGTTACAACATACTTAGAAAAAAATAAATTTCTTCACATTGCTTTTCATCTTTTAGAGGATATCAAGATAACCCAGCGCTTACCTAATGGAAGGGAAATGGATAAATTTAATAAGTATCAAACACAATTTGACAACGATCTTTATCGCGCCATGAATCAATTAGGTAAGTATCGTCAATCGAAGGCAAAAATTATTGAGGGTGAAGTGATTAAAGAGCTAGCCGTATAGCGTTCTTTAATCATGAATACATTTAAATAAAGTTATAATTCAATTATTAATTTATCTATTGGATTAAGCGTTGAAAACAACTGCCGAACGCGTTAAGTACATGATGATGACCCTCAAGATTAAAGAACAAACTGAATTTGGGCTTTTATGCGGCGCCTCTAAAAGTGTTGTATATCAATGGCTTACAGGAAGAATCAAAAGTATTGATGCTAAATACGCTTTTAAACTTGAAGATTCGACACCCTTCTCTGCTCGATGGATCATGCTGGGTGAAGGCAAAATAAAAAAATAACCTTATTTACAAATGTATGAATTTTAAAGCCACTTTATTTAAGTGGCTTTTTTATTAATTAATAGTATAGATTTCTTTACTTTATTAGTATAGTACACTATACTTAAGTTACCCTTAAAAAAAGACAACCAAATAATGAAAAAAGATAAATGGCTCACTATTAACTATAAGAACGATACTTTTGACGTGAAATGGTCAGTAACAGATCGACAAATTAAAGAGATCAGATCCATTGATAGCGAAATCAATATAGCTTCGCTTTTGAGCTTAGAAGTTAAACGAGAAATTCAAAACATCATTACTAATCAAGGAACTCATCATGCAATATAAAGAGTTAAGAAAAATTAACGTCAGTCAATATATTGAGAAAAAGAATGGCCTCTCCTATCTTTCCTGGTCATGGGCGCTCGATCAACTGCTGCAACTTGATAATGATGCAACATGGGAATACTTAGAGCCTAAAAAGTTTGGTGAAAGCTTGATGGTATTTTGTAAGGTGACTGCGTTCGGCAAATCAAGAACCGCGCAACTTCCTGTGATGGATTTTAGAAACCGCGCGATATTAAAACCCAATGCTTATGAAGTAAATACAGCTATGCAAAGATGCTTAGCCAAGGCCATTTCACTTCATGGTATCGGTCTTTATATCTATGCAGGAGAAGATCTTCCGATAGCTGATCAAACTGAGGTGCCTGATAATCCGCTTTTGATAATAGCTCAAGAGGTCACGGATCAAATTAAATCCGGCAATATCAAATCAGCACATGAAAGATGCGAGGGTTTAAATCAGACAGATAAATTAGGCGTCTGGTCTTTATTAAACGCTAAAACAAAACTAGCGCTTAAAAAATATCTAGAAACATAAAATATTGGTGGAGCTGGGGGGAATCGAACCCCCGTCCGTAAGCACTCTACAGAGAGTTCTACATGTTTAGCTATCGTTGTTTTTGTTTAACGGTTCAATCACCAACGAGCAAGCAATTTCG
>Ga0315909_10000940_pt1 | contig 39073 bp, 50 predicted proteins | sample LakEriMetagenome_11_FD_203527 | JGI IMG/M metagenome (GOLD analysis project Ga0315909, IMG submission 203527) | Freshwater fungal communities from buoy surface, Lake Erie, Ohio, United States - Buoy 2 MA125 | ecosystem: Environmental > Aquatic > Freshwater > Lake | place: USA: Lake Erie, Ohio... | reverse complement strand
CAAAGTTACAGTGTGGGCTATTTTTCTGCAGTCAACATCTTCCGAGCTGTACAAATGTATAAGCACGATACCAGTTATTACGTAAACCATGTTGTGTTTACGCATATGGGTATGGCAAGAGGTGTAACCTCCTGGGTTCATGTACCCATGGCGTATTTCAAAATTGGGGTTTAGAAAAACTTCCGCAGATAAACCCCAGTCTTTTTTAATAGGCTTGATGCTGGCTGTGTCTATCATAGCCATAACCTCAAGTGGTTTCGCTATTTATGGAATATCGCAATTGTATATCAAAATCTTCTGGCGTGTCATCAAATAATTTAACGTTAACAACCAAAGCCTTTTTATTATTTTTAGTTTTTATTTCATATTTTTTATGATCCATTTCGAGCATAGCCGAGGCTATGCCTTGTTTTAACCTAGATATCGCTTTGTTTAGATTAATACCTTGAAAGTCAGGACGGCTGATCAGAGAATCAACTCTGTCAGCCGTCACCATGACGATATGTTCAATAAGAACATCTCTTTCTGCGTCAGTCATCTCAGTCTACCTCGTTATAGGGACCGAAACATCTATTTGCTGAAATACGTTAGGGCCAGAGTTAACCTTGCCTGCTGAATTTATATCTATGGCGCTAATCTGCTTCTGCAAATCTTCAGTATTGTGGACCAACACTCTTCTTGTGTAATCCGTGAACTGTATTGCCAGACCTCTATCCATGTATGTGAAAGTAACTGGAGGATTACTCAAAATAGACTTCTTACAAAACAAAACAAAATCGTCTAGTAGCTTGTTTAACTTTTTACTGGCTGCCGTGTTTTTGGACAAATCTGAATTGACTTCAATAAACTTCTGTTTAAAAGAATCAAACAAGTCTGGGTCGTCGTTAGTGTTGACGATGAACCCGTTGCCTCTGATTCGCTGCAGTTCTTCAGGAGTCATTTTTTGCCCTTTCTAGGCTTGTACGCACTAACATTGTCCAAGATACCGTCCCAAAGAGTATAGAAGGCGTTTTTACGATCTTCTAGTCCTTTGTGCGTTCCTAATTTTACCTTATCTATTAAACTTGTGTCGCTACAGATTTTGGATAACAAACTAACCATGCCATCACCGTTATGTACTGCGTATGAAAGCCCTAACTCCGTCTCTCTTCGTTCGCATGGTATTAGAAATCCGTTTACGTGATCTGTAATAATCTCTGACATAGGCAAGTGATTGTAAGCAATCACTGGAGTTCCCATAGTCAGAGACTCTACTGCAACGTAACTAAAACTTTCTAGCTGAACTGGCCACAAAACTATATCGCACAAGGCGTAAGCCAAAGGCCCTTCAGACCAGCCAGTAGGATCGTCTACACACAATAATTCATTACCAGCATCAAATACTTTTGAGTACTTGGGTATGTTTATTTTCAGCTGACTAGCCACTTTACTTGAGTATAAAAAGTCAATGTCGAGATTACGGTTAGTTTCCATAGCCGCGTACAGAGCGGAAAACAGTTTTGAATGATCGACTCTCTTCAGCTGGTAGCCTGGACATGCCACCATTACTTTGACTTTGTCTTTTATTTTTTTACCTGGATTAGTCAATGGATAGTTACTATCAAAAGGTATATAGGTAACTTCTTTCAGTCGCCAGTATTCTTGCAAATAAGCTTTTTGAGCTTTAGACGGGCATATTATCGCATCGCAACTTTTTATTGCAGAAACAGTTTCGGAATCTACGCTGTCCCAACTAGCCACGCATATGTTTGGAATATTGTTTTTGTAAAGAGTCTTTACTTCTTTGGCCGTGGGGTAGGTAAACCAGATTACTATGTCGCAATCGTCTAGCCAGTCATCAAAATGGGCTTCTTTGTCAGATAACACGAAGTCATTCCAATAACTATGCAACCTTGCTCTTACAGACTTAACACTCTTATCAAATAGGGTTATTGAATAACCCATATTCCTAAGCGCTTCAGCCGTCTTCAAGGCTGCGTAGGTAAAGTCATGCCTTATGTAGTTAAGGACTATACCTACTTTCATGGCTGAATACCTTAGTTATGCACATAGTAGTATCCAGCTACTTTTGAATGTCTTCCGTCACATATTTTGTGCAGTTTATGGATAAAGCTCCAGTCTCCAAAGAAGCCGAAGTCTGTCCATTCCGCCTTAGACACTACATCTCTATGTCCAATCCAAGACCCTGCATCAATTTTACCTCTTCGCATTTCTACACGTAAAGGCTGCCACATCTTATGGCTGTGAATCATATCGCAGTACGCTAACTTAGTATCGTCCTTCTGCATCTGGTGCAGCATGCTCTCGAAATAGTTAGGCGTGTACCAGCAGTCTCCGTTTGTAGTGCCAACATAATCGCATCCAAGTTCTATAAGCGTTTTAAACCCAGCGCCTCTGCGCTCATGCCCAAACTGATTACTTCTTTCCTTAGTCTCTACAAACAAAAATCTTTCATCAGATCCGACTATTGCTTTATACGCTTCTTTTACTTCTTCGGTTGCTGGGCCATCGTGTGAAACTAGGATCAAAAAATTTTTCCAAGTCTGTGCTTTAAAAGAAGCAAGCAAAGATTGAAGAGAAGCTGTCTGGTTGTAAGTAACTACCACCATTCCAACTTTAGGGTTATCTACTATTGCCTTCATCTTCCAGTAACGCATCTCTTCTAATCCTTTCAGTCTTTTCTAAACCAACCTTTACCCTGACTGCCGTGTATAGAGTTTCTAGACACGCCTCTATAGTGTAAAACAAAACTTCCTGGTACGACACCTACCTTCTTTCCAGAAGATAGCCATCGGCCTTCTAACTCATCTTCATTACGAATCATTTTGAAGTCTGGCCTAAACACATGCTCTTCATCATAAGAGCCAGACCACCAGGTGTTTGTCAAAGCTGTTAAACAAAATCCGTTTATATGGCCAGGCCATACTTGATTGCCGTATCTGTTTAACAGCTTTTCTTGCAGCAAATCTATGTATTCCTGTTCGTCAGTCAGACGATAATTCGTCATCAGACGTGTTATCTGTTGAATCGGTCTGTGGCCAGGAGCGTTTGTTACGGGACCTGCGAGATCTACCAGATTTTTTTCCAGAGCCTCTATCGTCGCTTTGCTCCACATTTTTGGGAACATCACGTCGCTGTTCGTTACTGTCGTTACTGGTATCGCCAGTTCCCTTGCTTTCGACAATCCCCAGTTCCAGCTTCTCGTCAGGTTCCTGTCGTTCTTGGGGAACCTGTGTGTCAAGAATCGGTCCTGCGGTAGGCAGCTCCACAGACTGTCGTCCCAAGTCGGACTCGCATCGTCTACTACCATCACAAAGCTCTGCGGCGTGTTCGCAAGTGCTGTTTTCGCAGCGCGTAGAGCATACTCCAGATGGTTGTATGTCGGTATGACTATCGCTATTTTGAATTGGCTCTGCGACTGGTTCGACATACTCGACAGCCCTTTCAGCAATTTCTTCTACCGAAACCTCTGCTACTTTTTTAATCCTGACCAATTTAACGTCAATCTCGGACCCGTCTATGTGGTCTACAGGGTCACATACTTGCACGTTTAGCGAGTCAAGCTTAGACAGCTGATTGTCTACTATAAACGCGCATCCTTTTAGGTAGTCTCCAGGATAGTAGTGGTTTATCACTATTTCCGTGTTTTGATCAGCTATTTTAAGAGCCAGCTCTATGTCTGACTGTATGGTGTTTAGCGAATGGCCGCCGTTAATAAAGATGACATTAACAGGGTCTACGTTAGACCACTCAATTTTTAGAGTGTCTTTGCTGTCTCCTGCAAACAGCGTTACTTTTGTTGCCTTAGAGTTTCTTTCTATATTGTCTTTACAGGATTCCAGAGTTCGTATTGGAGGATGCACCAAATACTCTGCGTATATTTGTTCTGGAGTTAGCGTTTCAAAAAAATCAAAACCTGTGTACTCAATAGCCTTACGACCAAAACTAGCAGCTCTATCAATCATCTGACGAGCTTTTGTTCCGTCGTGCGAGCCAGTCTCAAGAATTCTAAAAGGTTTGCTTTTTTTAGAATTAGTAAGGGCGTCTTCTACAGCGTTGATAAGGTTTTGATATCTAAGATTCATAACTAGCTCCAATCAGGCGTCTTGAAAAAGCTGCTTATAGTGCTTATCACAGTACCACGTCTCAGTTTCTAATTCTACGCTATCTGGCTTTTTGCCAGAAGAGTAAGTGGACGAAACAGTTACATGGTGCGTGCCGTTTTTATTGCATTTAGGCATACAACATTTTTGCACTGTGACACAAAAACAGTCACTCGCAGCAATTGATTTTGACGCCATGGTAGGCCTCCTGGTCCTGGATTACTACAACAGAAGCTTCCCCCTCTCTGTGAACAAGCTCAACGCTGTGCTCAAAATCTTTATCACAATCTCCAGAAGAGACTATAGAACTAACGCTGTTAATAAGAGCTACAGCTTCTTTAACGTTCTTAGCTTTAATTATGACTGTAACGCTAGTCATAGCTACACAGCTCCAAACTGCTGTTGCATAACAGCCTGTCCGCCAGCGGTTCTAGCCTGTTGTCTGATATTTTCTATTGTCTGTTTGACCGCAGCGTGCAGCGTCGGATTGTTGGCTTTAAGCTTGGTCATTTCAGATTGGCGCTGAGCTTCTGGAACGCTTAGCAACTGAGAAGCCATAGTCTCTGCGTTGGCCTGTAGCTGTTGTGGGGTAATCTTCTGATTGGGTCCAGGAGGCATAGCCAGTTGCATACCTTGCGCAGCCATGCCAGCAGCGCCTTGAGGCTGACCGCCTTGAGCAGGCGCGCCTCCCTGTGCTGCTGCGTTTGGATCCATAGGCGCTCCAGGAGCGCCTTGTTGAGGAGGAGCCGCCATTTGATCCATGACAGAAGCTGTTTCCATCTCTTCTTGGATCTTTGCTTGCTCTTCTTGTTTGAATCTTTCCTCGTCCATAATCTGACGAGTCTCTTCTTTGAAATCGAGACCCATACCGCGAAGAGCGGTGCTCTGACTGATTTGCTGAGCTTGCATAAGCTGCAGCTTTGCCATGACATTGTTCATGTCGTCTGTCATGGTTGGCATTAGAAGTTTAGCCGTAGCTGGCTCCCAGCCCATACCATCGGCAGTGCGCTTAACTACGAAAGTTAAAAAGTCGTTTAAGTAATGAACTAGGTATGTCCAACTAGACTGGAATAACCGTATAGCAGGTAAGACAGCCTGAAGACTTAGAGTACCGTTGTACAATTCCGCTGGCATACCAAACCCGTTGAGAAGAGTGGTAATGCCTTGGTTAAGAAGCTCTGTAGGCGCTAGCTGATTAGCTTCGCCTCCAAGCATTTTGTAATCAATCGGATGACTGAGGAAATTCCAGGCAGCTGGGTCTCTGCGTCGTTTGCGTAGCATCGCCTTAACTTCAGAACCTAGACCACCCATGTCTAGGTTCATTAAAGGGTCGCCAGCTTCTGGATTACTGGATGACGTGGCAGAAGGGGTCAAAACCCTAAAAGGAACAACGTAGTCTAGAGCAATAGCTTCGTTGTATCTGTGCAACACCTGGCAATACCAAGCTTGTCTAAAGTTAACAAGCGTTCTAGATATGCCCCACCCTCTGGATCTAACGCCTGCCAGCGTAGGCTCTGACATGTGAAAAACAATTTCTTTATCAAACAACAAATAGCCGTTAGACTGCACAGCCTCTACCACTTCCCAAGGCACTACGGGTAGAACTTGAGGATCGCCTCTACGGATTTGTAATCTGTAGTCTTCAGGAATACGCCAGATGTAGTCTCTACGGTCTGTAATTAGGTCTTGCCTTATTTCCATTTCATAAGGCGACCAGCGTTTTACAGTTACTTGAGATTCATCTGTCAAACGTCTGTCTATTCTGTTCCATTTACCTTGATGCCCGCAGTTAGGGTTTGGGCATTTAGCTATAAATTCTGGCATTTTCCATTGGAATCCAAATACTGGATTCTTCATTACTTCTGAGAGAGGCACATCAAAGTAACATTTTGGACAAGACAAATAACGACGAAAAGGCAAAACAAGGCTACTAAAAGAATTGCCGTAGCAAAGAAAATCCAATCCAGCAGAATGCAAAATGTTTTTTATTTTAAGAGTGCCGTTAAGAAACGTTAAATATTTTTGTTTTTCATCGTCGCCTAGTTTTTGGCCATTAACCCCTTGTATTTCTATATCTGTAATAAAATAAGAAATGATTCTTCTAGCAGCTTCCCTAACCATAGAGTTAGTGTGAAAAATAAATTCGCAAAACCTTAGAGCGTCACGGATGTTTTCTGGCATCACGGTAGACGCGTAGTCCATGAACGGATCTGGGAACGGCTCGTCCCCTCTGTTCAAAGACCAGTTTTTGCCTATAGTACTGTCAAATAAGTCGCCAGCCATTTAAAATAGCCTCAGCGTTTCGTGAGCTTGTTCGCAACAGATTTAGCCAAGTTAATAGGCGTGTAGTCTAGCAGTTTAGAGGACGCCTCCTCTACCACCTTCGATACTTTCGTAATCTCCGTCTGGTAGGGGTTCTCCGTGTTCTTCTTTTCTGGCGTTATCCCTTCCTGTATTACTGCTTTCTTCTCCATGGCTATACTCCTCTTCAGAGTTTACTATACCCAATTCTTTTATCATAGCGGAATTGAGATTTTTAGAGCTACCCACAGGAACAACACATAATTCAAAAGGCTCGCAATCAAACTTTATAGGAAACCCAGGTATGCTTGGGTCTAACAAGATAAGCTGGCTTTCACCCTGAACATACATACCAACAGGCTTTTTTTCTTCAGTGCTGCGCATATTGCAGTACGGGTAAAACTCAGCAGGCCCTCCAAATCTTTTATCCGTAATAAACACAATATGGTTAGGGAGATTAATGACTTTATGGTACTTAATTGAAATAGAGCCTAAACCAGTCATGTCAAAAAACACTTTTACAGATGGAGCTGAGACAGACTGGCTTGGTACTGGATTAGCTGGATGGGAGTGGTCTATGCCGTTTATAGTTGGAATAGCCGTGCCTACCTTCGGCGCAGTTTCAGCTGGTGCTGTAGACGCAGCTTTGAGTCTTTGAGCTATAGCTTCCCTATCAATAGTAGGGTTCATATTACTCTCCGTCTTAGGTAGTCCCATGTTACGCATGTCTAATACAAAAGATTCGCCCAGATGCGCCCTGTCTGGATCAACAACTATTTGATAAATAGGAGCGCTGCTGAAAGCTGTTGGCTTCATTGCCGATGGCGACATGGCCGTTATATCTGACATAACGATCCTTTCTATGAGGCGTCAGTTCATAAGTATAAGGTGTTTAAATTAAAAAGCTAGTCTGGCTGATGGCTAAAAAAAAGTCCTAGCTGTATTAAATACAGCTAGAACCTTGCAAAAACAAGAAGCCAACTATGAAAGTTTGGAAACTCCATAGTCAGTGACGATGTCGTCGCTTTGGGTTATGTAGAGCTTTCTTGGCTCTAAGTAAGCAAACAGACTTTTAATTCTGCCGCCAGACAATAGTCCTTTCCTGTCTTCTGGTAAAACCATAGACACAGGCACAACCGCTTTACCGTCGTAAACACGGCACGCCGTTTTAACGGCGCAAGCAGCAATTACTTTTTTTGTAGAATCAGGAAGCGAATTAAACTGTTCAACAGTGTACTCATCCCTGGGGATATAGTCTCCAAGAGGTACACCGTCGTCTAAGTCTGCTCCTTCTACTACCCAAGGATACAGCCTTGTAGTAGGCGGAAGTTCTAAAACACCCTTATCTCCAAAAGAGATATAAGTGTGTTTGTGGTCAGCCTCTACGGCCTCCACACGTCCTCCTGGAGAAAGAGGCTGCAATGGAGCAACCCCCTTCTTGCCTGGACCTACGCCCAAAATAAGCTGGTTTACTGTGTCAGTACACCAGTTAAATCTCCACCCGTTGCCAATATTGGCAAACAAGTTTAGAGGCTGTTGCGGGTGATCGGGGAGCTGTCTGTCTAGTCCGTCTTGCAAAGCTGCCACCAGCTCTGCCGTATTACCGTCTTCAGCACCGCCGCCGAACCGCGCAGGCCGTCGCCAGTAGGCGGCCCATCTTACAAAAATCTGTTTGAAATCAATTCCAGGCTTTTCCTTGTCAAAGACGGGACGGAAGCCCCATACTTTGTTGCTACAAAGGCCTATGTAAGTTACGTCAGACAAAGGCACAATTCCGACCGTGTCTGGTAAATTCCTATTACCAGAAACATAAAAAGCTTTTCTCACAGCAAACCTCCTATCAGCGTAAGAACGTAGCCTACAAACAAAAACACTGACACAGCGACCAACGGGCTAGCAAGCATCGCTGACGCCAAAGAATCACCGAATGAAAAGTTATCGTCGTCTTCCTTAGACATGCCAAGTCCTCCTAAATCAAATGACCTGCCCATAACTATGAGCAGGTCATTTGATTATGACGCGTTTTTTAACTAGTTTTTATTAGTCAAATAACCCAGCTTCGTTTATTCTTTCGTCTTCTTCATCGAAGAGAGGTATCCTGCAATCTGCGTTTGGAGACAGCAGATACTTCCTAGCTCCAGTCGTAGACCTCCATTGCTCGCCTTCAAATACAAATGAGTAGAACACTTTATTGTGCCTACGGTATTCTTTTACAGCGTCAGCAACTTCTTCTGGCGAAGAAAACTGCAAACACTGAGGCGCAGCGAATTCAGACACAAGTATTAGATAGAAGTTTCTATCTGTACTCGGACTCTCTGAACTCTGGGTAGTCATGGCCTGAATCCTCTTGTACATACATAACCATTACGGAAACAATAATAGTTTTTTTACTGCATTCCTTGTCAATCCATTCAGCATGCATGGCTGGGGGAGAAACATTAACAAGTTTACTGCCAGATACATCAACCCATAAATTTATCTGGTCGTCAATGTCTTCCGTTTTGTTTAGCAAAGACCAAGAACCGTATTGGTCTTTCTCAACAACAAACTGACTGGAAAACATTTTCGTTTTAACTCTCACTTGTCTTCTCCAAAACAGATTGCAGAGCAACAGTCGTTTCTTCTGGCTTATCGTAAGTTACAAATGGACGTAGTCCTGACTTGAAGTACGCCAATCGACTAGGTCCAGATACTCCAGACAAAAATATTTTTATGAAAGGAGGGTAACTAGGGAACACCACGTCCTTGTATTTAGGATCACCAGACAAACCTTTGTCTGCTTGTTCGCAAATCTCTCCCCACTTTGAAGGATTAACTTTGATATTTGCCGTATCGCCAGACCATGTGTTTGGATCTGGCATATACGCGTTTTGCATAAAGCAAGAATAAACGCCTTTATAGCCAACAGCTATTAGCGTGTTAAGCAATAGGTACAGATCTGGCCACAGGTCGCGCTTACATCCGAGAAGAATATTGTTCCATGAACTGTCTTGAACAAAATTTATGCCTCTAAATAAAGGCCTGTCATACTCCACGGCAAATACAGCTTCGTAATTGTCTTTTTTCAACATGAACTCCTCCACAGGGTCAGCCGTAAAGCCAGCCTCTGTGAAAAGGAGTCCGTGGTTGAAGAAAACAAAATCATCAGAAAGTGCAGATAGACTTTCGGCCATCTGCACTTTCTGAATAGGCGGCAAGTTTTTAAGTTCTTGATTGGAAGGACCGTCTGCTTTATGCAGACCTTCTTTTTCAAGTAACTTGCCTGTTATGGTCATTGGCCGTTATTAACCTCACTAACAACCAGCCCGTCAAACTTATCTGCAGCACAGTAGAGTTCGTATAGCTTTGAGGCCTGGATTTGAGTATTGTCCAGGTCCGCAACCGTAAGAGGTACACCGAAATACTTAAACATATTGATGTAGCCTATCCTAGTAACTTCTTCATGAGAGGGAAGAAATAATTTAGGCAAATCTACAATAAGTCCCCTAGCTTTTGGATGGTTCAAAAGCCAGTGATTAACTAGCCTGCTTTTAATTTTGCTACGAATGGCTTGCAGGCAAACCATACGCATAAAATTATAAGACTGAAACATAAAAGCCTGAACACCCTGCCAAACAGAATCTTCTAGTTCTTTCAAAAACTCAGGAAACTCTTCCGCGCCCTTGTAGACTTTACCGCAGTAAAATTCTGGGCTGTTGCCTGCTTCACAGCTATCGTCATAAATACAGATAGCCGCTTCCTGAAAGATGCCAGTAAAAGGTTTGCTAGCACACGTGTTACGAATCTCTGCCTTAGCTTCTTCTATATAGGCGTTGATCTTCTCTGGGTCTTTGTAGTTCTTAGGAGCCTTTGGCTCTACAACGTAATTTGAAAAGTCTGGAGCAACAACCGTCTTGTATCCAACAAATACCGCTGACATTGAAAACCAACCTTTCTTAGTTTGCTGAAGCTGGAACAACCAGATGAGCTAGCAGTTGAACTCTGACAGCGTTAAGAGTTAGATTCTTAACGTTAAGCAAATGCCCGTCAGCCAATTTAGTGACGTTAAAAGAACGTTCAAGCTCGTATAGAAAGTCTAAAATCTCCAAACTGTCCATATCTAGGTCAGACAGAGAAGTGTTCCAAGACAAGCTTTTATCGTATTCTTTGTCCGTCACGTTAGACAAAACAGCCAAAATCCTATCTTCAACTGACATCAGCCATCCTCGCTATTACTGAAAGTCAATCCTTTGGCGTAGTTTTCTAAAGCCAAAAGACATACAAACGCCGAATCAGCAGCGTTGTCATAGCCAGCTGTTTCGTAGTTCTCCGAGTCGAACTCAGTACGAAACATCTCGTTGCAAGCCTTAATCATGTCAGACTTGTTGGCATTACCTTTCCCTGTTGCTCGACGCTTGATAGTGCCGATTGGAAAGCTGCCGCATGCTACTCCGTTCTCCTCAGCCCATGAGGATACGGTAGCCTTCAAAGCTCCAAAGAACTCACATGAAGTGGCTGCTCTAGCCAAGATTGCGTGCATGTTGAACTTGGTCAGCTTTTCGGAAGGCGTGTATCTGACGTCCTCAAACGCTATTAGATCTGGTTTGAGAACAGACAAGAACTGCCGTAAGCGCACAAACCGCAAAGCTCCGCTATCGTAAGGACCTGCTGATAAGTCCCACTGCCCAATATGCATATTGAGCTTTTCTGGCACTATCAGTTCTTTGTCTTTGACGTAAGCGTAGCTGTAACCACAGTTAGTGCCTAAGTCCAAACCAAGAACAAGATTTGTTTTAGGTTCAGGCACCTTGACTAGCGATTCCCTGAAGACCCAGGGATCACTACAGACGTTGTACTTAGGCACTTGTTACCCTTTCGCGGTTTCGGCTATTTCCTTATACGTCTGCAAAAGATAGTGCGTTAAAATACAGTCAAAGTCAGCTTCGTGTGCTTTGTCCATATTTAGATCGTACTTCTTTGGAAGATCGTATTTAGCTGAGCAGTGCTTGTCTAGAGAACCTTTCACTTTGTAGCCGCCAAGGTGATAGGCGCGCCTTGCAAAGTCAAGCCAGGATTCGTTTGGCGCTATTTCTGGGAAAAGTTGAACACTCTTCTCAATCGCCAGAGTATCGAAATAGTCCTTAGGCTTGAATCTAAATCTAAGTTCTCCGTCAGTCACTTCAGACATGACCCTGTCTATGATGGGTTGGTCATGCCTCAAACCATTGTGCGCTATAAAACCAAAACCATTATTTCGGCATTCTGACACAAGGTTGTAAAAGTCACTAAGAACCTTTACTGGGTTTTCTCCAGTAAGCATTCTGTCAACGGATACGCTATAGATTTTGCCTGTAGCGAACCCGTTTTTAAATTCAAAATTACGTTTGGTGAAAAGTATTCTGTTAGAAAGCCAGGCTTTATCCTCTTCGGATTTGCCGTCCATCCAATTCAAAAGCCTGGCTCCAGAATCGACCACCCTGTTATTTTCAACCACAGCCCAGCCTAACTGAGCTGGTAGGTCGAGATTGATGTCTACCCCCGTAGTCTCAATGTCAAATACCAAATAGCTGTCTGGAAGATTACCCAGACGCTTTTGAGCATATAAGAGCCATTGAGCAGGGTTCATAGCACACCTTATTTAAACAAAAGCCAAGGCTTCAAAATGAAGCTGTACCATTTTGGCTTAGTTTTTTTCAAAAAAGCTTCTTTAGCTTTGAAGCCAGCTTCAATGACTTTAGCGTCACTAAACGGCGGATCGTCGCTATCTACGAATGTGTCTTTGATAGCGTAGAAGAAAGCACCAGTAATGACCTGACCAAGTCTGGCTAGGATTACAGCTTGATGGCTTGGGGGCAAGTCAAAAAAGCCACAAGCTGCCAGTGCTTCTTCTGGTGTCTTGTAGCCTTTGTCGCCCTGACTGAGGCATTCTTGGAAGTATTTGGCATATCTTCCAACTAGTTCACCAATGTCTTTATCGCTGACGTTGAACGCGTCGATAAGACACTTGGTAACAGGCTCATCAGTTTCTTTCTCATACGCAACCAAGACTGCTTGCATGAGATTGGGCCAGGCGTACGCGATGTCACGACTTGGATTGTACCTTCGCGTATCCATATGCCCTTTGATGTTCACGGGCATTATCAAACCGTCCTTTCTACTTTTTCACCTTCGGCGTCGTATCCATGTTTCTTACGCCAGTTACCAATACTAACGGGAAAATGCTGTTCAGCCAACTTCAGCATACCCTTGGCGTACTGACGAATCTCCCACTGAGCATCACTAGACAAACGCAGTTTGAGAAAATGTAACAAAGACCTAAGATTGCAAGAAGCAATCATAGAGGAGTACATGCCTACAGGCAGAACAGACCTAGCCAGTTCCCTGGCTACTCCACCAGCTATTAGAGCAGTGTAACAAGATATAGCAGAACTATATCCAGTTAACATTACTGCTTTAAGCTTATCGTCTGTAAACGTTTCTCCAGACGCCTGTCTGTTGACAGTAGCCTGACGACGAAGTTTGGAAGGCAGGTACATTTCTAGTTCAATGTCCTTACCGCCCTCTAGGTAACGCATGCTCCACTCGTTGTAGGACCAACCTACACGATGCCTATGCCATTCTCTAAACACGAATATAGGAGCCTTAACTTCAAACTTAAGGAAGTTGTGTTCAAAAGGAGTGCCGTGTTCGTGCTCAGCGAGATAATTAACGAGGCGCTCATCCTTTTCTCCCATGGAGTCAACTTTTTTAGCGTGGCTAACCCTGGCAGCGTTGACTACTGAAACGTCTTTGCCGCAGTGTTCGTCTAGCCTAATAAGCGAAATCTCATCGTTAAGTGGATCTAACTGGGTTAGCATTGATGTGAATCCTTTTAACTAGTTCTAAACCTGTCGTGTCCTGTTGACGCAAGCACTCTATGCACATGCCCAACGTGTAACCAGCTGAGTCTGGGTCAAATAGCGCATCTTGTTTACCGCAGTATTCACACATGTCCTGTTCCAGGTCTTTGGGACGCACGGCTGCTACGCAGCTATTAGCGCCTCTCCAGCATCTGTAACACGGCAGCTGCTCTGCAGACATACCAAGAGGGCAAACATGTCCCTGTCTTAGCCTATTGTTTATAAGTTTTTTGTTCCAAGAGACCATAGAGGGAGATACGCAGATTTCGTTGAAACCAGGTTTGCCCTCTGAAGCCATGCTTGAAACAAACAAACCGCCAAACCTCATTCCAAAAAACTCATGCTCGTCTTTAAACGGCCTGTTTTTAAATGGTGACGTGAAACCTAGCTCCTGTGACAAATACTTAACGTGTCTTAGCGTTAAGAATTTTTCTACAGTGATACCAGCTGCGTGACCAGTAAGAATCGCACACTTGTATGTGCAGCCTCTGACTCTTGACGTTTTAGACCTGGGATTCCTTGTGAAAGGACGACAAGACAACACCTGTATAGCGCACCAGCCTGACTTCTCTAGTGCGATATTGTTAGTGATGCCTTCGCCTTGTCTCAGGGTCTCGGTATTACCAGACAGACGCCATGCCGTTTCATTGACTATTTGATCAGTCAAAGGGCGTCCGTATAGGTGGGCCAGAGAGTCATACACTCTATGAGAAGGCAGGTCTTGGGGCATAACCTTCAAGACCTGCCTTAACATTTCCCTGAAGTTTTCTTTGGTCATTTCCTTTACGCGGTACTGACCAAGAGCTGCTTTGATTTTACCTACGCGATTAAACGTTTCAGCAATATCAAAGTATTTCTTCAGGTGATCTTCGTCACTCACTTGCTGCGAGATGACGCTTTGCGAGACGGCTTCGCAGGCATCTTTGAAGCTGCTTTGGCAGTAGTCTTAGTGGTTTTAATCTTAGGCATGTTAGTGGCAGGTGCCTTTTTAGCCATCTTAGGCTTGGAAGCCTTTTTGGCTGCAGGCCTGCTAACAGTCTTAGTAACAGTCTTGGTAACCTTCGCTGACATGTGAAACTCCTAACCAAAAAATACCCTCGCAACTTAGCGAGGGGTAAAGCCCTTACCTACGGGCCTCTCTTTGCCACTGAATCCTCTTCGTTCAGCGGCTGATTCTTTACCGCTGGCGTCGGCGTTTATAGCCACACCACGGTTGAAATGTTTTAATACGTACTCTTGTTGATTAAGCATCACGCCAAGAGCCACGTCGCCTCCAGTGTGCCTAAGCTCTGGAATAGGCCAGTCGTGTTTAGAGAGTATGGCAGATTTTATACACCACCAACCACCAGTAGCGAATCTTGGTTTGTTGCTAACCATTCTACCGTTGTACCACGGCTGGACTTTAGCCCAGGCTTTCTGGTCATCAGTATAGTTGATTGAGTAAACCGAACCAAGCATGTCACATTGAGTCATTGTGGCTTCAACGCTGCCTAACCAAGAAACGGGGTTGGTTTCTTTTATAAAACTGTCGTCATCAAACCACATGGTGTATTCTTTCAACTCACCAAACTCTTTAAACAACTTTCGCATCATAGGGTACTTAAATATTTGAGGGTTTTGGTTATCGGTAATACAACAACCAGCGAACTGGTCTCTGACGTACTTTTCAGTATCGTCAGAGACCTCGTTCAACCCGATTCTTAAATCGATTAGATCGACCAAAGGCTTGATCGACTCTAGGCATCTCTTAGCCAAATCAGTGTGGTCGCCGTAAAGAAGAACACACACTGTGAATTTGGCGTTACTCTTCGCCGTTCTTTTCATCCAGCAGTCTTCTTTCTATCTCGCTTACTTGATTAGCATACTCATTGAGCTGCTGCTTCAAAGAGTTTAGCACTTCCTTGGCAGAAGACAAGCCCCTGAAAATATCTTTATGAGCGTTGCTGCCGTGAACCTCATTAAGAGAGATGGTAAGATCGCCCACCAGATCTACTAGCTTGTCGCCAAAACCTCCAGAAGTTGAGACAAGCTTTTTAAGCACAATCTTGGCGTTTGGAGTGCTGACATCCGCATGCGTGTCCTGTTCGCTATCGATATCCCTAACTGTCTCAGAAGGCGCGGCAGGCGGTTCAGGGTTTATATCCAAAACTGGGGCAGTCAGATTGGGAGTAGCTTCTTCAACAATAGAAGAAGACACAGCTTCGTCCGCATCTTGCGGAATTTGGATATTTTTATCTTCCAAAAGCTTATGCAAATTACGAACGGAAAGTTTGTTCTTTACAGCCTCATCGATAAGCTCTTCACGAAGCTCTGGATCGCTTACATGAACCAAGCAGTTGAAGTGGCTCCAAGACAAACTAAATTGGTTGTCGTCAAACTTGTCCAGCAAGTCTTGGAATTTTTCATTGTTTTCATAAATCTCGTAGAACGTGGCTAGCTTGTATATGTAGCTACGTTGAATTCCAAGACACTCGGACAGTGTTTCAATAGGCTTGGGTCCGTAATCAACATTAGACTTGCCGTCTACACTCTTGCCTTGCCTGACCCTGGTAATTATCCTACCTCTGTCTCTGTGAAACCTGAGACCGATTCTAATCATGCTGTTGCGTTCTGCAATTTCATTGTCAATGACCTGTTGCAGATTAGGATTGATAGAACGACTTTCCATGATTTCAGTCTTAACCTTAGCCACGAGAATCCTCACTTTCGTTTACCGAATTCCAGATTGCTCTAGCCAATCTGTTTCTGGACTTAGCCGTTTTATACGTTTCGGCTTGTTCAATCAACATCGCTATAAATATTTCCAGAAAAGTTTTTTCTGAAAATATTCGCGTTCTAGACAAAACAAATTTATCGTCTATAAACGCAGAGTTCAAAGCACGTCGAATTACCGACGCACTTTCTTTGTTGTCTAGACCTGAAGCCATAAGTCTAGCTTTTACTGTTTTTAAAGCAAACGTGTCTCTCGATTTGTCTCCTGTAAGACCTAAACTTTTTTCTGCTATTGCAGGCAATAAGTTTGCCAGCTTGCTATCAAACAATTTCATTAAGTTTAAACCGTAAAACAGTCTAGTCTTCAGGTCTACTTGACTAGGAAGTTTAGTCCACGCCTGGCCTAGAGAACCAAATTGAACTATGGCTTTGTCACATATTGGTTCCGCGTAACCTTCCGTGTTTGACAGCTGTAGCCTATAAGCTACAGGGGTCATCCTGTCGTCAATTAATTTTTTATTTAATAAACTGTCAAAACTGTATTGAACACAAATGCTCAAACTGTCTCCGTAAACGCAAGCCTCTTGTAAATGAAAATTTTTACTGTGAGAATTCACTACTGCTTCAACACTGTCATAAAATTTTTTATTGGTGTTAGACTCGTCGTAAGTTTGAGCTATTGAAACTATGCTGTCGTCAACAATTTTCACAGTCTTATCGTTAAGACATCGGCTAAAGGAAGCCTTTACAGCCATAGAAAACATTACAGCTGCTTCAGGAACAGAAAATTTAGCTATGTGTCTTATAGTTTTAAATAAACTTGGTCCTATAAAATCACATATTTTTTTAAACGCTGGCTGAGTTATTTTTTTATTTTCAGCTATGGTTTTAAACTCACTGTTGAGCATCAGCAAAACGTGTTTGTCTACTGAATGATAGCTGCAGACGTTTTCAGGTTTAGCTAAAAACGTCTGCAGCGTATTCAAAGCTGAAGTTTTGAACCTTATGCGTTCAACGTGTTTGCATAAAGGTTCTAAGCTTGTCATTTCTTCTTGGCTTTCTTTGGTGCTGGTTTACTGACTTCTACAGTTACTTTAGGAACATTATGCTGCGCTTTCAAAATCTCTGCGTGCACAGCTTCCAACTGATTAAACTTTTGCTCCAGCGACGAAACCAAAGATTGAATTTCTGACAAAGTTTTAGCGCTAAGCTGCATATTTAATATTGCTTTAGCGCCTTCGTAAAATCCTTTGTCGTAGAAAAACGTGCTGATAGACCATTCTTGTGCCAAAGACATTCTTGTCTCCTTATCCTGGGTAGTTCCAATTAACTGTTTTTAAAAGTTGATTCAAAGGTTCAATGATAAACGGATCTTCAAAAGACGGTAGTTTCTTTATTATCCATAGTCCGTCAGTGTCTGATATATACGACGGATAATACTGGTGGATGCAGCAAACGCCAAACTGAGGCCAAGTAAAAACACAGCCAGCAGATCTGATATCGTTTTCTGGCAAAGTATCTCGTACTTCTTCCCACGCCTGAAAGCATGGTGTTTTAGTAAATCTTTTGTGCAGCGTTCCAAATGTGTCTCTTTGGAATTCTACTTTTCTAACGCCAAGCCAAATAGGAAAAGACGGAAACCTATTAACAAACCACAATAAGTTTATTCCATCTGATCCCGAATCAGTTTGTTCTTTACATTCGTTCAACAACAGTTTGTATTTGTCTGAGGCGTTAGCTGATTTCAAAATGTCTTTAACAATTTTGTCTTCAGCTACAAACGAATGACTGTCGTCTGAATGTTCGACATTGAAAAACTCGTTCAATAGACACTCCACAAAAATACCCACAGTAGTGCGCTGTGGGTAGCTGTAGCCTCGCACCAGGCTTAATTGTCAGGAAAGCTCTTCTTCTGGAGGCTTTTCCTTGTTTGCAATCGCGTTAGCTTCAGCCTGTTGAATGCTGTAAGGCACCCCTAGCTTAAATTTGTAACGCTTGCGGATGTTAAAGAACAGCTGCAATTCTTTGACCATTTGAGGGTCTTGCATAATAGCAGTGCCGATTTCGCTCCATGAAGCTTTCTTCAGACCAAGAGGCGCGCAGTCTGCCGTCCTTCTGGTTTTGTCAACAAGCTCCAAAGGAACAATATCCATAAGCCGCTTCTTACGGGATCCGTCAAAAGAAATGAGCAGCTCAATGGTGGCGTCATGCCAGTCCCATATGGTAATCTGCTCACCTTCTTCGTCATAGGTCCAGGTCATACGAACAATCAGCTTCTCATGATTGGCTGGAGACAAAGAGTTTTTCTCCGTGACAATCTCGATGATGCGACCGCTTTCACCAATAAGTTCAATGTCAGATTTGCGCTGAAGCCTGAACATAAAGGTAGAAGCATATTTTAATGCTGCACCGCCAGGGATCGTCCTAATGATGGCACCGTTTGGCGCTTTGTTTTCCTTCATGTGGTTTACGGCCACAAAGGACACAGGCCACGGCTCCATCTTTGGAAAGAAAACTTTGGTCCACAAATTTATGGACTTTGCAATCTGGGCGTATGAAGGCTCTGCGTAGCCTTGTTTCCAGGTAGCGTCCATTTCGTTCTTTGTGGTGACAGCTGTAAGTGAGTCCTGACCCAGACACACAGGATAAGGCATACTTCCAGCTTCAAACATTTCTTCAGCGCGCTTAATCCAATCAGAGCAACGCTTCTGCCAGTCTTCAACACACGCAGCCTTGAACACAGGAAAAGGATTTCTGGATCCAAGACGCATGATGGAAGCTCTAAGGTCAGGACTGTCCCTGGGTTCGGCCAGATTGTGGATGTAGCCACCATGCAAGCCTGCAGGATCGAACTGACGCGAGTCTGTGCAGTTGTAAACGTGCCAGCGGAAAATTTCAAACAAGAACGCTGTCTTGCAAGACTCAGACACGCCAACCAGTTCGGTCATGCGACCAAGTGGAAACACGTCATTGCTAAACAAATACTGCAGACTAATAGCCTGAAGAGGAATACCCACTACGGCATTGTCTTTAACTTCTTGTTCTTTTTGCTCCAGCTGCACGGCAAAAAAGTCAGCAATTTTAACGTTGCTTTCGTCTTTCTTCTTAGACATGTCTACTCCAAGCACTGTGTGAAAAAAAAGAATAGGCAAAACACCTCCAGGAAAAAATTCCTGGAGGTGTTCGCACGGCAACTAATTAGTTGCCAGAGTTGGGTTGAGGCATAGCCCCGCCACGCATGCTTTCACGCGCTTTGGCTACCAATCGCATAGCAGCATCGACATCGTTTTGAGTAACGAGCTTACTGGGTACCGTGGAGCCTGCTTCGTCAGTCCCACGGGTATTGGTAGGGGAATCAACGCTTTCGCTGCTCCTATGTGCTGGAACAACGTTGCTGGGCCAGCCCTGTGCTGCAAAAGGAGAAGCAGCAGGCTGAACAGGCTCGGCAGCTCTAGGAGCGGCTGGAGCACCGAAAGGAGAAGCAGCTGGACGAGCAGGGGCTACAGGAGCCGCTGCTTGAACAGGCACGGGCTGGGGCTGAGCAGCCTCAGGTCGAATGTCGGTGAAAGCTGCTTCAGTTGGACGCATGCGCCCAAGCTTGGTCAAACCTTCACGACGAAGTCCTTGCTCAAGGATGTTGCCATAGGCGTCATCCAAAGCAAACACAAGCATATCGCTGTAAGGACGATATACCTGCTCCAGATAACGAACTTGCTCTTCGTTGTCTGGAATGTGGACAGCGTTATGCCACTCGATGACCTTGGAGCGTACCACGTTGGCATGTTCCACCAGATTGGCAGAACCACCGTGATAGTCCTTGGTCAGGAAGCAGTCATAACCCTTGACCTGCCTGTCACCACCATACCCACCACGACCACCACCCTGCTGGAATGGGTTAAACCCACCAGAAGGAGCGCTGTTCTGGCGAGGGTCCTTCTCACGATTGAAGAGAGTGACATAGGCACCGTCCTCAAGACCGACAGGATCACCAAACACATAGTGGCTGGCGATATCAGAAGGATCTCCACGGAAGTTATCCTTCTTCTGCTCCATGGCCCTCTTCAACGCATTGACTGCGCTGACCTTGAGCATCATGTACACAGTCCTGTCTTCCTCGTTGAATCCGCGAGGAGGAACGCAGGGCTTGCCTGCATGCTCCAGCAAAAAGCAACGAATCAGCCAGCAGGCAGCGGGACCAGCCAGTTCCTCACCACGACCCTGACCACCCTGAACAAGGCTAAGCCAGTTGATCGAATAAGGAAGACGCTGATTGATTGCTGACTTTACTGCGTTACGCAGCAGCACCAACGGATTCAGCATGGAGTTGTAGCTATTGTCAAATGGATCTTTGAGGATCCAAGACCGAGAAGCCTTGTTATTGGCTTCGCAGCTGACGTTAGCCACGTCAACAGGATAGAACCATTGACCATAATCATCCTGTCGCATAGACAACCGCCAAGGGTCAAACTCGGCAATGTTGTCTGGATTGAGGCCAGGAAGAATACGGAAAACAGTTGGGTGCTCCCAAGAAGGACGCACCAAGTCACCTACACCACGTTTAAGAACAAAGGACTGGTAGGAAGACTCAGAAACTCCGCTGTTGCTACCCATAACAGCGCTCAAACGACGGGAACGTCCAAAATCAGCCATTGTAAAATCCTTGTCAAAAAAGGTTAAAGTCAAACAGATCTTATTTGAAGTCTTTGAAAAGATGGCTAGCTACCACACCTTCTTGATTCAGGTACTTACCTTGATATCGGTTAATAGTACCCCAGACGGTTTGGAAAGCTATCTGGCAGACTTCGACGCCAGCATACACCCTTAACGGGTGGACGACGGTAATCTCCAAGGTCCACTTGCCCTTGAAGCCCACGTCACCAAAACCAGCGGTGACGTGAACTTGCATGCCAAGACGGCCAACGGAGCTACGCCCCTCAATATGAGGAACGTGATGAGGAGTATCGGTGTATTCTTCCGTCTCTCCCAGATAAAGGATATTCGGATAAAGAACCAAACCTTCTTCTGGTATTTCCAGCTCTTCGGTAAAGTTCTCTGCCCTCATATCCAAAGCTGCATCGGGCATTCTGTCTACCCTGTAGATGAGTAGCTTCTTGCCCAATTTCAGGTTGTAGCTATTTGGATTGACTTGTTTGACATTGTAAGGGTTGATGGTAATCTGCCCAGTCACAACACAGTCATGAATAGCTGCACCAGTCAAGATAGACATATCTATACACCGTAACTTTCGTTTATACCCATTTGTCTGCACTCCTCTTTAGTGATCGGAACAGACCACTTAACAAATATGTCAGGAGGAGGTACTTGCAAATGGTAAGGCCCTGCATGATCGTAGCGTGTGCCATCGAGTCTGCAAGGGTAAACTCCAACTCTTTTTGTCATGCAGGTGGGAAGAACTTCGTTGACAACCCAGTCCACGCATGAACACGGAACCTCAAGTACAACAGCATCATGGACTTGCAGAACTATGTCGTACCACAAGCTAGGGTCTTCAACCTCAAACCTGTAGAAATACAAATAGTCCAAAGCTCTAGACATCGCGTCGGCTACTGCCGATTGGATGGGAAAATTCATTGCTTGACGCTGCTGTTCTCCGACAACCTCTCTTTCTGTGCTTTGCACAAATCTTCTATACCTTCCAAAACAATTAACAATGTAACCAGGCTCCTGACTCCTACTTCGACATTCCTCGAAATAAGCTGGCAAGGCTGGGTACATGGCAACCAAACCATCGATAAGCTGCTGTGCCTGTTCCACGGTCACATCAGCTCCTTCCTGTTTGGCTTTGCGTGCGGTAGCCTCGGCTTGTTGGCCATAAGCGTAACCGAACACCACAGCTTTCGCTGCAGTTCTCAGAGCGCCTTTACCAATGCTGGAAAGGCCCTTCTTAGTTGGAGGACAACTCAGTCCGAAAGCTCTGACAGCCACGTTGCTATGGATGTCGTAATAATCTGGATCTGTGTCGTCTAGTCCGCTTCTTCTGACATGCTCAATCATGTTCTTGTCGCCAGATTGCCATGCCATGATTGCCAACTCTGCGCCCGTATAGTCAGCATCGACAAATACGTGCCCAGGCTTGGCTTTGATAATTGAACGCAAGGGGTACCTGTAAGACAGGTTTATAGCCTCTCCATGTCTTTTGAAAACCGCTTTATACTTTTCTTCAGCCGTCTTTCCCAGATTCTGGAGGGGAGGTCGTGCTGAGGAGGCTCTTCCAGTTTCCTTGGTTTGGAAGAACTGACTGCGGACGCGACCGTCAGCCAGAACGTAAGAAAGAAGCCCACTTTCGTGTTCAATACGACCGTTTTCATCTTTGACCGCTTCACCTTCTTCTACCCCCTTGCCAGGCCGTAGAACATAGCGTGTCAATTGCGCTATATACCTTAAGTCCCTTAACAGCTCAACACACGGATGTTGGTCTGCAAGGATTTGCAGCACCTCCTTATCTGTGGACACGTAGTTATCCGCTTCTTGACCCTTCTGCATAATGTCAGTCCACAGCTTAGGTCTTTTGCCTGTGGACTTGTACGGCATCAACTCTAGAGTCAATGCGCCTGGAGGACGAACACTTTTTGGTTGAAAAGTTTCCTTGTCAACCACACCGTTGTATTTAACCCCGAACAGCATCTCCCTGCAGTGGGACACGCTATTGGGATTGAATTCAGGCCAGAGCAGCCGTTGCCTAAGCATGTCGAGCAGTCTGTCTCTGGCTTTTACATAGTGATCCGTCAAGGCTTCAGCAGAATCCAAGTCAATGGCTAGACCTTTGATATGCATTTCGCCAAAAGCTAGAGCTGCTCTGGCAGAAACCCAAAACGGCAATCTAGAATTGTTGCCGTAATCGTCGCAATCAAGTAATCCAGGTTTGTCATCCACTCCATTATACACATCAAACAGGCGTCTGGTTGCATCAGCGTCATAAGAACCATAAGGAATCAGAATGTCGTCAGGACAATCGCCGTAACCTTCTAGACTTTCTGAGTCTAATCCGTTTTCAGCGCAATAGTCCTTCTTCCATTTTTGCAAGGCAACATCGTACCTAGGAATACCTATGAGTCTTGACGCTAAGACTTCCAGTTTGAAATCGCCTGTTTCGTTAACAGAGTGAGCAGCCAGCAGGGTATCAAAACCTCCTTTCGTTTTAGTCTTCTGCCAGCCGTACAACTTGTCTGTACCGTTAGCGTTCAAATCATCTGGTGGGGCCAGATATTCCATACGTATGTCCAGCCCTACACTCAACAGCCATGGCATATCGGCGTTAAGGTAATGGCCTACTACGCGCACCTGACGCTCAGGGGTGCTTTTAAGTATTTTCTCAAGCTCTTCTACCGCTTCTGCAATACCTCCGACAATAGGTTCTTTACCGCCTTGAGTATGCACAACGATACAAGCAGCTTTCTTTGGCTTCCAACTTATCTGGATGGTTCGCACATAGGAGTTCTTTTCTCCTGGGTACGCCCCGTTCCATTCGGCGTCTATGGCTATAACGTTGCTGTTTGGCTCGGCTAGAATTTCTTCCCGCAGAGCTTTAAGCTCGGAAACTGTTCTGATGATTCTGTGGTCAACAACTTCTTCAGAAATAGTTTCACCACGTATAGCTCTAGCAAAATGCTCGACAGCTGTTTTTATTACGTCCACTTTCTCTGGCTTTCGCACTGCAATAGCTGGACTGATAGACGTAACTACTTTAGCGTCAAGATTTCCCGTATCTGATATAGCGTACTCAAAGTCAATTACGCGTCCTTGGGTGTTGGTTGTTGTGTAACCTCTGCCAAGAACAGCCATAATGGCTTCGGACCCAAGAAGAAGTATAAACTTCGGCCTTACCAGCCTTATCTCTTGCTGAAGAATGAAGTTGCAGTTCTTTATCCAGCAAGCCTTGAAGTTAGTACCCTTAGGGTCTGGATGGTCGTGCTTGATGACTGGTGTTACATACACTGGTACGTCTTCTGGAATGCCTGCTTTAAAAAAGCAGTCAGCCAAAAGCTCACCAGCTTTACCAGACATCGGCATTCTGTTTTCTAGATCAGATCTGCCAGCGTTCTTATAGACGACCATAATTTCACAGGGCGTATTAGGGCCTGTTGGTTTTTCTCCCCATAAACCTCCGAGTATGAATTGAGTAGTGCACATCTTGTTCATGTACGCGATAGGCAGAACAAACCTATCGTCGTACATAGAACGGTAATACAAGTTCTCAAGCTCAAAATTACGATTCTTATAAGAGATGCCGTCGTTCTTGAGAAGATCTGCGTAGTTGTTGAAATCTATACCCGTGACTGGCATGTCTTTAAAATTCAACCTGTAAAACGGAAACATGTTAAACAGTTCAGGGTTGTTGCCCCGCAGCATCTCCAAAAAATTAAGCTCCGAGTACAGACTCCTGAACAGTTCGCTCATGACTTCCCCTTACAGGCAAACCTCTAGATCGTAATTCTCTGTTTATTAACTGCCAGCATTCTTCTTCTGACATGCTGCCAGGGTCTTTGCCGTTATCTGGAATAACCGCAAATACTTTGTTACCGAAGAAAGGATACAGCCTGTTGACTATAGACCGTGTGCCTTTGATATTGTCAATATCCAAAAACACAGCAACGGGTTTGTCTTTCCAGGTTTTCCTAACCATACCTACTTGAGTTTCTGTCAAATCAGAACCTAGTACGCCTACAGCTTCAGGACCTACTCTCCAAACATCTGCCACACCTTCGACTAGCACGGCCATGTTTTGCTGCTTAGCCACGTCGAAGTTGTAAAGCATGTGCTTCTTACTCATACCGCGAAGGTTAAAGTACTTCTGCACGCTGCTTAGCTTCCAGTCTGGATCGCCTACAAACCGTCCCTGCCAGCCGACCAGCTTTCCGTTCATAATGATAGGAATGAATATTCGGCTGGTAAGAGGGTAGTTGTGCCTGTCAAAAGTTTTTTGACAGTAGCCCACGCCGTAAAGACGTTCAAGCTGAGTAACGTCGTAGCCCCGACCCTCAAGATATCTCTTAGCTGGGTGAGCTTCGCCAAGTTCGCTGAAGAACATTATTTCACCTGGAAGCGGCACTTCACCTAACGGCGTTACCACATCAATGTTCTGTCCTTCTTTAACTGGCAATACGACGCTAATCGAAGAGTCGAAGACAATGTTGTAAAGCTTCTGTCTGTTCTCCTTTCCTTGTGGTCCCTGCATACATCTAGTTTCGTTGTAACATACAGCCAGATACGGGAACTCAGCAAACCTGTGGTTTACCCATAGTCGCTGACGCCTGTCTCCACAGAATGGACAATTAACCCTGTAGTATTCTCCAGGGCTTATTATCTCCATTTTTGTTTCGTAGGCAGTGTGTATGTGTCTGGCTTGTAAGTTCATACCTTCGTTGGCTATTGCTACCTTGCCAAACTTCGTTTGAAGATTGGTGTGCAGCTGGGGACAAAGAGGCATAATCAAGCACCTTCAAATGGATTTAATGCGTTGGTGGTAACTCCATTAGCTGAAGACCTTGCCGCTCCTCTGCGAGCTGGTGCGCTAGCAGCGGATATAGCAGACGCAACCGTTCTGTTCTCTTCGTAAATAAGGTTGTTGTTAACGATTCTAAAATCGTCAGACAGCCTGAGCCCTTGGCAATACGGCAAGTATTCCAAAGACGGCATTCTACGAGGAGGTTCTACATCGCGGGCTTTTGACATGTTTAGGTTAGTACGAAACTTTCCGTCCTCTGTTTTATCTGGAACGGACAAGCAGAAACAAAACCAGCAGTTCTCGCCAAAGTCCGAAGCTTCAGACGAGTCCCCGTGAGTCAGAAGTTTACCAGGCTTTTGAGTATTGGCATTCTTGTTCATCTGCTGCAGCACTAAAGCTGCACAGTCGTACTTGTCAGCGATCTGGCTTCGGATTGTGTCTGGTAATTTGCCAAGATAGTGACGAATAGAATCCGCCGCAATCTTGTTCAAATCCATATACCTTCTGGTAAAAGCCTTCGCATAGTCAAGAACGAATAGAGACATAGTCATGCCAGTTTCTCGGCAGAACTCGTCTACCGAAACAGACAGGTCATCTACAAAGTTCTTACCGATATTGGTAGAAGTAGCCTGACCGCCAGAAGCGTCAATAATCTTTAGAAACCTTTCTACTTTTTCACAAGCTTCTGCAAGCCTGACTGTTTCTGGCAAAGATAGCCCGTACTTGTTGTTGTAGTCATCGGGGTCATCTGGGATGTAATCCCTAAGAGATGTCTCCTGGTAATAGTGACTACGAACCATGCGAACTGGAATTTTGGCCAAAAACGACAGCACTCTAAAACTGATTTCTTCTGGATCACCCTCGCAGTTAGCGTATACGACCAGCTGCGCAGGCTCACCTCGCTGATACCTTCTCCATTCGACGTTGATGCGACTAGCCACGGCTTGAGTTGCTGTGGTTGTTTTGCAACTACCGAACGGGCCTAGCAGACCACTTACACTCTTTCTGGGAAGACCCCCTTTGGTAATAGCGTTAAGAAAATCCATATCGTGGTCAAATTCAACATAAGCATGGGTACGCCTGCGCATCTGGGGAACAGACGACACAGAAGTCCTATTCAGCATCCTTCTGATTTCAAGCAGACTTTCGTTTGCGTCGTTCAGAATTTGGCTGGGGTTAGTTAAAGTGGCGTCTCCAGCGCTGATCAACCTATTCCTGGTGGGATTGATAACACGCCTGTCTATCAGAAGCTCTTCAATAAGGCTGTTAACATATCGCTCAGTACCACGAATAGTTTCAGCTGACTCGCCTTCGGTAATCCTGTAGATTCTTCTGACTTCTTCGGCAACGATGCCTTCATAGAAACCAGCGTTGGCGTCTCTGGACATGCTGACCAGATTGGCTACCATTGCCTGCTCTATGGGAAGCTCCGAGTGCTGATCGAAGTATCCGTATGCCACTTTTAGAAAAGCCGAGTGAAACTCCTCACCTGGCCTATCCAAAAGCTCTGGTGTAAACGTAGCCTTAACTTTTACAAACGAAGTTCGATTTTTGACTAAAACGCCAAGAATCAAAGCAAGATGTTCTGGGTTAAGCGGTCTGCTGACCGTCACTACGCCACGTTGATTGTTGCCATTAAACATGTTTCCTCCATGGCTTTAACTGACCGTCAATGTTGCTTCTTGTGTCAGCTCGGCTGGAATTACGCCTGACCACATGGACTCAGAATAAGTCCTGAAGTATCGCATATATTCCAACAAAGCCGACTGTCTGTGCATGCTGGCCACGTCGTCAATTCCGTTGACCGAAGCCAGGTAATATCTGTAAAGAGAGTTGAACGGAACTGTCAGATCCCTGACAACCGAGTCCACAACTTTTTGGGCAGTCCATCCATATTTTTTTATGTATGCCACCCTAGATTCAACCTCCTTCTCAAAAACGTCTTGAAACCAATACAGCTTATCGTTCAACTCTTCGGCAGATATCCTGTCTTCGACACACAAGGCCAGAGCAGACTTGCACATGCAGTCAGTAGGTTCTGGAGGCCTAGGCCCCTTGGTGTGTAAAAACCTGTTTCTAATCAGGACAAGAGGGTCTACTCCGTTATCTGCGGCAAAAGCCATAATCTTAGGCCATATAGGCTTGTAGTTTCTGCCGTACTTATCGGATCTAGATCTCTTGTTCAAACCAGGAATGTCGTCGTCGGTACCGTCCCATTTGGGCATGTGACCGACACCGTAGTTACTTTGCACGCCGCTGATACGAGATTCAAACTTACGCCTTTCACGGACGTAAGTGTCGCGTATCTTGGCGCATAGTACCTCCTCAGCGTCATTGGCCATTAGATTGGTCCTCTAACCCTTTTCTTGTTAGGCATCTCCCATCCTTGTTTCATGTAGGTCTTTTTGCGCTCCATGCTTCTACGCAAGAACGCGCCATCGAAATAATCCATGCAATCAATTACAAGACCGTGAGCTTTGCCTGAAGCATCATGTCTTCGGACAACACGGCCTGGGGCTTGAATGTCCATGATCTCGCTGGCTCTGGCGTCAGCTCTGATCAAAACCGAAAGCTGGGGAAAGTCAACACCAGTAGACCATACGTCTGTGGCTATGACTTTCTTCAGCGTTCCAGCTTCAAAGTCTCTGGACATTTGATCTCTTGCTGCTGGAGTCATGGGAGGTTCGTCTTCCATGTCCAACATGCCTTTCTTGATCAACGAAGTGTGCATATCTCCGTCCATCTTGTCATAACACATTTTAAACTCTGGAAGATGCTGCTTAAGAAATACAGCATGCTCAAGAGTACGCACAAGAATCAAAACTTGATCGTCTTCAGAAAACTCTCTGGCTTTCTCAGCGATCATCTGATTCCTAACGTTGTTACGCCAGATACCCCAACGCTCTTTAGCCACTTCTCTTTTAAATTCACATGGATTCTTTTCTAACTTAACGTCAATCCACTCTACCCTTACTGGAAGAACTAGCCCGTGTCCGACAGCTTCTTGGTAGGACATCTCAAAAATCTTGGGGCCGAACAACCCTTCAAGTTTGTGATGTGCGCCGTCGAATCTGCCTTCTGGGGTAGCCGTAAATCCAAACATCTTGGCGTTTTGATACTTAGCTAATTCATTGGAATAAGAGGGTGCCGCCGCCTCATGCACTTCGTCGTACAAAACTATGTCGGCGGCGTTGGCGGGAGAGTGGTCAACAAGGTGCAAAGAGTCAGCTGTGATAACTGTCACTCTGCCCCAAGTTTTATTGCCTCCACCTGTCTGACCAATGTTTGGAATGAACTTAACCAAGTGACGCACCAAACGTTTCATAACATCTTTACGGCGCGTAACCACATGAATCTTGGCATTGGGATACATTAAACAGACAGCTCCGAACAAGTGGGACTTGCCGAAGCCAGTAGGCGCTACAATCTGACCTCCGTCGTTTACGGAAATGGCGGCCAAGCATTCGTCTTGTTTAGCCCTAAGCTCCATGTGGGCAAATACTTTCTCAAAATCAACAGCGTATCTGTCTGCTCTGATATGTGCTGGCGGTCTTTCCACAACGGTTACGTCACAGCCTGCTTCCTTACAGATGCCGTGTACTCTAGACGTAAACCCTTTTGGAAAAATGAGGTTACCGTTTTTGTCGTACTTGAAAAGAGCTATCAAGTCGCTTTGAAATGGTTTGTACGATCCAGAGGCGTAAGCTTGTTGGCCTCTAAGCTGCGATACGTGATTGTAACTAAGTTGACTTTCAATCTCTCGCATAAGCTCTGGCGGGATACCGCCTTGCGTCACAACAAGTTCAGCTAAATTGTTGTGTTTTCTTATTTGAACAACTGGTTTAGACATGACATCCTCCTACGGCAGCTGCAATCTTACGCGGCTGCGGTTGTTTGGGTAGTCCTGTTTTGAAAAATTCAGGAATCCCTGTTGAAGAAAGTTTTGAATCTTGCGATCTCTTTGTCTGAACTGAAGAAATGTTCTGGAACAAACAAGCGCTCGTTCCAAGGATTGGGCATTTTGTACAACCAATCAAGCCACATGCCGTGAACAAACGCCACAAACTTTTGACTGGTAGCCAAATCGGCTTCGTCAAAAGATATTTCTCCCTGTTCAGACTTGCCAGGAAGAAAAGTTTCACGGACTTTTGAATAAGTCTTTATCAAGAAATTACTTGAAAAGTCTTTTTCAACATTTATGTCGTTACGCCAAGCTCTGAGAACTAAATTTCTTTTTTCAAGCTTGGCGCATTGAAAATCTGGGTCTGCCATATCGACTGTGTAAGTCGGCGTCTTGACGCTGGCTATACCAAGATACTCGTATAGATTGGCAAGTTTGTTAGGAGAAGACATGTCTACATACCATCTTGGATCTATGATCACAGATGTAAGTAGCGCGCACGCTTGAGCATTTAAAAACGGTATAAATTTAAGTATTGCGTACAGCGGATGCGCTTTAAACAAAGCAAGCATTTCTGACATGTCATCTTCTAAAGTCTTTACGTTTTTTAAAGATTCAGAAAGAGAATAGACAATGAAGTCGTCTATTCCGACGCTGTGAAACCCTCCTACGGAAGATGGGTACAGCCATTTGCGCATATTAATCAAAACTTTTTCAGGAGAGTATTCATCAAGATGAATTTTTTCTACTTGAGGGCTGCACACGCTTAGAGACGCTACTCCTCCAGCCTCTCTAAGTTTAAAAAACTTGCATATCAGTTTAGCGTTTCTAGAGCTGCCTATAAGCCTTATGTGGGTGTTGGCATTAACAAATCTTGGTCTTTTACAAAACTCTTCGTAAGAGTATCCAGAGGGAGTGGGCAGGCCACTCCCTGCTAGATACCATATCTCGTCATCAAGAGAGACATAAAGTTTAAGGGTGTTATTTTCAGCCACATTTACACCCATAATTCAACCCTCGTCAACCAAGGTCTATGACATTATCAAACATGTGACTGATGCCTTTCTCGTGCGTTATAGCTACAATCTGGGTTCCTGAGTTAGCCGCATACTCCTTCAGTCTTTCAAACGCCTTATTTAATCCTACGAGATTGGCGTCGTCTAAGCCAACTGTAGGTTCGTCAAGGCACAATAATCCCATCTCAGCCGCAAATGTACAGTTTACAGCAAGGCGATAGGCTATAGTTAGCATAACTTTCTGCCCACCAGACAACCTTTCTGCTGGCACCTTGTGGGTACCGAAGTCAGCCTGGAAGCTGAGATCGTCAAGAAGGTTGATGGTGAAAGCCATACCTATGTGGCTTAGCGTCGAGTTAAGCTCGTCAATGACTGCACCCATATACCTACGGGTTATGACCATAGGTATGCTTTTCTCTTTGTTGGTCTTATAAGCTTTTTTCAAATCCTCAAACCTGTTGTTCCATGATCCAAACAATTCGGCTTGATGCATTTGCTTATTAGCCAACTCGATATTGTTATTTACTGCCTTAAGCTCATTATGAGCTACGGCCAGTTGAGTAAACAAAGAGTTAATAGCTTGTTTCTTTTCTTTGAGATCAGCTATTAGCGTATTGGCTGAATTAATAGCTTCAGCTGTAATGTGGTCGTACTTAGTTAATTCGTTCTTTTCCCTAGCAAGTTCTTTTGTTAAAGATTCTGTCTTAGCGTTAAGACTGGCCCAAGACAGATTCAAAGCAGAAAGCTCTGAAGAGAATTTAGCCAATGACGTTAACAATTCCTTGTTAGTGTCTATTATCTGCTTGGCTTGGTCTCTAGAGTATTCTGGTTTTGTTTCAACAACTAAACTGGCATACGCAGAAGACACGGCCTCCATATTCTTATCAAAATTGGTTTTCCATACAGAGTAAGCATAAGCGGCCCGATCATAGGCTGCGTTGCTTGCTATCTGCTTAGTGATGTTGACGATGTCTTTAGCAATACCCGACAACTTTTCTTTTTGCTCTTTCCACGAATCGGCTAGATGTTGAGCTGGTTGTTTGCATGTGGGGCAGAGAGCTTCAGAAGATTCAAAGTTATAGTTAGAAACAAAATCAGTGTACTTCGCCTGGGTAGCCTTTAGCTCTTCAAGTGTGTTTGCCAAAACTGTAGGATCTTCAAGATAGTCAGAAGGTTTTTCTGGTTCGCCGTGTCTAGCTTGGTCAGTCTTTAACGAGTTTAGCTGGTTGTCTAACTCTTTCTTTCTTATCGTATAGAAGTCGTATTTGACCCAGTCTGTTTCAATCTTATTAGCTATGTCCAAAGAAGGCCGCAATTCAGAAATAGCTTTATTAAGGTGGGCTACTTGATTAGTGCAAGTTTCGGCTTTTTGTCTGTTAAGCTCAGTAGCCTCTGTTGTTGTTTTAAGTTCTGTTTCTCTTGCTTTGATACTTGATTCAAGAGATGTTTTAGTAGCCCAAGAGGTAACAACATTACTGTAGTCGGCTATTTGTGAATCTATTTTTTCAATAGACTCTTTGCCACCCACTAGTTTGTTGTTTAAGTCTTCTATCGTAGTGTTAAGGCTATTCAACCTAGCAGTCTGTTCTGGCAGGCTTATCAAAGTAGCCGCTGTAGAGTGCAGCTTGTAATCAGAATTACTTAGTTCGTTAATGATGGCGTCAATCTGGTCAATTTTGAACAGCCTCCTAAGGCTGTCAAATCTCTTAGCTGGAGTTTGGGCTATAGGCCCGAAGTTATCCCACTGCTCTACAAATACGTAATTAGTCAGAATCTCTTTACGTATTCCAAGAATGCCATAAAGTTTTTCAAGCACATCCTTGTCCGCGATGAGCGTTTCACTTGGTGTTACAAGTTTACGTTCAGCTACATCTAGCCTGCGCTCAATAAAATAATTCTCGTTGTTGTGCGAAAAATTTAATTGAACCAAAGTTTTGTTGCCAGGTTTGGTAAACAAACTAACGTTATCTGCAGTCTTTCCAGCGTTCCTACTGAAGTCTCCAGTAATAGCGCCGTAAATACCATTAACGATATTAGATTTACCGCTACCGTTAGGACCTACAATCACGTTCAAACCTGGAGTGAACTCTACAGTTCTGTCCAGATGTTGGCAGTAATTTACAAATTTAGCCTTGATCAGACGCATTAGCAGTCTCCTCTAAATGCTCTTGCTTCATTACATCCAATTCTTGTTTAACGTCGTGACTGAAGAATAATCTGACAGCGTCTTTGTACAGCTGGTTTTCAGCTGATCCAACAGCCGCTTGAATACAGTCGCCAACGTCTACGGTATCAGCTACGTCATTGTTAGCGCTGTAAGCGTTAGATATTTCCGCCGAGTCAAAGTTGACTGGAATTACTTCAGAATGCCAGTCAGCAAATTTATCGGTAAGCCTACTGAAGCCAAACTCAAGTTTGTTGTTACACCTAACAACAACCAAAGGAATTCTGATTTCTTCTGGAAGGCTGTCAAAGTCTTCAAAGCCTAGAACTTTTTCTTTAGGCGATTCAAGTATTCGTTCCAAATGATCTTTTGTTTTAACAGTTAAAAGCTGAAAAGGCCTGGTGGCAAGTTGGTAAGCTTTGATGGTCATGTCGTCATATAGAACCAGTACTTTCTTGACAGGGTCTTCATTCACCGCTTGCATGCAGGTAGACCCCGTAGATAGGGCGATGCAGTTATCTAGATGGGTATCGACTATATATTCGTGGCAATCGCCAGAGTAAACCATTTTGAAAAAATCTACAGACCTAAGTTTAAAATGATCAGCATTGCCTTTCTTGATAAAGTCGCCCCATACTTGGTGAGTGATAAACAAATCAAGTTGACCGCTGCCAGCTTGTTTCATGGCTTTAGTTTTGTCAGCCATTGTTTCGGCATTTCGTTCTATGTCCATGCCACAAACAGTCATTCCGCCAAAAAGTTCAAAAACTTTACATTTATTTGAAAGAAAACTGTCTATGTGGACAGTGTTTGAAAACAGGCTCATCCATGTGGGGCTGGATTCTTCGTGCTGTCCTTGGACGTAATAGACCATAAGGCCAGCGTTTTTCAGCCTTTCCATCTGCTGTCCGCAAAACACTACACTTTCGCTTGGAGGAAGTTTTACATCAAATAAATCTCCCGCGCCGACTAAAGGCACGTTCAATTCAATCGCTAAGTCAACTATTTGCTGCAAAGAACAATAAGAATCTTTGGTAACTCTAGGGTACTTTTTCCAAGCTCCTGGCAGCAAATGCCAGTCTGAAGAAAGCACTGCTACAGGTTTGGCACCCATGATCTAACTCCGTAACAAAATTGAACTTGCAAGCTTTTTTAATAAGCTTACAATCGGTATCACCGCTGGAGGAACTGATTAATGCTGGTTATCACTAGAAAGCAAGGACAAACGATCAGAATCAATGACAACATTGTCATAAGAGTTCTCGATCTGGGGCATGGTAACGTGCGTCTTGGCATAGATGCACCAAGAGACATTCCTATCATGCGCGGAGAGTTGACAGGTCCTTGTTTAAAAGTGGAGCCTAAGAAGCCTTCAGAACCGCAATAGCTTTTTGTTTTTGTTCTTCTGTGACTTCTAATTTAAGAATGTCTATAAGGCTGGAGACTTCTTCTTCAGCCTTATTTATTAAATCTTCGCTGTTAACATAGATTAATTTTTGTTTGTTGTCTGGGTGTGATGCTAAAAAAGTATTAATTGAAAACCCTCGGCCAACGATGTATCGGCCTACAAGGTCTGCTGCTGTTTCTATTTTCCAACGACATTTAGCTACCAACGTCATGGCGCTCAAATGAGGTTGGTGCATGATAGTAATTACTTTGTAGTCTATTTCTTTTTTATCCAAAGCTGCGGCAAAATCACAAAGAGTAGCGCATAGACGAGTGTCGCTCATTAGCCACGGCTTGCCTTCAGTCAGTTTATCTTCGACATATTGAAAAATGTTTTCTTGCATAAACTCCCTGTTTACATTTGCAAGAGTAGGTTTGTCAAAAGGCCCACAGATAGTTGTGTTTATTTGGAACAATCCTGGATCAACAAAAGAACTTTCTCCCAGACCTTCAGCGTTGTACCCAAGCTCCATCAAAACTTTACTGAGCAAGTCTTCGCCAGATAGAGGCAAAGAAACCACAATTACGCATTTTGGAGCACTCACTGTCCGTCCGCCTTTCTTATTTCTTCTATAATCCTGGTAGTCGCCATGCCGTTTTGCATATCAACAAGCATAACCTTGCCGCCGTATTTTTCAACAACAGCTGCTCCAGGTATTTGCTTATCAGTGTACTCGCTGCCTTTAACAAGCAAATCTGGTTTTATGTTTTCAACAAGCTGTTCAAGGTCGTAGTGGGAGAACTGGAGCACGCAGTCTACGGCCTCTAAAGCTGCAAGCATTCTTAATCGATCAGCTAACTTAACAATTGGCCTAGCAGATCCTTTTAAAATTTTTATGCTTTCATCGTCGTTTACTGCGACGATTAGCTTGGAGCCAGACGCTTTAGCTTGTTCCAACAAGTATACGTGGCCAGCGTGCAACAAATCGAAACATCCGTTAGTAAATACGATTTTTTCACCAGTAGCTTTTAATTGTCTTGCCCAGTCTATTGCCGAGGTATGGCTTTTGATCTTACGTATAGACAAGCTGTCAGTAAACGAATTTGTCAAATACTCATCAAGTTCCATTCTGTGTACAACAGTTGTACCGCCTTTTCCTACCGCTATGGCGGAAGCCGCGTTGGCAAAAACAATAGCATCTTCTGTAGTTTTGCCTGCAGCAAAAGCAACAGACAAAGCTGCTATAAAAGTGTCTCCAGCTCCTATGACGTCAGCTTTGCATGTGTTGAAGGCAGGCAAGCTGCCGCTTTTAAACTTACCATACCAGCTACAGCCGTGCTGGGCTCTGGTTATGACGACAAGTTTTACACCAGGCAAAGCTTCAGCTACGGCCTTGGCCATGCGTTCACATGCCGTATCATCCTTAGCTGTTATTCCTTCGGTGTTTCCTAAGAATTTGCAAGCTTCACTGAAGTTAGGAGTGATTACGTCAGCGAATTTCCAACTAGCCATCGCTTCTGGTTTGCAGTCTACAAATAGTGGAAGGTTGGGATGTTGTTGTTTTATTTGCTTTAAACAATTAACAACCTTATCAGATATAGCGCCTTTGTTGTAATCAGATACGACTATGGCACTTAAGTCAGGCACCATGTGCTGCAGTTTAAATAACGAAGAAGCATAAAAGCTATCAGAGCCTTGTGTGTTGCTGACTGGCGTCTCAGAATCGTATCTGAGCATTTGAACGCCGTTGGCCATGACTCTTGTCTTGACTGGCGTTTTCCAATCAGCAACTTCTGTTGCTGCGCAGGTAACATTCATAGTGCCAAGAAGAAACAAAAGTTTTTTACCGTAATCATCGAGGCCTACTGGTGTAAGCAAAATTGTAGGCTGATTCAAAGCTTGAATAGACGCAGCAACATGAGCTGCTCCACCTGGGGAGAACAGCTCATGCTCTACTTTGATAACTGGAACAGGCGCTTCTGGAGATATTCTTGTGACATCACCGTAGATGTAGTGATCGAGCATTGAATCCCCGATCACGGCTATGGCTAGCGACACAAAACACCTACCTTTCAGCCGTCAGAATCGCCGTGAAACTTGTAAACTTTTGCAACTCTTTCTTTAGAGTTTGAGTCGCTACAAGCCTGACATATCCTGTTGGCTGTAACGTCTATTGATTTGAACTTCTTACCGCACTTTAAACAGTTGCGTTCGCCTGGAGTTCTGTCTGGGTGATAGCCGCGTTCACGCATTGAATCAACCTCTGTCAGTCGTTTTCATCTTCTTCACTTTCCTCCTCGTCCGAATCCTGCTTGGCAAACATCTTTCCGCCAAGTCCGTCTTTACGTTTACGATTTTTACAAAATTTTTCAAGTAGTTTATTTGCGTCCTTGTTGCCTATAAGCTCACTAAGCGTAAACGTATGTTCGGGTTCCCCAACAGCTTTAGCATAAGGCTCAGTCCAGGCGTCACATCTTCCGTGCTGCCATCTTGAGGTAAATATTTCTAAAACGTCTATAGCCTCGCTAAATGTGTAAGTTACCTCGTCTAAAGGAAAGGCCTTTAGTTTTATGAACCTGTAAAACTGTTCGTCGTCCTTGACGTCTTTAAAGTTTACTTTTGCTTCTTGATCTGAAGGAAGATAAGGGATATGCGGTACTACTACCTTAAACCTCCTGTCTTTGAATGTTTTTTCTATCTCTGTTTCTTCCATTTAACACCTGTGAAAAAAGCAGGCTGCCCTAAGGCAGCCTGACTATGTCACTCAGTTTCTTTTCTGTCTTGCGCTATGTACATGTTTAAAGCTGACATAAGCACATTACTTTTGGAAACTTTACGAGAATTAGAAACCTTGTCAATAGCCTTGGCGTAGCGCTCAGGAATTTTGAAGATAGCTGAATTAACTTCTTTTATGTTACTTACAGGTCTTCTGCCCATAGCGCTACGTCTCCAGATTTAACATTCTCAGCAATTTTGGCAACAACTTTTGATACGCCAGAATTGCTGCCAACATCACCGTATGTTGTTGGAGGAATGTTATCCATAACTCCAAGCCTTGACAAGATTGACCGCATAAAGATCATATCATAGTAAAGTTCGTATAGGTATTTGTCAGTACCTCCACAACCTATAGTTATGTCGAGGTATTTGCCCTTAGCTAGACGCTCTTGAATGTTTTTGAGTCGCTCAAACGGGTTTTTGAAATTTCTAGATATCATCGTCGGGTCTTCTGGGTTGTGGTCTACGTAAGTCATTGTTACCTCTTTTGTTTATAAAAACACCAAACTTTATAAGACGTCTTGTGCCTCTGTTTAAACTACGAACAAAAAGAGCCAATCCTTTTGAGCTTATTCCTCGCTTTATCAAGTAGTAAGGGTAGCTGCCAAAATAACTAGCTATCTTTACAGGATTACGGGATATAAATTTAAACACAAAAGGATGATTTAATTCAACAGGTTTGGACGCTACAACTATAAGTTTTGTAATTATTTCAAACCCGTCTACAGCAGGTTGAAAATAATGCAAAGCTGCGCCTCCTTTGACACAAGTCCTACGCCTTAACCTGTTAATTATTACGCTCGATTGTTTTGAGTTGGTTTTAAGATGTTCATTTGAGTTTTTATACTGAGTGATGTCGTATTTGTTAGACAGTTGGTAACTATAAATTTTTAAATTTTTATCGGCAGACAAAACTTTTGAAAGTTTTTTGTATATCGTTATGCAATACATTCTATTCCAACACCAAGGGCAAGCGTAAAACTTACAGGTGTTGGCTTGTCTCAAAGAACTTGACGGGTTGCCCACGCTAGGTGGGCAATTACGGCAGTATTGAACACGAATTGGATTGTGTTCAAAAGTACCTCGTTTGATTAAGTCGGCTGTTCGCATACGCCACAAGCCCATCAGTTTGTTGACAGCTAACTGAAGAGACTGCGTGTCTGGACACAGCTTCTTGAAAAGAGCGAAACACGCACAGCGATAGCTGAGCGTGTTTCGACTGAACGCTACTTTAAAAGGCACATCCACAAATCAGCCCTCAGAACCGCCGTACCACTTGCCACCAATACCGTTATGGCTAAGACAGGTGTAAGTGTTAGGCATTGCTTTCCATCTACAGCCTTTGGCTGCACATTTTTTTGCAGCCAAAGACTTAGCCATTTTCTTTTTTGCATAGGACCGTTTGTCGTATGTGCGCTGGATGTCTTTCTTATCTAATGGCATAGCCGTATCCAAGATCTTTGAAAAGATTAACAACCCAGGCAGGGTAATGGGTTTCCCCCCTTACCTCTACTTTTGTGTTCTCTTTGATGGTTTCAATCATTTTTGCTGTGTCCAACTGCATTGCTTGCAGCGAAATTAAAGCAAGAGTCATGGGGTCTTCTCTGTTCATTGCTTCTCCTTGGCTTTCAGTTCTTCCCTTAAACGACGAATTTCCGCTACAAGCAAAGGCACTGCTTCGCGGTATTCGCATATGAGGTACATGTTGTTGTCGTCTACGTCATTGATATCTGCCAGCCTTGGTGACTGCAAAAACGTTATCGCAACAACGCTTGTTGACTTTTGTTCGTACAAATAGTCAAAAGACTTGCTGCTTTCAGTAGACACCCACCTGGTGTTCATACAAACATCATCGTCTCCGTAACGCGGATACCACGGATATGGCGTTGATGACTTGTCTAGTGTTTCTAAATACGCCAAGTAGTCTTCATCCAATCGGGCTTTGTGTACTGCCATGTTTACAGCATTAGCCTCTTCAGGTGTTAACTTAAGAAACTCTGCGTAGTCGCCAGTAAGCAAATCAGCCTTTTCAATGCTGGTCTTCTTGTTCTCGTCCATGTGGTCCTTTCGGTTTAAACCCAAGAGCCTCGGGCACCCACTTATCGGGCACCCATGTTTTTAAACCGTAACCAGGTTCGTACCAATGGCCACAGTTTTCCTGCACGGCCAATCTGAGCGCGTGCAATTTATTAGACATGTCGTTGGCTCTGTCTTGGAAAGCCAAAACCAACGACTCTAACTCGTCTATCTTTTCAGCGTCTGTCATTTACTCCCCTCCCGGCAGCGGGCCGATTGGTCGCCAGTAATCCACCGGATTAATTTCCCACCAGCCATTTTCCCAGTAATTATCCGACCATGATCCAATAT